>Ga0209356_1000906_pt1 | contig 11802 bp, 31 predicted proteins | sample LauGreFaBDMM15SN_2_FD_188213 | JGI IMG/M metagenome (GOLD analysis project Ga0209356, IMG submission 188213) | Freshwater lake microbial communities from Lake Michigan, USA - Fa13.BD.MM15.SN (SPAdes) (version 2) | ecosystem: Environmental > Aquatic > Freshwater > Lake | place: Lake Michigan, USA...
CGCTTGCAGCGTCCTTAACAGGATAATGATTCATTTGTGGCGGGGGAGCAGAAGGAAAGAAAGCCTTAAGAGTTATAACACTATACAACATACCACATATAGCACCCATTGCTTCATTAAACATTGCAGAGTCAGAAGGAGAGTCATGGCGATGTGAGGTTTGTCTATTTAGTTGAGCAAAGTGATCTCTTGGCATAATATAATTATAACATGGTTTGACAAACCTTACAAACTATGGTATAAGTTCAGCAGGGGGAAAGTTTTAGGGGTTCGTAATGTCCTGGTTTGGGGAAATTAAGGTTTGGATCGTAATGTTCTGGAGGGGGAAGGTTTTGAGGGTTCGTAATGTCTTTTGGAAATAAGGTTTGATGGTTTGACAAATTGATAAAAGTATGGCACGTGCCCTTTCGGGTCATTTTACTCCTTATTGTCTTGATAGTCAAATACATGCTGAAGGTCCTCAAACCCAACATCCTCAATTTCCATAGCCTCTAACAATAGGTCCCATGTCTCATTGATGTATTTCTCTAACTCAACTGTGTGGTTAATTATTTGTTCTGAGAATGCAAACGCAAGTGGCAAACCTACATCGTTATACCAAATGAAGTCATACCATTCGGTTTCACTTTTCAATCCTAGCCATACCTGTCCTAAGATTAGTGCTTTGTTCTCAAAGGTTGTTGTAAGCATAATTTGTACCTTCCTTAGTTTCTTTGGCTGACTCTGCTATTACCTGTAGTCTATTATACACGACATAGGGCTGAGATTTTGCTAGGTATTCCCCGACCAATTCCAAATCAACTCTGAGGTCTGAAACCATGTTGCCCAATTTCATGGCAACCTTTTCTTCCTCTGTGACTCGTCTGCTTATACGCATAGTTCTCCCTTGTATCCATTGTACCAAAAAATGGGGGAAAGAGCAAGCCCCACGCTTGCCCCCTCCACCCTATAATCTAGAGGACCCACTCCCTAGATCTGCTCAGCCAAAACCTTTGGATGATATGCATTAATAAAATCTTGCCATTGGACAACGTTTCCATTGTCATCAATGATAGTCTCTTTAGACACATCGATGATCACAGTGGTATCTCCTAGGTCAAAGTTGGTACCCGTAACAGCATAAATACCAAACCCTGTTTCATCCAGGATTGAATCTTGCATAAGGTAACTAATCATCATACGGTTGAAGTAGGCGTTATCGCTCCACCTAGGCTTTGAATGCTGCAGGGCCATTGCTAGGTCCCGCTGCCATTCACACTCACCCCAATGGCTGTAAAGTACTACAGAGGCCTCGTCTTCGACATCCTTGAACACATAGTGTATACGGGCTCCCATTACTCTTCTTCCTTCCAAGATACAATTGATAGTTGGCTTAGTATTTCGTTAAGCAAGGCCTCTTCATCTTCTGCCTCTGCTTCATATTTAAAATGCATGTAATCTCCAGTGGGTTCAAAGATTACATCTACTCTAAACTCACTCATCGAAGTTCTACCTTTCCTTCTAACTTGATACGCATAATGTCATAGGAGTCGATAGCACCCTTAGTATATTCTTCTGCAACATAACTACCCTCAGAGTGTAGTTCATCTCTTAGTGCAGTTAGAGTTCTTATCTGTTTATTTACAAAGTCTAGCATTTCTTTATTTGTCATTATTTTTCCAATCCTACTAGGGTCATTTCTTCAAGTGTAGCACAATTAGGGCATTTTTCCAAATCCTGCTCTTGGAAGGCATCTCTAATAAGATTATCAGGGTCTTCCCATTCTGAGTCGCAGGCCTCACAGTAGTACCATGGAATTCCTACTTGAACCTGAATGGTTGTATCAGGTGGGCAGGGTACCTCAGTGACAAAGTATCCTATTCTATTTACAAATCCCCAGCCGTTCCAGATATACATACCACCGTCGTCACCGTCGCCAAGCATCCAGATGCGGTCTTCAGGGATAGACTTAACAAACTCTACCTCTGAGCCATATGTCTCAAACATGTGTCCGTCAAATGAAGAGTTGGTTTCAAGGTGGTTCTCAATAGGCTTATAAGTCTCAAACCATTCTTCCTCAGTCATTTCGATAAAGCGTTCGTTATTCACCTAGGACCTCCTTGCGGTTCTTTACTTCTTCCTTGGCAAAAGCGATAGCATATGTTAGGGCATAGATTTCACACAGTGCGTCAAAATAGCCTGTGGCCTCTGTACGAGCCATTGAGTCCATTGCGTCCTCTGAGTACTCTTCTGCTTCAATACAACGGTCAAGGATTGCTTCTGCCTCAACCATTAAAACTTTAAGGTGACCATGCAGGATGTCTGCTCCGTCCATACCTAGTTCTACTAGTTTCATTAGGTATGGGTCTAGGGTTGTGTCATTCTCCATTGACTGCCTCCAAATAATGGCGGGATACATCAATGGCACCTTCAAGGTAAGGAACAATGCTATCGGCACCGTCCTCGTTATCTAGGTCTTGCTCTAGAGAGATGATGTTTATCTTTATATACTCTATAAGTGTGTTTGGGTTCATAGTATTAATTATACGGGTTGGTGTTGATTTTTACAACTTCTCGGGGTGTGACCTTCATCACATCCAAAGAGTCTATGGCTATGCCTGCTTGCTTCTTAAAATCATTAAGCATCTCTATAGTATCAATGATGGGGGACCAAACCTCTTCAATGCTAATGTAAGCCATCCAGCGTCCACATGGGCATTTCATCTCTACAGATCCGTTGGGGAATCCATAGCCATCCCTGGCGGTAAACTCAAGAAGAGCGTCACACTCATTAGGGTCACAAACAAATGTATACTTACTCCACATCTTCTGTTATCTCCCTAGTTAAACTATTAAAGTAGCCAGTCTGACCTTCAGCGTGGCACATAAAAATTCCTGGTATATCAGTACATTCCCAATGATGTTTATGCATTACTTAATCCCCTTTGTTTCAATATAATGCTTTAGTGCAACCTCTTGTAGTTGTCTTATTTCTTCTTCACGAGCATTTTTTAATTCTTCTGCATAATTTGATATCCATGCACACCATCCAATTCTTGCAACAATGTAAGAAGCAAACCAAGCAATTATAGTATTTTCATACACATCACCTATACCTGATTCTATAAAAATTGAACGGATTGCAACAAAAATAGTGACTACCCAAATAAAAGAAATAGCAAACGGACCAAGAGCCCAAATAGATTTTTCTTTTTGTGGTTGTAATAACTCGGTTTCTGTATTGTTTAATTGTTCCATTAGTCAAAGTACCCTTCTGCCCATAGGCCATCAAAGAAAGACATAGCCTTCTCCAAACCATCTGTTATCTCATCTGAGAGTCTACCTGATTTGATAGCGTCTTCCATAGCATCTGTCATTACCGCAATATCTGTTTCAGTATAACCTAACATCAGTTCTCCTCATCCCACCAGTATTTGACTATTGTATTCAAGGTAGTGTGGATGCTACAATCACAATCCCCACCGTTCATATTTTCCATGTATTCGAGATGTTGCTCATTGTCCATGTACATCTCATTGACTAATTCGTCAATCGTTCTCATTGTTTGGGTCATGTATTAATTATCGCATGGTTTGGGGGAAATGTCAACTCTATCGTAAAGATTTTTAGGTTTGACATTTTTCTGGGGGTTTTTTTCATCCTTCGTAATTTAATTTAAGATTGACATTTTTATGTCCGATTTGTACTAATTTCCACACGTGGAATTTTTTGCGAAGTGTACGGGACTTGAACCCGTGATCTCTACCGTGACAGGGTAGCGCATTAACCAACTATGCTAACACTCCATGCGAGCAGTTTTTATTCTTGCTCAGGAACTTTTTTAGTTATGCAATCTGCAAAACATTTTGCACAACTTTTAGCAAACGATTTTTTTCTGCGTTGATAGCAGGGTCAAATCCTGATGCTGATGCGAGAATGGACTCGTTAGAACCACCACGAGCAGAACGATGCCAGTCAAGGCGTTCAGTAAGTGCATTGAAAGCACCCCACGCATTACCCGCAATCATTCCGTTAAACTCGCCTGTGTAAATGTCGTTGATAACATCTACCTTGTTTTCCCACTTCTTGAAAGCACCCTTAGCATCTGCCTCTGGCTTAGGATAAGCAGCAAGAATGATTTTGTTAAAGTCAATGGCGGTAATTTCTTTTTCAATCATAGCCTTAGCCATGAGGTCAAAAGAGTCCATGTACTTATGAGCCATGCCAAGAGTCTCACGAGCAACGGCAACCTTGCCTGATGCTGTTTGAGTGTGACGAATCTTGAATGATTGCTTAACGCCGTTTTTCTTTTTGGTTGTGTTAAGTGCAAGATTGAGAGTGTTAGCGCACACGACACGAACAGGTGTGATGCTTGCTTGAATAGCGATTGAACCATCGTGTGATGTGTTGATAAGTAAATAAGTCTTTACCTTATCTGCAACACCATTAGGGTCTAGGATAGTTTCACGCTCTAGTGCTAACGCACCGAATACGACACGACCACCCTTGATTGAACCAGCCGTCTCCCAACGACCACCACCATCAAGAATGTTGTCACCGAATGAGAATAAATCTTCATTCTGCATTACATGGTAACGCTCACCAACGACACCAAGAATGTCGGTCTGAGAGTTATCTGTTGGGTTAGTACGCAAAACATACTGATAGTTTTTGTCGCTTGTTAGATGTGTAGGGGTTTCCAAATCTTCCAGACGAACATTCCAACCATTAAGGCTTGCAGCCTGTAGCATTTCTGCGGTTGTTTTTTCTTCTGTAAATACGGTACCCAATCCATGCCAAGCGGGTTCACGAAATGATGCGAATGAAGCCTTACCATTTTGTGTTTCGATTTCATGTGCCATGAGTTTATTTCCTTTTCTGTTGTTGTTAATCTAAGTATACATGGCGGGACTGACAAAGTCAAATCGTATAAGTAATCATGGGGCAATTCGGGCATTTCGTAAGGGTGATCTTAAACACATGTGATGTTTACCATGTGGATAACCTGTGGATAACCACACGTGTAAATTTTTAAGGAAATTAAAAGTGAGCCGTTTTACATCGTGCTCAGGATGTTTCGCCACTTATTTATACTGGCTGTACGTTGGCCAGTTGTATTAGTAGCCCCCTACTAAATATCTATGCGGTCAACACTGGCTGATAACCAAGAAATATTATCTGAGTTATATTGAACGGTTTCAAAATCAATATCGTGAATTGTATTCTGTGCTGACTCTTCATCACGAGCATTAACGGTTACCGAATAAAGAACTGTAACTTCTAATTCAAATTCTTTTGTTAAGTCAAATCCGCAAATCTCTGCAATTGTTTCTGCATCACTTTCATCAATGGTTCCGTGCTCCAAGGCTTCAAGAGTCCACTCTTGCATGCCTTCAACCATTTTGTTACGGTCTGCAGAATCTGCATATGAGCGCTGAGTTACTTTTTGAATGTGGTCCTCAAGTTGAGCAATGCGCTCATCTTTAATTTTAACCTGAGATAGAAGGAATTCTTGCGTTGTGTTTGGTATTACTGTTACTGATGTTTCTGTTTGGTCCATGGGGGCCTCTTTCTGTTAGTTGGTTAATTCAATTGTACTGGGTACCACTGACATTTGTCAAGGACCCTTGCGGGGAGCAGTTTTGATACTTACTCAGGTAGTTACACTTCTTGCAGTTGGTGTGAACTGGCTCTATAGTATTTCTGTGATCGCCCTAATCAGCCTGGCGAATTGGAGTGGGGCTTTTACACCCCACCCAACCTCATTTATAGGTAACGAGATACCGCTTGATAAGTTGATGTGGAAACTACTTCCTCATCTGTCATCTTGAGAATACGAATAGCGTTAGAGATTTCCTCTTTCTGCTCACGATAGTTATACACAGATAGTGAGTCAAAGTCCTTCTCAGGCTCTTTAGGCAAATCTTTTTCTGCTACTGTTAGGTCAAAGTCAATGTTAAGACTATTGTTCCATGAGCGATAGTTAGTGCGGAAGTTTTCTGCCTTGCTGATGTGAGCAATAGCATAGTCCTGCACTTCCTTCAGCCATGCCTTGCGTAGCAATTCGTATCGTGCTTCGTTGGCTTCTTGTGATGTGTAGTCAAGTTCTAGTTTATCTAGTGACTTTTGTAGTGCTTCGATTACTCGTTGAGTAGGTATCTTTACTGAAATTGCTTTCTGTCGTGCCATCTGTTTTCTCTTTTCTTTTGTGGGTTATTTGTTAGGGGGTGTTGAGTAGTTTTAATTCATACTCAGGAATAAGTAATTAGATTACTTAGCCGTCCAAGTTGTGTAACGAGCCTGTCCATTGACATCTAACTTTACACGAACATTACCATTTGCTTGTGGGTTGATTTCCACGATAGTTCCTGTAACCTTTGACTTCTGTGTAGTGAAAGTATCGCCTACCTTGTATGTTGCTGTTGCTACTGACATTGTTTTTCTCTTTTCTGTTTAGGGGTTGTTATTTGGTTATACCTAAGTATAACATTTTGGTTGTAGAAATGTCAAATCGAAACCTAACATTTCTCACATTGTGAGATTACTTAGAGGTCTTAACCATAGCCAAGCGACGAGAGCCGTTTGCTAGGACAAGTGAAACTCTAGTAACCTTATTAGACATTGGCTCGAAACCAGCGATACGACCTGTAACGCCTGTCTTGCTTGTTGTGAATAAATCACCGATTTGGTAAGTGTATCCTGATAGTGTCATTTGGGTCTTGCCTTTCGTTGTGGGGGTTAATTGCTTATAGTATAATTTTAGCATAAAAATGTCATAAATACCAATCCAGCAGGGGATTTGCGGTGTGTCCTTAATCACATCTTAACGGCGTGTCGCAACTTGACAAATGAAAAATTTTGCCACGTGGCCCCTTTTACTGATAACAAAATAAAAGAAAAAGAAACCAAAATAAAAAAACAATCTGTGTTGAATTCATCTTATCTCATTTCTTGCTCGCAGAAAAAATTATGTCACTCTTAGAGTATACACAAAGTGAGCAAGAAACGCAAGCGCTTCCATTTGTTGAGATAAGCGGAATCTGTTTATTATTCTCAGGACACTTAGCAGCAGGGCGCCCGATCATTTCTTTTACATCGGCTTGACCGATAGCAAAATTCTTAGCAAGGTATGCCATGCGAACACCACTATTAATTTTTAGATCAACGGCAGTTTTAACATTCTCACTATCAGCAGAAAAATACAATGATAGGTTAGGGACATCCTTAAGAATAAGTGCTGCACTCTTCACACGAGTGTATACCCAGAATTGAATATCAGGATTAAGTTTGATTACATCAGACCATGCAGTGGTATAAGTATCATTAAAGAAGTCTCCGTCCCAGTGGATACGGAATAGCATAGGGGCGTCTTTCTTTATACAATCAGCCTTGAAATCAGCAATCATCTCAGCAATGAGATTAAGCATAGTTAAATAGTCTGCGTCTTTTAGCAGGGCCCAATTGTGTAACAGATTAACCTTTACGGTTGGGAATACCTTTTCGAGTTTTCCTGCGTAGCATACGCTTTCACATACGCTAGTGGCACCAGGGCACGAGAAAGCCTTTCCAGCAGGGAGGCCAAAGGTATTTGCGATACTTGCTTGTTTTCCATTAGGGGTGACGGCATTAGCGACCTTTCTGTCTTTAGATCTTTTTAGTTTAAGTGTATTAGTAGTCAAGGCCTAGGCTCATCTCTAGAGCAATGTCTTCATTGTAGTGTGCGGACATTTCTTCGAGTAAGCAGTGTGTGCATTTATCTTCATATTCATCAACCGCATTTTCATGGCATGAGGTGCAGGTTGTTGCATAGTATTCATCAAGAATATAATCTGCGATATTTCCCATAGGGGCTATTCTCCTTTTTTGTTGTTTTTTAATTGTAGCAGAAGGGACTGACATTTTCTACCCTTGCGAGTGTAGGCCTTTTTAGAAGGTACGGCAGAGGCCGCATTGCTACGGCGTAATTCCATAAGTCTGCGTAATTCCTCGGGGTTTTTCTTTGTTGTCATAAACTAATCTTAGCATACATGGTACAAAAATGTCAAGTTATTAAATGTGATCAATCTCACAAAGGCGCCACGTGCATTTTTGTGCGGGGAAGCACACAAAAAGCATTTTATTATTCTTGTTCAATAAAAACATACAACGGAATCAAATCAGTATAAGCATACTGAGTAAATTCTTTTTCACCAAATTCGTTTTGTGTTTGTATGTCATAGTTATCTCCAGTAGAATCACTTTCAATAAAAATTACTTCAACAATGTCATTGTCAATTTTAATTAAATCACCAAGCATTATTTGGTCTGGTGTTAAGTTATCTGCTTGGATCAATTCCATAGAAATCATTGTATCAGACATTTTATTCTTCATCTTCATACTCATCTACTGGGTCAATGAACCATGATAGGTGGTGTTGGTCGACAATAGCATGGGCTGGTGCATGACTCATGCCCTTGTAGAATACGCCTTCAGGCATAGCAATAAATCGGTCATAGTCCTCATCATAGTATGCATCAATAGCATCAATGCAAGGTTGCACCATAGAAAGTGGAACGGGTGGGTAGTGATTACCCTGTAAGTGATACGCTAATTGTGTTTCTAAATCTAGGACGCTATCTGCTAATCCAATTGCTGTTACGCTTCCCATTATTTACTTACGACCTTTCGTCCTTCACGATAGAAAGTGCGGGTGTGCATCTTTCCACTTGGCTCAGATAGATTAACTGTTGCATACTCATCAGCAAATCCCCAATCAATGTGTTTATTAAACTCGGTAACTGCGCTTAGTGCGTCTGAATAGCGACCCGTCCAATGAACGGGATTACTATCATACGATACTGTTACTGAGTATAGGTATTCGTTATTCATTATTCACCAACCTTTACTGCTACTGTTGCAAACTTGCTTCGCAAAGTGCGGTCATAGACTTCAACGACATACGCTTCGGTATTTTCTCCATACCAAATTGCAGGGCGGGGAGAGGCAGAAATAATTTCTCCCTCAAAGTGACGATTACGGGAACGATAAGTTTTACCAATTAGTAAATCTTGTATTGTGTATAGTTTAGTAGCCATTGGGCAACCTCTTTCTTTTTTGTTATTAAATCTATCCTACCATGAGGGTCTGACAAATCTCGGTTATTTATTTTTGCTTACTATGTAAGTCTAGTCTATTAGTCATAAATTATCAACCTACTAGCGAGTAGTCTTAAATAATGAGACGCTCAGTGGGTGTGATAAATCTCACATCTTAAGCCTGTGGATAACTTGGTCTGACCTGTGGATAACTGCACGTGCATTTTTTGTTGATGTGTTGAGCAGTTTTAGATCATGCTCAGGATTTTGTTTTATGCGTTTGCTAATTCTTTATAGCAAGCAATTGCAAATCTGTTTGCGTCAAATCTTTCGTTATCAGTTTCAAACATTAGAGAAAATTCATCTACCAAATCAGCAAATAAAATTTCTCCTTGCTCATCAAAAACAGATGTAGCAAAATAATTGCTAAGAATTTCGGCAACCTTTACATAGTCTTTACGAGTCATCATTATTCGGCCACCTTTAGAATTGCATAAGTGCCACGAGCATTTATTTCATCAAGGACAGGACCGATAGCAGGCACGAGTAAATCTTTTAGCATTCCTTCAAGCATTGCGATTAAATCTGAGTGAGGTATAGAAAGTGCTTGTAGTGCTACTGGGTGAGTTTCATCAAATTCTGTTACGAATTTTAGAGAGTGTTCTACTTTTATCATTTATTTATTTCCTATTCTTTAGTCTGCTTCGGGGGTGTTAAATAAGTTTAAGTCTTGTTCCATACCGAAATCGCATACGCAAGTTTCGACATCGAAATTATCATTATCGCCAAAAAAGATTAAACCTGTTGAGTGGCATTCCTCGCAAGGAATTGTCATTACTGAGTTTATCATTTATAGAACCGCCTTTCCTCTAAGAGTACCGCTAACGCCTAATTGGTCGCATGATACTTTTACAGATACGCCAACAGGAAGTTGAGTTGGATAAGTTGAGATGAATTGAGCAACCGCACCTTTAGAGGATAGGCTGATTTTTTTAGTAGAACCTGAAAAGGTTTCTAGTGTTACAGTGTAAGTCATTTAGAGACTTCCTTTCGTTTGTTTGTTATAGTAAGTCTAGCAGGGGGGTCTGACAAATTAGGCACTTATTTGCTTAGGCTCAGTGTGATACTCGTCACATTTATTTGCTAAGGCTCATTGCTTATTTATCTTTATTTAATTGTTATACTAGAAGTATAGCAAAGAAATGTCAAAAAAGCAAATCGACACGCCGTAAATGGGGGAAATAATTGTGTGACCTTAAACACATTAGTTATACACACCCCCTGTGGATAACCCCACGTGCAAAAATCGCAGGGAATTTATCCATGCGATCTTTACTATTAGAGTGAATACAAAAAGCCAAACACAATCATTGCAATTAAAATTACTAACAATTAATTTTCCTCAATTTCATTTAGTAATTCCCAAAGTACTGGCTCTAACTCTAACGCTACTGCGTCAAGTTTTTCTTGAAGTGTTTTCATTCGCTTAACTCCAAATCTTTTATGTCAGCGACATAGACATTGTCTTTATTTATTCCGTATTTTAATTGGAATTGAAATACATCGATAGCCTCATCATAGGACTCAGCCTCTACATTTATGAAAGCGTTAAACTCATAGACATTCATTATTTAACCTCCTTGTATAGGTAGTCCCATGCCTTACGGCATAGAATGATAGATTGGCAGTTATCGCAACAGATAACACCATGAGGGTTTAGGTCATAGTCATACTGGTCGATTGTGGTAGATACCGCACCACACACGGATTTAATTGGTACATAGGTACTCATCTCTTGAGTCCTTCCTTTCCATAAGTGTTGATAAAATCAGGGAGAGCCATAACGCCCTTGTAGTCCTTACATGCAGGGCAAAATCTATTCCACCCGTCAAATAGTGTTATGCAAAAAGCGCAGATGTTATCCATAGCGCATAAGCCTTGCTCATCTATGAATTGCATAGTGTCGTTCATTTAGTCACCGACCAATCTGACCACATAGGTAGTCGTTCCATTCCAAAGTCTAACCAAAAGCGGTCAATGTTCTGCTCGCAATCTTGGCAGAATGTGTATTGGAAATCTCCAACCTCGGAGATAGCGGAGAAATAGGGATTATGCTCTACGCATACTGTTGTTTTATCTAATGTAGTCATTTGAGACCACCTTTCTTTAGCGGATTTCTTTACCGCTTGTTTTTCTTTATACTGTAATTGTAGCAGGGGGGTGTGACAAATTGGGGGGGACAAATAGTACTAATTCGGACATTGTGAGGTGTATCACATGAGAGGTACATCACATTCATAGGGGGTATTATAACGATTGCGTAACAATAGTGAGGTTATCGGTGTGTCGATTTGACACGTGCCGTGTGACGGACATCACATGCGACACGCCGTGCTAGGACTTGACTTTTTGACATTTCTATGCTATACTTCTAGTATAAGAAAAATTAAATAGTAACACAAATCCTAGTGAGCCTCGATAAGAGCAAATAACCTAGGTCAGCAAAAAGGTTAGCAAATTGCTAACAGTTAAAAACGAAAGGTATTTATTAAATGAATACACTAAACAGAATACTAGCAGAGCAGACTATTGCTCGTCACGAAGCCCATGAAAAGGCTATGGCTAAATCCCCATGGATTAGAGAAAGCGTCAATGCGTATCGCAACGCTACCCCTGAGCAAATCGCTCAAGTAGAAGCACTAATTGCTAAGAGAGCAGGAAAATAAATGACAATCACATACTCACTAT
>Ga0209356_1000907_pt1 | contig 11800 bp, 11 predicted proteins | sample LauGreFaBDMM15SN_2_FD_188213 | JGI IMG/M metagenome (GOLD analysis project Ga0209356, IMG submission 188213) | Freshwater lake microbial communities from Lake Michigan, USA - Fa13.BD.MM15.SN (SPAdes) (version 2) | ecosystem: Environmental > Aquatic > Freshwater > Lake | place: Lake Michigan, USA...
GCCTATGGGCAAGGACACCGAAACCGCCAATGCCCCAATGGTCATTCGGCGCAGCGTTGTGAGCGACTTGGTTTCCAAAAACTTCCCGGCTATTTGGCGACGGGTGGTGCACCAGAGGACGCATCCCAGTGCGGTCCTTGCTGGATTTCATAGGCCTTCAGGTACCGGTAAAAAGTCCCTTCAAAATTCCCCAGTGCAATCACAAATCCGGCCCATCCGTCCAAAAATCCGGCTTTGAAAAAATAGTGCTTCACAAACGCCCATACCCCGTGCGCGAGCGCCCCGCCCATACTGATTTTCTTGTGCGCGATTTTTTGTGCGCCCAGCGTGGAGTAGCGGTTGGCCTTGTGCAGCAATTCGCCCATGTCTTTGAACGGAAACTGCCAGATGGCGTTGTGCAGCGTACCCAGAGGACGGCTCGTGTTCAGCACCCATCCTTCGTGCACAGGTTGCGCGTCATAGCGCAGCGCGCCTTGGCGAAACAACTGCGGCTGGCGGAAGTTGGGATACCAGCCGGAGTGCCGGATCCAGCGGCCCATAAAAAAGTTGCGGCGAGGCACCCAATAAGCATCAGCGGCGTCTGGTTGTTGGGTGATGGCGCGGATCTCGGCGGCCACCTCTGGCGTGCAGCGTTCATCGGCGTCCAGGCTGAATATCCAGGGGTGTGTGCAGGCATCGAGCGCATGGTTGCGTAAATCGCCAAACCCGGTGAACTTGACCTGCACCACGCGTGCGCCCAGGCTTGCCGCAATTTCGGCAGTTCCGTCGGTGCTCCAGGAATCCACCACAATCACTTCGTCGGCCCACAATGCGCTTTCCACGGTAGCGCGCACTTTCTCAGCTTCGTTGTAAGCGATGATGTAAACCGATACGCGTGACATGGGTGGTAGGATGAAAATCCATGGGAGTCTATTCCAACATGTCTGCCAAGCATCTGATTTCCGTGGTCCTGACCACTTACAACCGCAGCGACGCCTTGGCTGTTGTGCTGAGAGCTTTACAGCGACAGACCGATACGAACTTCGAGGTGGTTATCGCTGACGACGGCTCACAACCCACGCACCGGGCCCGTATTCAGGATGCAGCGCAGGGATGTTCCTTTGCTTTGGCGCATGTCTGGCACCCGGATGTGGGGTTTACCGTGGCGCGCGCCCGCAACCTCGGGGTGACCCAGAGCCGTGGCAGCTACCTGGTCTTGTTGGATGGCGATTGCGTTCCGGATTTGGATTTCATTGCGCAGCACCGGCGTTTGATGCAAAGCGCTTGCTTGGTCAACGGCAGCCGCTGTTTGCTGTCGCAGCAATTTACACAGCATGTGCTCGCTGGTTCCATCGACGTTGTGGGGATGTCGTGGGCCTATTGGCTAAAACAATGGCGTAAGGGACGTGCGAGTAAAATATTGCCTTTGTTGCGTGCACCGGATTGGGGCGTGCGTATCGAATCAGATTTTCGCTGGCATGGCATAAGAAGTTGCAATATGGGTTTGTGGCGTTCGGATTTCGAGCGGGTGAACGGCTTTGACAGTTCTTTCCAGGGCTGGGGCCATGAGGATGCGGATCTGGTTTTGCGGTTGTTCCATGCCGGGGTCCGCAGGAAAAACGGGTTTTTTGCGACCGAGGTGTTCCATCTTTGGCACGAGGAGGCCAGCCGGGATCGGGCCTCCGCCAACGAGGGCACGGTGCGCCAGCGGATGCAAAGCGACATCGTTCGGGCCCCATTGGGTTTGCAGGAGTGCCGCGCTGTCGAGGATTTTGAAACTGTGACTTTTGCGAATTGGTGATGTTGAGATTTATGAAAAATTGGTTGATTGCAGTTTGCTGCCTACTCTGCGTAACCGTGGGACATGCCCAGTTTCGTGTGGAAGTGTCTGGGGTTGGCACCACCCAGATTCCGGTGGCTGTCACGCCTTTTCGCGGCAATGACGTCAGCGTTCAAAAGATTGCCGCCATCGTCCAGGCCGATCTGGAGCGCAGCGGCATATTCCGAAGTATCGATTTGGCAGGCGCGCCGCCGACCGACGAGACAACCGGCCTGTCAGATCCATCTTTTTGGCGTAAAAAGGGCGCGGATGCCCTGGTCAGCGGCAGCGTGACCCGGCTGCCGGATGGACGGATGGATGTGCGCTTTCGCTTATGGGACGTGGCCCGTAACGAGAACATGGGCGGAGTAGGCTACTCGGTCGCGCCTGCGGACATGCGCATGGCGGCGCACAAAATCGCAGACTACGTCTACGAAAAGCTCACAGGGGAAAAGTCGGTTTTTTCGACCCGAATTGCTTATGTGACCAAAAACGGCACGGTGTACACGCTTTGGGTGGCTGACGCCGATGGCGAAAACGCAAGCTTCGCCTTGCGCAGTAACGAGCCCATTATTTCGCCAGCCTGGTCGCCAACGGGCAGCCAACTGGCCTACGTCTCATTTGAAGCCCGAAAGCCGTCGGTGTACGTGCATGATGTCGAGACCGCAAAGCGCCGCTTGGTGGCTAACTTCAAGGGCTCCAACAGTGCGCCGACCTGGTCGCCCGATGGCCGCACGCTGGCCGTGACCCTCAGCCGGGATAACGGCTCGCAGATTTTCCTGCTGGACGCGATGACCCCCGGCGCTGAGCCGCGCCGCATCACTACCTCCTCCGCGATCGATACCGAACCCACCTTTTCAAGCGATGGGAAAACGATTTATTTCGTCAGTGACCGCGGCGGTACGCCGCAAATTTACAAAATGGGCGCTACCGGTGCCAATGTGGAGCGGGTCACATTTTCGGGCAACTACAACATTTCCCCCACCGTGAGCCCGGACGGAAAGTTGCTGGCTTTTGTTTCGCGCGTGAGCGGAGCCTTCAAAATTCATGTCTTGGACCTGGCCAGCGGGAGTGCCACGGCAATCACCGATACTTCTGCAGATGAGAAGCCAAGCTTTTCACCCAATGGCCGTCAGTTGCTCTATGCATCCGAACAACAAGGCAAAGAGGCTTTGATGATGGCAACTGTTGACGGTAAGGTCAAGAGTCGTTTGCTTGGATCGGATGGGGACATCCGGCAGCCGCATTGGGGCCCGGCGTTTCGGTGAGATATAGCCTCGCACGTGATGCGGCCGATAGATTTTTTTATTTTTTTAGGAGTGCGTTATGAAGTTTTTGTTGATCTCGGTCGTCTTGGCCCTTGCTTTGGTTGCGTGTAAATCACCGGTGAAATTGGATTCGGCCACGGTGGAAGACCGCCAGGCCGCTGGGGCTGTGGCTGAAAAAAGCCCAACCCCTATTTTGGGTAATAGCTTGCTGAAGGATGCTGCCAGCAGCGCGCGCAACGTCGCAGCTTTGGATCTGTCCGCGAAAGACGCGAACGCCCGTGCGGTGGGTGCGGCTGGTGTGTCGGGCCAGGCAGCGGCTGACGCCGCCAGCGCCGCCGCAGCCGCGAAACTCGCTGCTGCAGCTGCGGCCGAGGCTTCTGGATCGGCTGCCGCTAAGGCTGCTGCTGCTGCAGCCTCAGCTGCGGCACTTGCTATGCGGGAACGTATCGTCTATTTCGACTTCGACAGTTTTGTCATCCGCGCTGAAGCCCGCCCCGTCATTGAGGCCCACGGTCGTCGTTTGCGCGCAGATGCCAAGTTGCGCGTAGCGCTAGAAGGCCATACCGACGATCGCGGCGGACGCGAATACAACCTGGGCCTGGGACAAAAGCGTGCCGATGCAGTGCGAAAGGCCTTGTCCTTGATGGGTGTCGCAGACAGCCAGATGGAGGCGGTGAGCTTTGGCAAAGAGAAGCCAGCAGTTCCGGGCAATACTGAAGCGGCCATGCAGGAAAACCGCCGTGTTGAGATCAACTACCGCTGAGCGATAAGCAGCTATGTTGGCGCGATATTTAGGAAGCCTGCCGGTTCTGCGCTTGGGGCGCCTAGCGCTGGCGGCATGTCTGTCCTTTGGTGCGATTGGCATCGCGCAGTCCCAAGGCTTTGGCATACCGGGCGTTGACAATGAGGCGCGAAATGCAATTTTGAGAGAACGCCAACGTATCGAATCGCTGCGCATCGACTTTGACAAATTGCGAGGTGATGCCCAGGTTTTCCGCACCGAGGGCGAGGCCATTCGGCGCGAGGCGGATATTCTGCGCCGCGATGTGAATGCGGTGCAGGCTAACTTGGACTTGATGCTTCGCAAGATCGACGCAAAAATTGATGATGGAATCAAGCCAGTGTCTGAGTCGTTGCAGCGCGGCGTAGATGAGCTTCAGGTTTTGAAAAATGCCCAGCTGGATTTGCTCACCCAACTTGAAGAGGCCCGCAAAGAGGTGCGCGAACTGCGCGGTCAAGTAGAGGAGTCCAGGGCGCTCCAGGGCAATCAGCGTGGGCAGATGGAGGAAACACGGACACTTGCCACCCGCCAAGATGAACAGCAACGCACGCTGTTGGAAGAGCAGCGAAAAACCCGCGAGATGCAACGTGCCATGGAAGAGCGGCTCAACGGTTTGCCCATGTTGGTGTCGGAGGACGGCGCCAGTTTTTACGCCCAGACCGCCGAAAAAAAGGAGTTTGATAACGCCAAGGCGGTTTTCAAACGCGCCAACTACCAGGGCGCGCGCAAGCAATTTGATGAGTTTCTTCTGCGTTATCCCCATGGTGGCTATGCTCCGGCAGCCCGCTTCTGGAAAGGTAATGCCGAGTTTTTGCAGGGTGACTACAAGGCTGCGCTGATCACGCTGAGACCGCTGCAGATGGCCGAGCCTAACTACCAGAAAACACCCGAAGCCATGCTGGCGATTGCGAACTGCTACAGCGAACTCAAAGATCCGCAAGCGGCCCGCAAGACTTTGGAAGAGCTGGTTGAGCAATACGAGCGAACCGAGGCCGCCAGCGTAGCCCGCGACAGACTCTCCAAATTGCAATAGGTTTGGATAAGGCAGCCGACGATCTGGCCCGCCGTTTTGGCGGCGTAGATCGCCTTTACGGTGTGGATGGGGGCAGCAGATTGCGCGCTGCCCACGTCTGCGTGGTCGGCATTGGTGGTGTGGGGTCGTGGGCCGCCGAGGCCCTAGCCCGAACGGGCATTGGGCGTATCACCCTGATTGATATGGACCACGTCGCAGAGTCCAATGTCAATCGCCAAATCCAGGCCACAAGCGACACCTTGGGCATGGCAAAAATTCACGCTATGCAGCAGCGTATTGCGTCCATTCATCCCGCATGCCAGGTGACTCTGATAGACGCATTTGTCGAGCCCGAAAACTGGCCCGCAATTCTTCCCGAAGGCGTAGACGGCGTGATCGACGCCTGTGACCAGATGCGGTCCAAAGTGGCTATGGCCGCCTGGGCCTTGGTAAACCGGCGCTTTTTCATCACGGTAGGTGCAGCGGGCGGAAAGCGAAAGGCCGAAGCGCTCACCATCGCCGATCTCAGTGCCTGCACCCATGATCCGTTGATGGCCGAATTGCGCTACCAGTTGCGCAAACACCATGGCGCTGCGAAAGCGGGCAAAAACATCGGCCTGCCGTGCGTCTACAGCCCCGAGCCCATGCACATACCCGTTGCGCAGCCAAACACCCCGAGCGATGCTTCCCGCGCGGTTACCGGCTTGAACTGCAGCGGCTATGGTTCATTGGTGACGGTGACAGCGAGTTGTGGCTTGGCGGCTGCGGGTTGGATGCTGAATAAATTGTCCGGGAACAGCGAATAATCAAAAATGTCCTCGCTATAATCGCGGGCTGGTTTACAGACTTCGAAAGAAGCCTGTGGGGACGTTAGCTCAGTTGGTAGAGCAGCGGACTTTTAATCCGTTTGTCGTGGGTTCGACCCCCGCACGTCCCACCATTCAATCCAATTAAATCAAGCACTTACAGCAATGTAGGTGCTTTTTTTTATGGCTACACACCGCTTACACACCGACCCCCTTTTTTAAGGGTGCTTTTTAGCCCCAAAAACACGTGTTTTTCTGGCGGTGTGCTTAGGTGGATAAATAGGCCTATGACCCGTCCCCTGTAGAGTTGGGAAAATGGTATTTCCCGAGGCTCGGGTCTGTTTATGAAACCCGGGGCTGTTCACCAAACTCTTTACCCAGGCTAATTTTTAACTATCAAAACTGTTCGGTCATCCCAGTACTCGTCCACGGTGCTGCACTTGATGTGGGGGTGGGAACCCGTTTTGTATGGGTCTTGAGATTCGATTTCTGCCCATTTTTGCTCCCAACTTTTGACCTTCGTTTCTGCACCCGGTGCCATGTAGCCATCCGTGAAAAACTCCAAGGTATGAATCGATGACCTTGGTCGATCAAAAATAAACACATCGGGTCCTTGAACCTCATCCCCATTCAGGACGCCGAAGCCCAAGCAATGTTTTTTTTCATTCATATAGGGTGGTTGACCCAGTCCAATGCCCGCGGCCAGCAGTGCGTGAATTTCACGGTGTGCGTCTACGGGTAGTTCTCCGCGCAGGGCTTGGGTAAGCTCGTCGACCAAGTTATCCAGTTCGGTTTTGTTGAGGACATGAATGAGCCCATGGGCGATTGAGCGACGGGTCTGCAATTCGAGCGCGATCCAATCTTCCTCGTCCCTCTTTTTTTGCAGGGCATTTTTCATTAATATGACGCGCGCAGCCGTAAAGATGTGGTCAATGGGCTTGTGCATTTGAATCACTTCGACGCCGTTGATACGCACACCAGAATCGCCCACCAATAAAAACTGCAATTTGTCACCATCATCCAACGCCAAGGCCGCAGTGGTTGCGGCGTCTCCCGTGGCGCACGCGTTCGCGTGCAAATCGTGGGCCAGTTGCACCGACATGCGATGTAGCAAGTGGTGGGCATTGAATTCTTGAGGGATGACCGTTTGCACGTAGGACTGCGCAAACTTGGCGCATTGCCAGGCGGCAAATCGGCCAGGGCTGAGCCCGTTGATCAATTTCCCGTTGAATGAAGTGGCGCCATCGAAGACACCATACAGGCGCCCGTCTTCAAACACCATGACATCGTCTGGAAGAGCCTGGCCCGATTTAACTTTGCTGATCGAAATGGCTTCGAGTTGTCTAAAGCGCATCCGAAGCCTCTTTTGGGGTACGAATCATGCGCTCTTGTAAACATGGGGCCGCGCAGGATCAATATCAGCAAACAACATGGACAGGCCAATACTGATGGAGGTGATGGCAATCAATAAGCCGGAGTAAGCCGCTGCAACACCAAAGTCTCCTCCCATGGCTTGCTGGTAGGCCGCAATGGGCAAAGTCTTGGTAGCGCCGGTGTACAAAACGATGGAGGCGGATAGTTCATTGAAAATTTCTAGCCAGGCTAAAACCGCACCGGCAAAAATTCCGGGCTGCATCAAAGGCAGCATGATCCGCCGGAATGTACCCAGAGGTTTTGCACCCAAACTACTGGATGCATCCTCTAGGGCCATGTCGATTTGATGGACGATGCTGGCCGATGATCGGCTCACGTACGGCAAACGGCGGACAAGGTAGATGATCACGATGATGGTCGATGTTCCGGTGAGGAGCAGGGGTGGTGTGTTGAACACTTGGACAAACCCGATGCCCAAAACAGTACCTGGAACAATGAAAGGGACCATCAGCAAAAAGTCCAAACAACGGCTGCTGAGGTATTTTTGCCGAGTTAGTACATACCCAAATACCGCACCAAAAACAGTGGCCAGTACCAGTGCGATTCCGGCGAAAACCAAGCTATTGGTCAGCGCATTCCCCATCATTGCAAATGCTTTGGTGTAGTTGTCCAGTGTTAAAACCGGCTGAAAAACAGCGCCTCGAATTTCGAGGAACGATGAGGCCAGTACCACCATGATCGGAGCATTGGCGGTGATAACAATGCCCAAAGCGGTTCCGGCCAAGATCAGCTGGGTCGCCTTGCTGGGTTTTTTGAGGCCAATGGGCTGCGATCCATCATTAAAAACGCGGTTGGCTCGGTTAAGCCACTGGCCGAAGCCGACCACGATACCAGCCATGGTGACCAATACGACGGAAGTGACTGCAGCCATACCGGGTTCTTCCCCGATCTCACTCAAAAAAAGGTTGTAAGCCAGTGTGGCGAGCACTTGAAAGCGCTCTCCTTCGCCCAATAGATTCGGCAATCCAAAATCCGCCAGCACGGCTAAAAAGACCAGCATGGCCGAGGTGATCACTGCGGGGCGCAGCAGAGGTAATGTGACCGTCAAGAAGACACCGATCGGTTTGCGACCCAGCAAACCAGCAGCCTCTTCGACGCTCTGATCGAGCTGCCTCATCGCCCCACCCACAATCCAAAAAACAATGGGGTATAGGCTCAATGTGCTGGCGATAATGATGCCGGTAGGGCCGTAAATTGTGTGGAGCTCGATGCCCCAACTCAGCCCCCACTGCGTGATGATTCCTCCGCGTCCCATCAACATAATCCATGCATACGCACCAATGAAAGGTGGGGACATCATGGAGAGTAAAACCAGGATCTTTAGGAACGGTTTTCCTGGAAATTCAAACCGAGAAAACATATACGCCAGCGGGATACCCATCAAAAGGGTCATGGCGGTAGTTCCAGAGGCGATCCACAAACTGTTGTATGCGGCCCGCATGAAATAGTTGGATGAGAAAAATGTCGTGTAGTTCTCAAACCCAAACGTTTGACTGCTTTGCCCAATAAAACTTTGCCTGGCCAATTCGAACAGAGGCCAGACAACGAACACCAAGCATATGGCGAGCCCAACCAAGACCGTCCAGCGCCAAACATCGACTGTTGGTCTTTTGGACAACATCACTAGACCAGTCGTTTGCCTGACGCAGCATCAAATAGGTAGGCACCTGACGGACTGAAATCCACAGAGGCGATGCCGCCCTCATCGACAGCATCGATGGCGCTTGGGGCGTTGAATAGCAACTCAATCCCGCCCTGTGTGCGCACTGTGTATTGCAAATGCGAACCGAGGTAGGTTCTCAGCAAAACGGTGGTGTCCCTCCATCCGTTTGCTGCAGGGACATTACTGAAGGCGATGGCATCAAAACGGATACCCAAAAGGACCTCATGTCCTGCGTGTTTTCTCGCTGTTTCGGTCGAGACGATACCGTCTATGGAGATGCCCTTGTTTTGATGCGTCTGAAGACAAATGCCTGACACTGTCACATCGACCGTGCCTTTCACCCAATTACAACCACCCACAAAATCCATCACAAAAGCATGTTGCGGATCGCTATAAATGTGTTCTGGCGTACCCAATTGGACGATGTCGCCAGAATTCATCACGGCTATGCGGTCTGAGACAGCGAGGGCTTCCTCTTGGTCGTGGGTGACATACAAGGTGGTAATACCCAATTCGCGTTGTAGTAATCGGATTTCCTGCCTCATTTCAATGCGCAATTTTGCATCGAGGTTAGACAAAGGCTCATCCATGAGCAGCATGGTGGGTTCGATGACCATGGCCCTGGCCAAGCCAACACGCTGCTTTTGCCCCCCAGACAGTTCGGAGGGAAATCGCTGTTTCAATTGATCGAGTTTGACTTTTCTCAGAGCTTCATCAATTCGAGATTGAATATTGCTGTCGGAGTAGCCCCGCACCTTCAGCCCATAGGCGACGTTGTCTGCAACACTCAGGTGGGGAAAGACGGCAAAATTTTGAAACACCATCCCCATGTCGCGTTGGTACGGAGGGCGATGGGTGATGTCATGACCATTGACATGGATGCTGCCAGCGTCTGGCTGATACAAGCCAGCGATGGCCCGCAATAGAGTGGTTTTTCCGCACCCTGACGGGCCTAACAAGGTCAGCAGTTCGCCGGGCTCAATCTGTAGGCTGACGGAATTGAGCGCCACATGCGAGCCAAATCTTTTGCTCAATCCATTCAAAGATACGCTGTGCGCCATGGGGAAGCTAAATCATGGCCGCCAGAGCGCCGAGTTGCTATATCAACGACGTAGAAGTTGTTGATAACGGGCCATGTAGTCTTTGCTGTTAGCCGCAGACCATTCACGCGAATAGTTGTTGACCGGCAAGCCAGCAGCAGTCGGGCTGTTGCCTGGTGCGGCCACATCGGCCCTGACAGGACGACGGCCGGATGCTTTAACTAACATGGTCTGGCCTTCCGCAGAAGACAGGTAGTCCAAAACCGCTTTTCCGCCCGCTGGGTTTGGGCCTTTGGCCACCAAAGCCATTGCATCTGCTGATGAGTTGATGCCTTCCTTGGGGTAGACGATCCGAATAGGAGCGCCACCATCGATGAAGCGCTGCGCGTTGTCTTCAAGGGTCAAGGACATGGCGTACTCGCCTTGGGCAGTTCCACGGATCACTGCGGTCGAATTACCCGTAATCACAAAGTTTTTCATCATGTCCGAGAACAAATTCCAGCCTTTGGGCTCACCTTCGTTGTGAACAATTTGCAGCATTTGCGTTAGTGCAGAGCTGGACTTGTCTGCACCAGCAAATGCGATTTTCCCCTTCCACTTGGGGTTCGCTAACTCGGCCCAAGAGGACGGGATTTCCGCTTCCGGCACCAATTTGGTATTCACCGCCAATACGGTTGCTATGGTTTCGGCAAAAGGTGTCCACAAAGGGTTCTTGGTGTACTGCGGGTAGAGCTTAGCCACGTCTTTGACTTTGTAAGCCTCAAACAAATTGGCGTTCGCCTCAATTACATCCACTCCCGTGGATACCACCACATCAGCCAGTGGACGGGCACTTTCGGCTTGAATGCGTTTCATGAGTTCCCCGCCGCCGGCTGAAACTACCTGAACATCCAAACCTAACTTGGCCTTGATCGCTGGGATCATGGCATTTTGAATTTCTGCAGGTGCAGAGGTGTAAACCACTACCGTGCTTTGCGCAAAAGCCAAAACGGGTGCGAAGACCGCTGCAGCGACTGATTTTTTGAAAAGTGACTTGACGTCCGAGGAAGCAAGGAGTTTCGACAAAAAAGTCATATCAATACCTTTGAAAAGAATGTTTAGCGTCTCAATACTCGGGCAATTGCGTGACGATTTTTTGACGCAGTCAAGAATCAATTAGACCACTGGTACTTCTGTGATTTGGGCGAATCTGTCCCCCCAAAATCTCCAACAACTCCGTCTCCATCGCAATTTGCGCCTTGTTGTGCTGCAGGGCGGCACCGCGCAGCAGAAAGCTGTCGTCCACGCGCTCGCCCAGGGTGGCGACTTTGGCGAGGAGCACGTCGACCTGGTGGCGACCCAGGACGCGGGCGACTGAGTAGAGCAGGCCGAGCTTGTCGCTGGCGCTGATGTTGAGCAGCCAGTTTTGTGCCTTATCGTCGGGTTTGAGCGTGACCAATGGCGCGATAGGAAAGCTTTTGAACCGGAGCGAGATACGCCCTTTAGCGGGGGCGGGCAGACGGAGGGGGCCGGCACGGCTGATGTTCTGCGCCAGATCGTTTTCCAGCATGGTGGTCATGGGCGCACATTGGCGGGTGGCGGATAGTTGGGGGGCGAAAACCTCAATTCGAGGATTTCTATTTGACACAGGTAGCGTAGCGGAGAATAGAATCTTGATAACCTATAACACCGTGGAAAACGGCCAACGGGCAGGGCGAAAAATCCGCTACACACTTTGCCGCACACCGTAAAAATAGTGTTGATTTATATAGGTTTTTTAGACTAGAAACTACTTTTAATCCGTTTGTCGTGGGTTCGACCCCCGCACGTCCCACCATAAAAAAACTGAAAGCACCCTGTACGAAAGTATGGGGTGCTTTTTCGCTTGCGTGTCGCACAATCAAAAAACGTGACGCCCGGGCGTGAGGGTCTCTCGAATTTTGTGTAGACGAAGCGGTTGTGAAGTTTTGGGCATCCTCTCCTCAAACTGGACAGTGAACCGGGTCAGCGCAGCCATCC
>Ga0209356_1000908_pt1 | contig 11794 bp, 9 predicted proteins | sample LauGreFaBDMM15SN_2_FD_188213 | JGI IMG/M metagenome (GOLD analysis project Ga0209356, IMG submission 188213) | Freshwater lake microbial communities from Lake Michigan, USA - Fa13.BD.MM15.SN (SPAdes) (version 2) | ecosystem: Environmental > Aquatic > Freshwater > Lake | place: Lake Michigan, USA...
GTCATTTAAGCAGAAAGTTAAACTTAATGCAAAACAATTGAGATCCTTCTTAACAAAGATAGAAAAGAAAACGCCTAAAAAACTTGATCATACCGTAGCAAATTTGAGTACGGAAGTGTGGGCCGAAGTGGATTGTTTGTCTTGTGCGAATTGTTGTAAATCAATGAGCCCAACTTTCACCACAAAAGACGTCAAAAGAATTGCTGCCTATTTGGAAATGAAACCTGCAGAATTTAAATCGACCTGGTTGGAATATGATAAAAAAGATAAGGACTGGGTGAATGTTTCAAAACCTTGTCAGTTCTTAAATCTTAGCTCTAATATGTGTTCAATTTATGAGGTAAGACCTGCTGATTGTGCAGGGTTCCCGCATTTTACCAAAAAGAAATTTACAGAATACATTCACGTGCACAAACAGAATGTTGAATATTGTCCAGCAACTTATAAGTTGGTTGAAAAAATGTCAAAAATAGACATCTTCAATAAAAAATAGATCCCATTTTTCGTTAGCATACAACTGTATTGCAATCACATCAAATTGAAGCATTTGCCAAATAGGGTTTTGGTATTGAAAGATGGCTGCTGCATTTTTTAAGTGTTGCATTTTTTGAGTATCAATATGTTGCTCTGGAAAACCATAGGTCGTTGTCCTTCTTGTTTTCACTTCTATGATATGTAGGCAGTTGCCTTTGCTTGCAAGGATGTCAATTTCTAAATGCTTGTAGCGCCAATTTCTAAAAAGGATAGAAAAACCCATGCTGATAAGGTATGCTTCGGCTTTATTTTCGCCTAAAAACCCAGTATCTTTGTTATGGCGACTCATCGTAAATGGATTTAAGTAGATTTAGATTATTTAGAGTAACCAGGAAAATACTTAAAAGAAGTAAATGAACACAGCGTATAAATTACAGGGGATTCATAGGCATTACGAGTGGGGTGGTCAATCATTCATTCCTCAATTGATGCATATAGATAATGCTACTAGTAAGCCATTTGCAGAATATTGGATGGGTGCGCATCCATCCGCTCCTTCAATAGTTGAAACACCTGAAGGTGCCGTGGCATTAGATCAAATGATTGCAGAAAATACAATTCAGTTTTTAGGTGCAAAGACGACAGATCGATTTGGGAGCCTGCCATATTTATTTAAAATTCTTGATGTTGAAAAAATGCTGAGCATTCAAGTGCATCCTTCAAAGGAAAATGCTGAGAAAGGTTTTAATAAAGAGCAAATTGCGGGTCTAGCTATTGATGCGCCTCATAGAAATTATAAAGACCAGAATCATAAACCAGAAGTCATGGTAGCCCTGAGTGATTTTTGGTTATTACACGGTTTCATGCCGGCTATGGTACTAAAAGAAAGGTTAACAAGTCTCGCGCCATTACACAATCTATTGCCCATTTTTGGTATGGATGATTACGCAGGTTTGTACAGCCACTTTATGCGCCTTGATCAAGCATCTGCAGATGCTATTTTAAAACCTTTATTGGCATTGGCGGTAGAGGAAGTGGCTGCAGGAAAAGTAGATAAAGCACATCCACATTGGTGGGCCAATAAATATTATGGTGGTATCGTACCAGCATCCAATATTGACAAAGGCATCCTTTCTATCTATATTTTAAATATTGTCAATGTGCCAAAATACCATGGGGTATTTCAGGGGGCAGGGCTTTTACATGCATATTTAGAAGGACAGAATATTGAATTGATGGCCAATAGTGACAATGTTTTAAGAGGTGGATTAACTCCAAAACATATAGATATCGAAGAGCTCCTTGAACATATAAAATTTGAGCCAACTTATCCAAACATTCTAAACGGGGATATGAAAAATTCAAATGAGGTTCAATTTCCTTGTCCAGTACCCGATTTCGGTTTAACTAAAATAGCGTTAACAATGGGGGAATCTTACACAAACGAGACCAATTCCTTTGAAATGTTTTTAGTGATGCAAGGAAATGTACAATTGGACGGGATAGACTTAAAAGCAGGGGAATTGGCTGCAGTCAAGGCTGGATCGACCTATCATATCCAATCAATTGGCTCGGAAACGGCTGTAATTTTCAAATCTTTTGTGCCTTAGGCGAATTATACACATTTGAGGAAAATCAATCCTTCTTAAAACTAACCATTTATGTATATTTGTTTTTATAAATAATATTTTAAATAGCAACTGATGAAACTGAACAAAGAAATAGTGATTGCCTTAATTATAATGATTGTAACAAGTGCATTGTATAGAGTATTACCAGGTAGACCATTTGGTTTTGCACCTCAAATTGCAATTGCTTTATTCAGTGGTTCATTGTTTGTAAAAAATAAACATTTTGCTTTTTTATTGCCACTTGTTTCTATGTTCTTGTCTGATTTAATGTATCAATTATTGTATGTAAATCACTTAAGTCCAATTCAAGGATTTTATGATGGACAATGGCAGAACTATTTGTTAATTGCTGCTCTAGCCATATTTGGTTTTGGTTTACAAACCAACCGAGTAAGTAAATTTGTAGGAAATTTTATTGCTGCACCCACTGTATATTTTCTTGTTTCTAATTTTATGGTATGGGCAAGCTTTGGTGGCTACCAACGTCCAATGACTGCTTCAGGTTTAATGCAAACGATGATAGATGGTTTACCATTTTACGGATACAGCGTTGCTGGTACATTTGTTTTTGGCGCAGTGATGTTTGGTGGTTTCAAATTAATTCAACCAACACTAAAGGCCATTAAAGTTAGAAGCTAACTTTTTTTAGGGTCAATCGACTCATAAAACGCATCCACTTCCCAAGGACCGGTATCTGCTGCCATCGTGGCAAGTTCGTCACATCGATTGTTATAGGGGTTGTCTGCATGGCCTTTTACCCAGTGAAACTTTACTTTATATACTTTTGAAAGTTCATAGAAAGCTAGCCACAGGTCTTTATTTTTCTTGCCTCCTTTAAAGTCTGTTTTAATCCAGTTGTCCAACCATTTTTTCTCTACAGATTCAACTACATATTTACTATCGGTATAAACAAGAATGGGTAATTGCTTTGTCTTTAAAATCGAAATTGCCTTAATCACTGCCAATAGTTCCATTCGATTATTGGTAGTATGTCTATAAGCCTCTGCAATCTCTTTGACTTTCTCACCCCAGATCAAAATAGCGCCAAAACCACCTGGTCCTGGATTACCTCTTGCCGAGCCGTCTGTGTAGATAATTATTTTGTCCATTGATCCATTTCTTGGTCTAAAGCAAGATACAATAATTTGGTTACTAAAGGCTATTTCATTGAATTTGTAATTATCTTTAATGCCATTCGAAAATGATTGTATATGATTGAGAAATTGAATTTTCATTTAAAGTATAAGACCAATTTTGGTCAAGCTATTTTTATTACGGGCAACCATCCATTATTGGGCAATGGCAATATTGAACAAGCTATTCCAATGGTCTATTTAAATGAAGATTATTGGGTATTACATTTAGCAACAAAGGGATTATTTAAGGAGGGTGCCATTCAATATAGTTACTTTATTCAAAACGAAGATGGCACAAGAACTTTTGATTGGGGTACAGATAAATCCATTATGACTAATCAATTTTCAACCAAGGAATTGGTTTTAATTGATACATGGAATTTCACTGGATATATTGACAACGCATTTTATACAGCACCTTTTGCAAATGTTTTATTACCATGTTTGGATACTGCATTAGATCCAATGATTCCCGGTAAAAATGCGACCCATTTATTTAGAGCTAAAGCACCTTTACTTAAGCCAGATCAAAGAATTTGTATCCTTGGTGAGTCTAAGGAAATAGGTGGATGGGATGCAGCTAAGGCATTGCCTTTACAAAGAATAAAGGATCAACCATATTTTGAAATTGATTTGGATTTAAGTGAATGTGATTTTCCTTTGGTGTACAAGTATGGAATATATGATACTGTGCAAAAGAAATTTATTTCATTTGAGTCTGGCAACAACAGAGTATTGTATGAACCAGTTGGTAAAAATAAATTAGTATTGGTACAAGATGGATTTGCACAAGTAGGACACAATCAATGGAAAGGAGCAGGTGTCGCTATTCCTGTTTTTTCATTAAGATCTAAACAAAGCATGGGTGTAGGCGAATTTAGTGACATTAAATTATTGGCAGATTGGTCTAAAAAAATTGGTTTAAAACTAATTCAGTTATTGCCAATCAATGATACTACGGCAACACATTCTTGGATGGATTCTTATCCCTATGCTGCCATTTCGGCTTTTGCATTGCATCCAATGTATATTCGTTTATCTGAATTAGTAGATGCGAATCAATCGCATTTAATTCAAGACGCATTGGATCAACAAATAGCATTGAATAACTTGACTGTAGTAGATTACGAAGCAGTGCTGTCTGTGAAGTGGAAAGCACTAAAAGCGGTGTATGCCATCAATGGTAAAAGAGATTTAGCAACTCCTTCATTTAAACAATTTTTTAAGGACAATCAAACTTGGTTGGTACCTTATAGTGCATTTTCTTATTTAAGGGATTTGCATGGGTCTGTAGATTTTAATGCTTGGCCTAGTTATGCTAAATTTAATGCAGCAGAAATTGACCAATTGGCAGATAGTAAATCCAAAACCTATTCCGAAATCGCTTTCTTTTATTTTGTACAATATCATTTACACCTTCAATTAAAAGCAGCTACTGATTATGCGCACGCACAGGGTGTTGTATTAAAAGGAGATATACCAATTGGGGTGTATCGCTTTGGTGCAGACGCATGGCAGCATCCTCATTTATTTCATATGAATAAGCAAGCTGGCGCGCCGCCAGATGATTTTGCTGTGTCGGGACAAAATTGGGGATTCCCTACTTACAATTGGGAGCAGATGGCTGCAGATGGTTTTGCTTGGTGGAAGTCTAGGTTTGATCAAATGAAATACTATTTTGATGCATTCAGGATTGATCATATTTTAGGTTTCTTTAGAATTTGGAGTATTCCTATGCACGCTGTAGAAGGAATTTTGGGACATTTCGTTCCTGCGATTCCAATTAGTAATAATGAATTCAATGCGAAAGGGATTGCCTTTGATCATTATCGATTTACAATGCCCTATATCAATGAAACTATTTTGTTTCAAGTGTTTGGATATGATAATAATTATGTCAAGTCGAATTTTCTTGAATCAATAGGGCATGAACATTTTGCTTTGTTGCCAGCATTTAAAACACAACGCGCAGTGGAAGCGCATTTTGAACAACAGGAACAGACAGTATTCAATTCAAAAATAAAACAAGGTTTATACGATTTAATTTCGAATGTTATTTTGCTTGAGGGGGATCAACCACAAGCGTATCATTTTAGATTCAATATTGGTCATACGAGCTCGTTTAAACATTTAAACAAAAGCACGCAGAACAAATTGCATGATTTGTATGATGACTATTTCTTTAAGCGTCAGGATGCTGCTTGGGAAAAAGAAGCAATGAAAAAATTGCCCATGTTAAAGCGCTCTACAAATATGTTGATCTGTGGGGAGGATCTAGGATTGGTACCATCCTGTGTGCCAGATGTGATGTATCAATTGGGGATGCTAAGTTTAGAAGTACAACGTATGCCAAAAGCAAATTATAAAACCTTCTTCCATCCGAATGATGCACCATACTTAAGTGTGGTCACACCTTCTTCTCACGATACAAGTACCATTAGGGGATGGTGGGAAGAAGATCATGCAAGGACCCAACAGTTTTATCATTATGAAATGGGGCAACAAGGGATCGCACCTGTCTATTGTGATGGATGGATTAATAAAGCAATTTTATCACAACATTTATATTCACCTGCTATGTGGGCCATCTTCCAATTGCAAGATTTTATGGGCATTGATGAATCACTAAGAAGATCAGATCCAAATGAAGAACGTATTAATGTTCCAGCGAATCCCAAGCATTATTGGAGGTATAGAATGCATATCAATTTAGAACAGTTGATAGAGCAAGAACAATTTAATCAAGAATGGTTCCAGTTGATTCAATCAAGTGGCAGAGTATAATTAAAATTAGTACAAGTGCAATTAGATTTTTGGGAACAAAGTTTACCTTTCGAATATCCATTTACCATTTCAAATGGTAGAACAAAGACGCATCAACATAGTTTGATGGTGCGTTTGTCGTTGGGTAATTGGTCTGGCTTTGGAGAAGCTCCAGCAATTGTATATTATAATGTGACGGTTGAATCCATGATGGAGCAGTTGGAGAAACAAAGAAAATTAATTGAAAAGTTTGCGTTGATTGACCCTGAAAGATTTTGGCATTTTTTACACCATCTTTTTCCGAATGATCCATTTTTAGTTTGCGCATTGGATATGGCTGGATGGGATTTATGGGGTCAGATGAAAAAACAACCACTACATCAATTGTGGAATACCCAATGGGAAACATCAGGTACTGAACAACCACCAATTTGTGATTATACTTTAGGGATTGACCCAATTGAAAAGATGGTACAAAAAATGGAAGCACATCCTTGGCCTATTTATAAGGTGAAAGTGGGCACTGATTATGATATTGAAATGATCACCGAATTAAGAAAGCATACAGACAAACCAATTCGTGTAGATGCCAATGCTGGATGGACAACCGAAGAAGCACTTTTAAAAATTCCAGCTTTGGCGAAACTAGGCGTTGAATTGGTAGAGCAACCATTGGCAAAAGACAATTGGGAGGGGATGGCACAATTAAAACAACAAGCCATTTTACCCTTATTTGCAGATGAATCCTGTGTATTTGAAAAAGACGTTGCCATTTGTGCAAATTATTTTGATGGCATTAATATTAAGTTGACAAAATGTAGTGGTTTAACGCCAGCTTTGCGCATGATTAAAGAAGCACGAGCATTGGGATTAAAAGTAATGATGGGCAGTATGAATGAATCTGTCATTGGTTCTGCTGCGATAGCGCAATTTTTACCTCAATTGGATTATGTAGATATGGATGGGCCACTGTTAATGACCCAATTAAATGGGGTTGGATTAAACTATAATTTTAATAACCAAAATGGATTGATTGAACCACTATTACATCCAGGACTAGGTGTTGCCTTTAGAATGCCTTTTGATAAATAAAAAAAATGACACCAGAGCGTACCGAAAAATTAGTAAAAGTATTACACCAACGTCAAGCAAACTTGACATTGATTATGGAGAATGTTCAAGATCCTCATAATATCTCGGCAGTATTAAGAACCTGCGACGCAGTTGGTATTCAAGAAGTGTATGTATTGAGTACAGAATTGCCTAAGTATAAACATTTTGGCTATAAAAGTAGTAGTAGTGCCATTAAGTGGTTAACTATTCATGAATACCATGATGTACAAAAATGTGTTGTCGATGTTCGAAAAAAATTCAAAACTATTTTGACCACGCATTTATCTAGTGATGCTATTGATTTGCATGCGATTGATTTTACTGAGTCTGTGGCGCTTGTTTTTGGTAATGAACATGGTGGGGTTTCAGAGGAATTACGTGGATTGGCAGATGGTAATTTTATCATCCCTCAAATGGGTATCATTCAGAGTTTAAATATTTCAGTGGCCTGTGCGGTGACAATTTATGAAGCCATGCGCCAAAAAAGAAACGCAGGACATTATGATGCCTGTAGTTTACCTGCCGAACAATTAGCTCAATTAAAAACAGAGTGGGGGTTTGAAGAAGCGGAATAATTTCTTCAAATTTCCTAGATCTACATTTGTTCTGGAACCTCAATGCCTAAAGTTTGCATGGCTTGTTTTAATGTAGCTGCAGTCAATATTCCTAATTGTATTCTTAAGTTTTTCTTCTCTTCTGATTCCGCATTCGCAATGGATAATTCTGCATAGAAGCTATTGAATAATTTAGCCAAATTAAATGCATAGATCGCCAATTTAGAAGGGTCTAATGCTTCTGCTGCTTCATTCACTTCTGCCGAAAAATTAGCCAACTGCATAGCAAGTGCTTTTTCCAATGGCAATAGTGTTGAACTAAATACATGCACATTTGTCCCCGTTTTTCTTAAGATACTTTTGATTCTCGCATGGGTGTATTGTATGAATGGACCTGTGAAACCATGAAAGTCAATACTCTCTTCTGGGTTAAAGATCATTTTCTTTTTAGGGTCAACTCTTAATAAAAAGAATTTCAATGCGCCTAATCCAATCGTGTTATATAATTTTTCTAATTGCTCGGCATTAAAGTCATCTACTTTACCAAGTGATTCTGTTTTTTCTTTTGCAATTTGAATCATGCCGTCTACTAAATCATCTGCATCCACCACAGTGCCTTCTCTGCTCTTCATCTTGCCGGTAGGTAATTCCACCATGCCATAACTTAAATGATAGATACCGTCTGATGCAGGTAATTGTAATTTTTGACAAATCAATTTCAATACTTTGAAATGGTAGTTTTGTTCGTCACCCACTACATAAATACTTGCATTGGTATTGAATTCTTTTTGTTTTAGTTCTGCAAGTCCAATGTCTTGTGTCATGTATACAGATGTACCATCTTTTCTGCGTACAATTTTTTCATCCAATCCATCACCAGTTAAATCAATCCATACAGAACTATCCTCTTTTTGATAGAATACTTTTTTTGACAATCCTTGGTCTACTAAATCCTTTCCTAATAAATAGGTATTGCTCTCGTAATACGTTTTGAAAAAGTCGGACCCAATTTTTTGATAAGTCACATCAAATCCAGCATAAACCCATTCATTCATTTGCTTCCAAAGTGCCATGGTTGCTGCATCACCTTCTTCCCATTTCAATAACATGGCTTGCGCCGATTTTTGAATAGGGGCGGATTTTTCTGCTTCCTCATTTGACATTCCGTTAGCAATGAGTTGAGCTACTTCTGCCTTATAAGCGTCGTTATACTTGACATAATATTCACCTACAAAGTGGTCGCCCTTCATATTGGTACTTTCAGGCGTTGCGCCATTCGCAAATAATTGCCAAGCAATCATGCTCTTACAAATATGAATCCCCCTATCATTTACGATACAAGTTTTAACGACATCGTTGCCTTGTAATTTCAATATTTCTGCAATACTCCAACCTAAAAAATTATTTCTAAGATGTCCTAAGTGTAAAGGCTTATTGGTATTAGGGGAGGAGTACTCCACCATGATTTTTTTTGGATCCGTTGTCGGTGTCACTAATTTGCTAGTATCAGTTGCTTGTAGATAGTCCAACCAAAACTGGTCACTTATCGTAAAATTTAAAAATCCTTTTACAATATTAAAAGCGGTAATAGTCCCTGGCATACTAGCCATTACTGCTTCACCTAATGCATTCCCTAATTCATCGGGGCTTTTGCCTAATTGTTTTACAAAAGCAAATAATACAATGGTATAATCCCCCTCAATTTCTGGCTTAGTTGCATTCACCAATACCTGTTCAGATTTAATTTGAACTTGATAGATGGATTGAATGGCGTTTGCTGTGGCCTGCTTTAAATGTTGGATCAATTGCATAAAATAGGATTACCGACTGCAAAAGTAATTAATTAAGGTTACCTTTACGCATACATGTTGAAAGTACACGAATTTATAAGCAAATTAATTCTAGACCTAATAGATGGGATGTATCCATTATTTAGGAGGTTCATGCCGTTGAAAACCTTTCGATACGCAGCATGTGGTGGTGGTAATACCGTCTTAGATATTCTATTGTTTTTTATCTCCTATAATTACATTTTAGAGACCCTTCCTGTGCAAATTGGATGGTTGACGATTAGTCCCCATATTGCATCTTTTATGATCAGCTTTACAGTGACTTTCCCGATAGGCTTTTATTTAAGCCGTTATGTGGTCTTTCAGGAAACTTCTGTTCGAAAGAGCAAGCAGCTATTCCGATATTTTATGGTGGTCTTGGGATGCATCTTCCTAAACTACATTTTTCTAAAATTATTTGTGGAAGGACTAGGCTGGAATGCTACTTTTTCTAAGATTGTGACCACCTTTTTTGTGGTGATTTTCAGCTACACGAGCCAAAAGAACTTCACATTTAAGACCAAGACAGTCTAAGTCATCTGCCTTTTCTTCCCTTTTTTTCATGTATTTATGCCATTTCAGTCCCAATTTAAAGGGGTAAAGCTGACATTTATGCCATTTTTACCTATTCGACAGAATGGCATAATGATTGAACTATGGTAGTGAATTAATCAATGAAAATCAATCATTATGGGAAAAATTATAGGAATTGACTTAGGTACCACAAATAGTTGCGTATCAGTTATGGAAGGCGGAGAGCCAGTAGTAATTGCGAATGACGAGGGAAGAAGAACCACGCCATCGGTAGTAGCGTTCTTAAAAAATGGAGAGCGTAAAGTAGGTGATCCAGCTAAAAGACAAGCCATCACAAATCCAGAAAACACCATCTCTAGTGTGAAGCGTTTTATGGGTCGTCGTTTTAATGAAGTATCAAGTGAATTAAGCTTGGCTAGTTATAAAGTAGTAAAAGGAGACAACGATACAGTGCGTGTTCAAATTGAAGACCGTATGTATACGCCTCAAGAAATCTCTGCAATGGTTTTACAGAAGATGAAAAAAACTGCAGAAGATTATTTAGGTACCGAAGTAACAGATGCAGTAATCACTGTACCTGCTTATTTTAACGATGCACAAAGACAAGCGACTAAAGAAGCTGGTGAGATTGCAGGTTTGAATGTTCGCAGAATTGTGAACGAGCCAACTGCAGCTGCATTAGCCTATGGTTTAGATAAAAAGAACATCGAGCAAAAAATTGCTGTATTCGACTTAGGTGGTGGAACTTTTGATATCTCTGTCCTTGATTTAGGGGATGGTGTATTTGAAGTAAAATCTACCAATGGTGATACGCATTTAGGTGGAGATGATTTTGATAAAGTGATTATGGATTTCTTAGCGGATGAATTTAAAAATCAAGAAGCAATTGATTTAAGAAAAGATCCAATGGCTTTACAACGTTTAAAAGAAGCGGCTGAAAAAGCAAAAGTAGAATTAAGTTCTTCTTCTGAAACAGAAATCAACTTACCTTATATCACTGCTGTGGACGGTGTTCCAAAGCACTTAGTATTAAAATTAACAAGAGCAAAATTTGAATCACTTGCAGATAGTTTATTTGCACGTTGTTTGAAGCCATGTGAAGCAGCATTGAAAGATGCAGGTTACACGACTTCTCAAATTGATGAAATCATATTAGTAGGTGGATCTTCTAGAATTCCAAAAGTGCAAGAACTAGTTGAGAAATTCTTTGGTAAGAAACCAAACCGTTCAGTAAACCCAGATGAGGTTGTTGCAATTGGTGCAGGAATCCAAGGTGGTGTATTGACTGGAGATGTAAAAGATGTATTGTTATTAGACGTTACACCTTTGAACTTAGGTATTGAAACAATGGGTGGTGTCATGACAACAATGATTGCATCTAACACAACGATTCCTACAAAGAAAACAGAGATCTATTCAACAGCGAGCGATAGCCAACCTGGTGTTCAGATTCATGTGATTCAAGGAGAGCGTCCAATGGCTGCTCAAAATAAAAGTTTAGGTATGTTTAACTTGGATGGTATTCCACCAGCACCAAGAGGTGTACCTCAAATTGAAGTGACTTTTGATATTGACGCGAACGGTATCTTAAACGTAAGTGCAAAAGATAAAGGAACAGGTAAAGAACAAAAAATCAGAATCGAAGCGGGTAGTGGTTTAACGAAGGAAGAAATCGAAAAGATGAAAGCCGAGGCGAAAGCAAACGAAGCTTCTGATAAAATAGAAAAAGACAGAGTAGAAAAATTGAATGAAGCTGATAG
>Ga0209356_1000909_pt1 | contig 11786 bp, 6 predicted proteins | sample LauGreFaBDMM15SN_2_FD_188213 | JGI IMG/M metagenome (GOLD analysis project Ga0209356, IMG submission 188213) | Freshwater lake microbial communities from Lake Michigan, USA - Fa13.BD.MM15.SN (SPAdes) (version 2) | ecosystem: Environmental > Aquatic > Freshwater > Lake | place: Lake Michigan, USA...
ATATAAAATAGCACTTAATCCTAAAGAAGATTCCTTATCGTCCACATGTATTCTATCTTCATCTCCAAACCTAGATACATTTATATAAGCACGTTTAAGTCTATAGTCTTTTACTGGTAATAATTCCTTTGTTTTTTCCCAAAGGGACTTGAGAGTTTTGTTTTTAATTTCTTTGTCTTCCTGATCCTCATCATAAAAAGTCCAGTTATATTTCAATCCAACAGACTCCGTTCCCATAGAATTGTAATGACTAGTATAATTAGAAGTTCTCACTAACATTTGAGATTCATGAATCAGTTCTTCATCATAAAATCCATCATGTACTTTTAAGTATTTTTTAGTCATATCCAGAGTAGTAGATTCCTTGTGTACCATATCCAGAAAAATGGAAATATAAATTACGTTGGAGCTGTGGGGCTCCTTGAGATTCAGACCATATCACCTCAGCACTACCACCAACATTTGCATAAACACTATCATCATAAATTGTGCTAGTAAATTGCATTGATGATGACCCAAAGGTAAAAGTTGCATAATAACCATAAGTACCTGCTCGATTTTCATACCAAGTATTAGTTAATGCTCCGCCTTGATAATATCTCATAGTTACATTTGCACCTGCATATCCACCACCCCCACGATTATTACCTAAAAAAACCGTAAATGTTTTTGGACTACTGGCAGCACCGGGGGTTACAATATTTCCACTATAAGTATGAGTCTGTGGATTTCCGTAGTTTGTATTCGAAGATCCAAAAATATAGCTAGTAAAGTCAAAAACACCACCAGCACTTTTCCCATAAAAATCATTAAGACTTATAGTACCACTTGCAGGAATACCAGCAGCTCTTCCATAATACTCATCAATTCCAATAGGATTTGACCCTCCAAATTCGACTTGAACATCATAAAGACTAATTGCACCAGAGGATTGAAGAGTCATTTAAATCAGTTCCAAGGAAAGCTTGGAGCATGTACTAAAGATCTATTGTGCTCAATTTGGTCCCATAGTCTCTTATTCAGTTTTTCGTGATCGGTGTTCTCATCCAACCAAGCAATAATATTCTGTTCTGTCAGTTGCTCGTAGGGAACAAATCCTTCGGCATTTACTGGAACTTCCAAAGGAATAGTAGAACAAATTGAGGTCGGAATATTATTTGTAGGGTCTACTGCGGTTCTGGTCCATGTGATACTATAAATTACATTTTCAAGATTTTCAGTATTCTTTTTGAGGAAATTTTCAATTTTCCATGAATATTTAAGATTTTCCATAGTTATCAAACGGGGGGAGTAGGAGTAACATCCATGGCGGATTCTGCTAAAGTAGCTGCTGGTCCTGAAGAACCTTCAGTTACCTCATCCTCTGGTTGCCATGGGAATCCGCCGGTAACAGAAACTACTGGGCTTACAATTGCCTCAATTTGCTCTGCAATTTTTTCATTTACATGACGTTCATAATCACCAACAACAACAGATTGAATCCAACCAAGAACCGCTTCTTCGGTTAGATCTTCATAAGAAGTAAAGCTAGTTGGATCAACACTGCTTAAATCAAACGGAGTTGCACCTGAGAATTCTCCAGTGTTTCCGTTCTCATCAGTTCCAATTTTTTTCCAGTATGTCTGAACTACAACGTTATTAAGTTCACTGGTATTTTTTCTCTTTAGACTTGTAAGTTGCCAGGTGTAATTCATTTTTCTACTTGTTCAGGTTGTTCGGGTTGTTCAAGTTTAATTCCATTCGCAGAGAGATACTCTACAATTCCCTGAAGTTTCATAAATTGTTCTTTCTTGACTGCAAGAACATTGTTCAGTTCTTGAATCTCTGTGGAGAGAGTTTTTTGATTCTCAAAAATCTGTTTGAGATGTGCTTCGTGATCAATCATTGTAATTTCAGTAAGTTAGTTACTCGGTTTATTTATAAGAGGTTTTATACCTCTACTGCGTTTTTATAATACTCTGTAGTCTTTAAATGGTTATATGCCTGAGTGAGAATGCTATCAGAACTATCGGGATCAATAAAAAATTCGATTTTAAAATCCTTTCCTGGAGTAGCCAAATCTACATCAGAAGATCCTGCCGTTGGAGAAGTGCCAAATCCCCCCAAAGATTTTTTACCCAAATCTCTAGATTCCCTAGAATCAAAAACTTCAATTGCAATTCTTGCAATATATCCAGCTTTCCAATAATTCCATTTTGATTCATCCTTATCATCTCTTGAAGTATATCCAGTAGATGATGACTTGTCAACAGGGGGCATAATATCTGTCAATCTTTTTTCTGTGGTAACATTTACAATCAGATGATATGCACCATTAACCACAAATCCGGTTCCTGGAATTTCAAAATCTCTAAGTAAGGCCATTTCAATCTCCTAATTTAAATTTAAGTTCTTCAACTTCTTTTCTTAGCATATTTATAAGTTCATTTTGTTCCTTAAATGCCTCAATAAACAGACCAGCAAAGTTTCCATAAGAAACACCATACTCATCAATATCTTCAGCGTAAGTAACAACTTCTGGGAAAACTGGCTCAACCTCTTGAGCAATCACTCCAGTTTCAATCTTTTCTAATACATTATTTTCTACATCAAGTTTATTGTAAGTAACGCCTCTTAATTGTAGCACTTTTTCTACTGCATTGTCAATAGTTTTAATATTGGTTTTTCTTCTTGCATCAGAATATGCAACAACATTTCCTGTAGAGTAAATTCCCTTATCAACATACAATCCATAAGAACTTGATGTAGAAGATGTGTTCACTCCCATACAATTGTTAGAAACATTATGGTAAAAAAACCATCTACCATTTGCTTCACGATAAACTCCACCATTTCCTGCAGAATCATACATGCCAATACTAACTGCACTATAAGCATCCCAAATTCCACCATAACCATTTTTACTACCATCAATTCTCCACTGAGTATAGGATGACCCACTATTTGGATATATGTGAGCACTATAAGAATCAGAGTACATTCCAGTAGTATTGGTATACATCCAATTATACTTGAAAATGTAACCAGATGAACCATTAATCTGCATTACAATAGTGCCCAGATCATAGTCAGTAAAGAATCTCATTCCCCCGTAACCGGAATAAGCTCCAAATGATAACCCAGTATGAAATCCTAAACATAAATCAGGATAGGGGTGGCTCCAGCCACCAGATTCTTGATAGATATTATATGCAGCCCCCCTACCAGTAGATGCTCCACTCGAAGTTGGGAAATCAATAACATTTTGTAGGAATATGCTATATACTCTCGAAGTACTTGCAGGATCAGTGTAGTATGCGGTGTTGTTGTTGTCATAGAAGATTGGTGCTCTCATTGATGCACCAGCATAAGAAATATAATCACTAGTCCAGTCACCATTATCAGAACAATAAGAACCCCAACCAGAATCTTGATTTAAAAATCCAATTCTATTAGAATTGCAATGAATTCTACGAGTTCCTTCATCAGTATCAGTCATGTAGATATCACTAGATGTGCTGCTACCTACAGTCAAGGATCCATTCAATGTTAGACTGTTTAAAATAGAAGTACTTGCAGGGTCTGTGTAGTATCCGGTGTTGTTGGAGTCGTAGTAAATTGGTGCTCTCATATCTGTAGCACATCTAATACTTGATGAAATTGCTGCTGCGTATCCTCCATTGAGGGCAACAATCATTCCATGATCATTTAGATTTGCTGCAATACCACCAGCATTTGGGTGAGACCAAGCAATACCATAAAGATTATTAATTCCACCACCAGCAGTTGTTTTATATGCGTCTCCCATCGCAAAGACTAACTGGAATATTGTGGAGGTATATAATCCTACAATTCCATATCCATAATTATTTGCAACATAAGACCAACCATTGTTAACAGTAAATGTGGAGTTAGCAGTAAGACCATTAAGATTAGAAGTACTTGCAGGGTCTGTGTAGTATGCGGTGTTGTTGTGATCATAAAATCTTTCTGCATATATGTCACCAGATAAATTATTCCCATAACTGACTAATCTTAACCAGGAACTAAATGAACCCCCAGAACACCTTCTCCACCATGGACCGTTATCAGTATTATATTGAACTGCCATCTGCCATCCATAGGCATTACCACCAGTAGAACCCAGAGAGTTAACAGTATAGTGAAGTGCATTAAATCCATGAATGTGTGTTAATCCACCTGGGAAATTTGTACCAGACCAAATATCAAAGAATCCTGATCCACCGTGGAAAGTTTCATTTGCTCCATATGCATTATGTCCAAATGAACCTACATGATAGTTTGCATCTGATGTATAATCAATTCTTCTGCTATAATTGTTCTTTGCAGATTCCCCCATACTGACCTTAAAATCAGTCAGTCCCAAATATCTCAAATAATTATCATTTGAGCAAGTGATTCTGGTCAATCTGGTTGCAAATCCAGAATCACCAGAGGTAGAATTAATCCAACCTGCTTGAATATATCCGTTAGCATCAGTTCTTACAACTTCGTTAGCATTATCTGCACGACCATCAGTATTAAGAGCAAGTCCTCCAAGAAGACTAGCATTACTAGCAGTAGCAGCATTACCAGTAGTGCTTTGATTCCATGTAGGTACTGTTCCAGTTAATCCACTATAAGCAACATTAGTAGCAGTAGCAGCATTACCAGTAACACTAATACCCCAAGTGCCCGAAGCACCAGTTCCTGTGAGTGTTGGGGCGTAGGAATTATAGTTATCACTTGCAAGTAAAATCTTCCATGAAGTCCAAGAATTTCCTGAAGAAACATCATAATTACCAAATCTAACCTGAAGACCTGTTCCACCATAAGTTGGAGAATATGGTACATAAAGTTGTAATGAACCTCCACCTCCACTATATGTCATCATGTTCATTACAGAACCATAATTCTGCCAACCGTTAGATGCTTGAACAAAAGAATTTGTTATACCAAATCCAAAACTTGTTGGTAATGTGGATGCAGACCAAACATAACTACCTAAAGAATTTAATAAATTACTATCTCTTGCAGTACCAGTTAAGCTAGCAGTAATCGTACCAGCACTAAAGTTGCCCGATCCATCTCTCAGTACAATACTATTGATAGTATTTGCCGTTGCAGTCTGATATCCCTGCAGATATGAGGCATTCAGATTACTTACTTGAGTTGTTGATGCAACTGTGAGTGGTGCAGTTCCTGTTGCAATGTTTGAGATTAATTGGGTTCCAGTGATTGTACTACTTGAAGTTACCGTTCCATAGAAATTAGAAGCACCTGTTGAACCTGTGACAGCAAAAACTAATCCTGCTTTACCATTCCAAACTTTAAAATCCCTAAACTGCGTAAATCCACTTTGATATCCAGCATAATTTATAGCAATGTTACTATTACCATTAGTAGTAAAATCTTCAATTGAATCATCTCTCAAATAAATTTTTCCACCGTTGGTGCTTACGGTACTTGAGAATGATCCAGTAGAAGCGGTAAGAGCACCCATACTGAATTCACCAGAGGCACCACGCTGAACAACATAGCTTGCAGTATTTGCACTTGTTGCATTGATTCCAAGTGTAACTGCCCCGGAGTTATTGTAGGAGGTTCCAGTTAGTGGAGAACTAATTGTGAGAGTATTATTGAGAGTACCAATTAAGCTACTAGCACTAATTGTACCAGCATTAAGTTGACCAGTAAAGGTAGAAATGCCAGCAACTGTGAGTCTTTGTAGTGCTGAGGTTTCGTTTGAAGACTGTACAAGTCTTGCGACAGTTGAAACCCCAGCAACAGTAAGACGATTCAGTGCAGCAGTACCATTAGTTTGATTGATGTTGTTTCCAGAACCACTAAAGGTAGAAACTCCAGAAACTGTTCCATTCAGTTGTGAGAGTGTTCCGGTAACATCAACTGTTCCAAAATTAGCAATACCAAAATTTACAATACTTACAAAGGTAGAAACACCAGCTACTGATAGATTATTAAGCTCTGCAGTACCAGCAGTTTGTTGAATATTATTTCCCGAAGAACTAAAGGTTACAATGCCAGTATGAACTGTATTTACGTTCTGAATATAAGGAATTGTAGCACCAGCAGTGCCACCAAGAGATTCAAAAAACAGTGTGCTTACTGTAGTAACTCCAGTAACAGTAAGACGATTCAGTGCGGCAGTACCAGCAGTTTGATTAATATTGTTTCCAGAACCACTAAAGGTAGAAACTCCAGAAATAACCTCGTTTGTTACCTTAAAGTTTTGGAAGGTCGCAATTCCTGTCACACCCTCGACTGAAATATTTGTAGCAGCAATACCAATAGCAAACAGTCTACCATTATTTGTAATTGTGACATTTCCACCAAAGGTGGGGGTAGTTACAAGATCATAGGTTACTCCATTACCCTGAAGAATTGCCCCAAGAGATGGAGCAGCACCTAGTCCAGTTCCACCCTTAGATATAGGAATACTTCCAGTTAAATTTACAGGATCTAGATAGTATGAACCAGCTTGACCGCCCAGAGTTGATGCGTCAACATCACCATTCGTTGAAGGTTTAATTGAGACTGCTCCATCGGCATCCACCGAGAAGGTAGAAGTCTTAAACTTTGCAACACCAAGAGTTGAATATAGATCGCCAGTTCCAACAGCACGATTTATGCTAATATTTACCTTACCATAGTAGGTGTTAATACCAATTCCACCTGGAGCAGAATCATAGGAGGACGCAGTAGCCTGAATGGGTTGAGTTGTACCGATTCCCACAGAAGTTACTACTTTCTTAAAGGAAGAATCTCCTGCCAAAAATGTGTCATCAGTAGCAGATCCAGTTCCAAGTCTACTTGGAGAAATTGTTCCGCTAGTAATATTTGATGCATCAATTATTCCAGAAGCAAGAACTGTCCAGTTATCAACAAGCTTTGAAGAGGTATTAATCGTTGCACTATAGCTTACATTTTGCTTAGTAAGAGTAAATGTTCCCCCATTAGTATTTGCAAGACCAACTGAATTTAAAATTAGACCATTAACTGAGGCCAGGGAATCTGTACGAGTTCCATGTAGTGAGAAGGCATTTGTAACTGCAACTCCAACATAGTAGTAACTATCTGTAGTAATACCAGTTGGAATAGTTCCGGAAACCTTTACAGGATCCCCAATGCCAAGACCATGACGCTCAAAGACGATTAAACTTGCATCAGTATTAACGCCTACCCGAGTAATAGTTGCAGTTCCAGTTCCACTGCTCGTCAGGTCAAGTTTACTTGACAGTGCAAAGGTCGTATAGAGTTCTACTGAGCTAATTCCAACTCTCTTTATGTAGTAGGTAGCTGCTTGGGTTAATCCCCCAATAACATTTCCGTCGTTTGCGGAGTAAATTACTGGATCAGCATTAGTAAATGTGCTAACACCTACAATAATTCTATCATTTGCAAAGTCAACACTTCCTCCAATTGAAGTGTCTGTGGGAATAAAGGTTTTACCATATCCAACACTAGTATTTGTACTAATTGCAACGGCATCATTATCAGATACATAATCTGTTATAAGTGATGACCCCGTGAATTTTTGATTATTTGTGAGTTTTAAGTAGAGACGAGTTTCAATTGAATTTACCGAAGCCTGGAATTGCGCTCCACCAGTTCTTCCACCAATAAATGAATCATTATTTACTGTTAGAGTGTTACCAGAGACATAGCGTCTACCCCCAAAGTTAACATTGACAGAAGTAACTGTTCCACTACCACCAACAGTAATTGTAGCCCTTGCACTTGTACCAATACCGGTAGCAGTGTCTAAGAAGCATGTATAGATCCCAGGAGACGTGTAACCAGATCCACCACTAGATATACTAACCCCTAGGAGAACGCCCTTCACGAGGCCTGTAGTACCGTATCCGACAGCATTTACTGGAGGAGCGGTAACAATACCAATTGCGCCGCCATTTGATACCGCACTGATTACGGTATCAGCGTTGTTGAAGTTATAATTTCTGGTTGTGTCGGATAAAATTAAGTATTGGCTATAGACATCAGAAATTAAAACATAACCATTACCGGGCTCAATAACAGTATCACCATTTTGAAGATTGGTTGCTGGAATCTGATTAACGAGATCAGTTCTTCCTCCAGATACGTTTGCTCGATAGTAGTTAACAACCTTTGGAGGAATCAGATCAGCATTAATTTGACCAATTGCATTTAACTGTACAATTGAACTTGGAATTGCATTTGTAGATACGTCCTTGTCAATAAAATTGCCAAGTCTATTATTTAAGAAGCTCCTTATTGCTAATTGAGTCGAAACTCTTGAATTTTTTGCCCCCCCAGTCTCATTATCCCCAAGACCAATATCGGTAGAAAATTCATCTACAGCAACGCCGCCAGAAAGGCTAAGTCTTAAGCTTTCAAGAAGGCCAATACTAACCTTATTACTAAAGACAATATTACCAGTTCTATTAAATGCAGTAATGAATGAACCAATCTTAAAATCTCCAAGTTCATTCGTTCCAGAAGAGTAGACTCTTCCACCAAGTTCAAATATCTGCTCAGTTCTCGTATCTGACTTTCCACCATTCTGTGGTAGGGCATTATAGTCAATTCCAGATCCAGAGTATTCCCAGGTATGACTAGAAGAGTTAATAATTGAAGGTCTATGAAATTGTATATTATAAGTTTCAGGAAGATTTGCAATATTTGTTACTGTAACTCCTGAGGGAGTAGAGTCAACTTTAAAATCTAGAGTATAATACGTACTAATACCAACAACAGAAGTTACTGCAACAGATACTGGGCTTCCGCTATGATCTTGAATCGCATATGTCGGGGAAGTTGATCCAGTTGGAGCAAAGAATCTTCGCACACCACCAGAGGATTCAACAGAAACTAGTAGTTGACCATTTTGACCAACATTTGGTCTATAGGTCACTGCATAACCTACAGCGGTTCCTCCAGTAACTGGCTGAGTGATTTGTCTACCTGAGACAAAGTTTAAAGGATTTGCAGTTGATCCAATACCCAAGACTTGATAGGAGTTATGAGTATCCAGCATCTCCTTAGCAAAGAATTCAAGATTGCCCTTCTGAATTGTATGAACTCCAACAACCCCAGAGGTTAAATCGACAATCCTAGTGAGGGAACTATCTTCGTAGAGCTTAAATGAGTTCGTATCAATATATGAAAGGTAGTACTGGTTGCTACTAACCAATCCACCAATAACTTTAGGTGGATTTGCCCCCTCATCTCCAATATAGAGAACAGTATCCCCATTTATAAATGGATGTGATGCAATTAAAAATGTATCTGATGAGGTATTGATTCCCGAAGTAGCATTAAATGTAGATTGAGTAACAACTGGCTTAAAGTTTGCGGTTTGATCTGATGCCGCATTATTATAGAATCTAAGAACATAAAGATCCTGATCAGTTCTACCAACACCAACAACCTTTAACGTTTGTAGACCTCCACTAGTTCCTGTGGCAGCAATTCTACCCCTATCAAAGGCAAAGGAACTTGGAGCCCATCCAGCAGATCTTAGTGCATATAATCCAAAGTTAGTGGCCGAGTTTGTGATTGATAAATATCCACCAGATTGTGTTAGTGAGCCATACCTACAGAAAATTTGGAAGCAGGATACAACCTGAGCATATCCCTCATTAATACAACGCCAACCAATTCCCCCAAAGGATACCATGGTAAATGCCGCTGCAACCATGGATTTGCCGAATTGAGGCTGAGCACCAATAACTGGAATTTCAGATTCTTGAGGAATAATTGTGGTATTAGGTGTAGTAACCTTGTTACCATCCACAAAAATACCATTTGCTCCAAGAAATGATAGAATTGAGCAGTTTTGAATGTATGGAGATCTAGATATTATAGGTTTAGTGGTCTTAGTAGCATATCCAGCTCTGCTAGTTCCAGAATCTGCAGGATCGTCAAAGGCAACCGCATTATCGAAGGCAAATTGTGGAATTCCCGCAGGATCCACATAATCCTTCATTGCAAACCCAGTTACATAGCAACCATTACGAACTCGGAAAAGGTCCTTACCGGCATTTGATGGTCGAATAATTGTATTACGAAGATTATCCCCAACTATAGCAATATCTTCATAGAGAATAATTGGGTTATCTTCAACATATTCCCCCGCCTCAACAAAAATTGCTACAGGTCTAGATTTTGTTGAGGGTAAAGTTACCGCAGGTGCCGCAGTTGTTCCTATACCAATAATGCTAGTAATAATGCCAACATAAGATCCAATTGCAGCTTGTACATTAGCACAGCAATTTTCACTGTAGGCACTTGGACTACAAGAAGCATCATAGGCTATAGTATTATCAAAGGTTTGAGATACTGTAAATGCCGGTGATTGATATGATGTTGTTACAGCTACATTATTAATAATTTTCTTAGAAAGATCTATAATATAACGATATGCAGCAATAGTTTCAACAGATTCTCCAGCAACATAAGATGTTCCTGCGTTCCAATAAGACAAACCGGCCTGTACGGATTTTGAATTACCACCATAGGATAGATCATATACGATAGCATCAACAACGTATCCAACATCACGTTTACATGTTGTAGCATCATAATCCGGATTAGTTAGTAGTGAAGGATAAGTAAAGGTTACAAATCCAACAACTTCCTCTTTGATAAAAGTATTATTTAACTCCAGTAAGTTGCCAGCATCAAGATATCTTCCACCAGGAAGAACAAAGCTCCTAAATGATGCTAGTTGAGTTGCCTTTTTAATTGTAGCAACAGGTTTTGCTCTACCATCATTAGTATCATCGCCATTTGCAGAAGATACATAAAATCTTGACTCATAGAGTCCAGCAGTTGTAAACCCTAATTGACCATTTTGACCAATAGTTAGAGTTTGACCATCAGATCCCGGCCTTGGCGGAAGAATGAGTTCATATGAATTGTCATATCCTGCTCCAGTGCTTGGAGAACTAATAACAACCTGCTTACCATTGGAGTGAATACCAATTCTGGATTGAAATGTTACAATACCCTGGGCACCATTACCATCTATAGCAGAAATAATTCCTACAGTAGTAATTCCAGTAACCCTTAAATGACCAAGAGTAGTTACTCCAGCATTTACATTTCTATTAATATCTACAAAGGAATATGTTCCAATGCCAATCCCATTCTTAACTCTAAAATTTTGATCCGCCAAGGTTCAATATCCCCCTGTCTTGTTATTTTATGACTTAAGGTTATTTATAACTTATACGCAACGTAGTTTATAACGTAGGTTGTAATTCCAGTCTGTGCTGGAGTTGCCTGTAGTCGAATATATCCAGCATCTAATCCCTGATCCACATCTACAACATAGGTAGACACATCAGTTCCAGTTCCAACTGTTGCGTATTCAGTATTATATGCAGTAGTACCGTCATGAACGGATAAAATCTTCGTAAATTGATACCTTCCAGTATTTCCAGCTCCAGAACATGATGCCTGAATTAGATATTCTACTGATCGATATTCAAGTCTAGAGAAGGACTCATGAATTGTTGTTGCTAGTGAAGTTGTAATTGCAACTCTAGCGGTTCCAGTGTTTACATTATTGCTATAGAGAATGTTTCCGTAAACATGAAGCTTTTCCTTTGCTACTGTAGTACCGATCCCGACAGAACCTATTCCACTAGTAACACTGAATACCGAACCACCAGTTCCAACATGAAAATCAGTAGTAGTGGTAATACCAGAAGCCCGAACATTTACGCTCAACACCTGAGCAATAGTCCCAACTCCAGAATAATTTAAATTAGTTCCACTGATAAATGTAATAACTCCAACAT
>Ga0209356_1000912_pt1 | contig 11774 bp, 1 predicted proteins | sample LauGreFaBDMM15SN_2_FD_188213 | JGI IMG/M metagenome (GOLD analysis project Ga0209356, IMG submission 188213) | Freshwater lake microbial communities from Lake Michigan, USA - Fa13.BD.MM15.SN (SPAdes) (version 2) | ecosystem: Environmental > Aquatic > Freshwater > Lake | place: Lake Michigan, USA...
GAACTACAGGAGTAACAGGTACAACTGGAGCACAAGGAAATACAGGTATAACAGGAACTACAGGAGTAACCGGTACAACTGGGGCACAAGGAAATACAGGCGTAACTGGTTGTACTGGCATAACAGGAACTACAGGAGTAACAGGTACAACTGGAGCACAAGGAAATACAGGTATAACAGGAACTACAGGAGTAACCGGTACAACTGGGGCACAAGGAAATACAGGCGTAACTGGTTGTACTGGCATAACAGGTACAACTGGGGCACAAGGAAATACAGGTATAACAGGTTGTACTGGCATAACAGGAACTACAGGAGTAACAGGTACAACTGGAGTAACAGGTTCTACAGGTTCAACAGGTATCACAGGTAGTACAGGTTCAACTGGAACAACTGGATCACAAGGAGAGACAGGTATAACAGGTTCAACAGGTTCAACAGGTTCAACAGGTTCAACTGGAACAACTGGAACAACTGGAGTAACAGGTTCAACAGGTTCAACAGGAGTAACAGGAGTAACAGGAGTAACAGGAGTAACTGGAACAACTGGATCACAAGGAGAGACAGGTATAACAGGTTCAACAGGTTCAACTGGAACAACTGGAGTAACAGGTATAACAGGTTCAACAGGTTCAACTGGAACAACTGGAACAACAGGAGCACAAGGTTTACAAGGTCCAACAGGAACAGGTGGTGCATTAGGAAATTATGGAGTTTTTCACGATGAAACAATCCAAGGACCAATTGTTGGCTTTACATCAAAAGCAATTAGTTTAAGTAATACAGATGAGGCAAATGGAGTTTATAATGGAGTAGACGTTGGTCAATCATCAACAAGAACATATGTGGCAACAAAAGGAGTTTATAATATTCAATTTTCAGGACAATTTATTTGTTCAGGAGGTAACCCAATAGTAAACATTTGGTTATCAATAAATAGCGTTTATCAACCATATTCAAATGGTAGTATTACTATTGTAAATATAACCGGAACAGATTATGCACTTCCTGCTTGGAATTATGTATATTCTTTGAATGCAGGAGATTATTTTGAAATATTTTGGTGGACAAGTGATAATTCAGTATATTTACAAACATTGTCTCCACAAATAACTCCTATAATTCCAGCATCTCCATCTATGATTTTGACAGTAACACAAGTTATGTATACACAAGAGGGACCAACAGGTATGACAGGTGCTACAGGAATGACAGGATGTACTGGACCACAAGGTTCAACAGGAGCTCAAGGTGCTGTAGGACAACCAGGAGGAGGAGGAGGACTTGTTGTTTATATGCAATACACTCAAACAAATAGTAAACCGTATAAAACAGGTTTAGAATTAAGTTTAGCAGCAGATTATGATATGGTGGGTGTTGTTCCAACAATCTCCAATTACCTCGGAGCAAACGGTACTTATCCAGTTACTTCTCCTGCTGGAATTGTACAGCCAGGAACACTGAATATAATAGTAGATATAAGTGGACATTCCTTGTCATATCCAGAAGCTTCATATAATTTTTTGGGTGATTTATCTGCGTGTTTAGTTGCAGAGTTTTATTTAGACCCATCAACGGATATTGGTTCATCCAAAAGCCAAATACCTCCAGGAGTTTGGGATATGAATTTATTTGCCTTTCCAGATATAACTTCAGGAAATGTTTATACTAGATTTCATATATATTTATTGGATGCATCTGGAAACCTTTATTATGTTGCAAGTTCAGGAGCTGCAACAATATATAATACAGATGCACCAGGAACTTCATATTTAATGACAACAATTACACCATTAATTGCTTTAACTGGAGGTGAAAAAATATTAGTAGCATTGACGGCACAATCACAACCAGGAAATAAAACCACATTTTTATTTCAATATGCTGCAGCTTATTCGCATATGCATACTCCGTTTGCATTAGAAGGAACTACTGGTAGTACAGGACAATATGGACCAACAGGTTTGACTGGATGTACAGGTTCAACTGGTCCGACAGGAACAACTGGTACTACAGGGCAGTATGGTCCAACAGGATTAACAGGTTCAACTGGAATAACAGGAACAACTGGTAGTACAGGGCAGTATGGTCCAACAGGATTAACAGGTTCAACTGGAGTAACTGGAGTTACAGGAGCAACCGGAGTAACTGGTGTAACAGGAACAACTGGTATAACTGGTGCAACTGGAGCAACCGGAATAACAGGAACAACTGGCGTTACAGGAACAACTGGTGTAACTGGAACAACTGGTTCAACAGGAACAACTGGATGCACTGGAACAACAGGTGTAACTGGAACAACAGGAACAACCGGAACAACAGGTGTAACTGGCTCAACTGGATGCACTGGAACAACAGGAACAACCGGAATAACTGGTGCAACTGGCTCAACTGGATGCACTGGAACAACAGGTGTAACTGGAACAACTGGTTCAACAGGAACAACCGGTGTAACTGGAATAACTGGAGTAACGGGAACAACTGGCAGTACAGGGCAATATGGCCCTACTGGTTTAACCGGCTCAACTGGAGTAACAGGTTGCACTGGTTTTTCTGGATCTCCTGGGTCAACTGGCTCAACAGGAATAACTGGAGTAACGGGAACAACTGGCAGTACAGGACAATATGGTCCTACTGGTTTAACCGGCTCAACTGGAGTAACAGGTTGCACTGGTTTTTCTGGATCTCCTGGGTCAACTGGCTCAACAGGAGTAACAGGTTGCACTGGGTTTTCTGGATCTCCTGGCTCAACAGGCTCAACAGGTATAACTGGAGTAACTGGAATAACAGGAATAACAGGAACAACTGGCAGTACAGGGCAATATGGTCCTACTGGTTTAACAGGTTCAACTGGAGTAACAGGTTGCACTGGTTTTTCTGGATCTCCTGGGTCAACTGGCTCAACTGGAGTAACAGGTTGCACTGGGTTTTCTGGATCTCCTGGCTCAACAGGCTCAACAGGTATAACTGGAGTAACAGGAACAACAGGAACAACAGGTAGTACTGGGCAATATGGTCCTACTGGTTTAACAGGTTCAACAGGTTCAACAGGAGTTACAGGACCATTTTTACCAGGAGTTGTGATTCAATATGTTTATAATAATGGTCCATTTGTTGACTCTAGTTCTAATACATTTACAGGAGCTCCAGTCTATCCAACTGGTTACACTGCATCAATAACTCCTCAAAGTAATAATAGTAAAGTAAAAGTTCAATTTCAAGTGAAATATTTTTGTAGCAATAATGTTGGAACACGTCTTACACTTGGAATCGTATATGATATATCAGGAGGGACATCAAATACACTTGTTGGAAGTGATACTATTTTGGGTCCTTATAACACAGCTGGACCTTTTAATGACATTTATGTATTTAATTATATGCATTCTCCAGGGACAAATAGCACACTTACATATAAATTATTTTATCAATTGGAGGCTGGTACAGTTTATGCAGGAGTTATTGGTACAACAAATGGAGGGAGTGCTGATAGTATTATTTTGGAAGAATATTTGGGAACTGGAACTGCGAATCAAGGTTATACTGGAGGAACTGGTGTAACTGGGTCAACAGGACCTACTGGAGGATTTGGACCAACAGGATTAACAGGATCAACTGGTTCAACTGGTGTAACAGGTTCTACTGGTATAACAGGCACAACTGGTTCAACTGGTGCTACTGGTGTAAGAGGCTCTACCGGAGTAACTGGTTCAACAGGTTCTACCGGTTCTACAGGAACGACTGGTGTAACTGGTTCTACTGGTATAACAGGTACAACTGGTTCAACTGGTGTAACAGGGACAACTGGTTCAACAGGAACAACTGGTGTAACAGGCTCAACTGGATCAACTGGTGTAACTGGTTCTACTGGTATAACAGGCACAACTGGTTCAACAGGAACAACAGGTTCAACTGGTTCAACAGGAAGAACTGGTATAACAGGTTCAACAGGCTCAACTGGTGTAAGAGGAACAACTGGTGTAACAGGTTCAACTGGTGTAACAGGCTCAACTGGTTCAACAGGATCTACTGGAGGATTTGGACCAACAGGATTGACTGGTTCAACTGGTTCAACTGGTTCAACTGGTGTAACTGGTTCTACTGGTATAACTGGTTCAACTGGTTCAACTGGTGCAACAGGATCTACTGGTATAACAGGTTCAACAGGCTCAACTGGTCCTACTGGAAATACAGGTCCTACAGGTAACACTGGCAACACAGGTAATACTGGAACAACTGGTTCAACTGGTTCAACTGGTTCAACTGGTGTAACTGGTTCTACTGGTATAACAGGTTCAACAGGCTCAACTGGTGTAACAGGAACAACTGGTGTAACTGGTTCAACAGGCTCAACTGGTCCTACTGGAAATACAGGTCCTACAGGTAACACTGGTTCAACAGGGTCTACTGGAGCAAGAGGTGTAACAGGAACAACTGGTGTAACTGGTAATACTGGAACAACTGGCACAACTGGCACAACAGGAACAAATGGTTCAACAGGAAACACTGGGGCTGTTGGTCCTACTGGATTAGCTGCAAGCGGAGTTCTTATTCAGTATGTTTATAACAATTCACTAACAAGCGATCAAACTACTTCTGGCACAACAGTAGAGCAAGTTGCTACAGGATACAATGCAACAATTACGCCACAAAGTAATAATAGTAGAGTTAAAGCGCAATTTTGTGTAAAATATCAATGTAGTCAAAATTCTAGTTCAAGACTTACGTTACGTGTAAAATATTCAATTGCCGGAGGTGTATCAAATGTTCTTGTTGGAGACGATATAACATTAGGAACAAACACTGCATCTGCACCGTTTAGTGATGTATATATGTTTAATTATATGCATTTTCCAAACACAAATAGTGCAGTTACCTATCAGTTATATTATCAATTAGAATCAACAGGATTTACAGCAGGAATAATAGGTTCTAGTGCAAATTGTATTATTTTGGAAGAATATTTGGGAACAGGAACTGCGAATCAAGGTTATACTGGAGGAACTGGCACAAAAGGTTCTACAGGAAGCACTGGTGGATTTGGTCCAACAGGATTAACTGGAACAACAGGCCCAACTGGTTCTACTGGTGGATTTGGACCTACAGGATTAACTGGATCAACTGGCCAAACAGGCAATACTGGCCCAACAGGATCAACTGGTAACACAGGAACAACAGGACCAACTGGTCAAACAGGTAGAACTGGAGGAACAGGACCAACAGGACCAACTGGCAATACTGGACCAACAGGACCAACTGGCAATACTGGACCAACAGGCAATACTGGTAATACTGGTAATACTGGAACAACAGGACCAACAGGACCAACAGGTAACACTGGACCGACTGGTTCAACTGGTAATACTGGAACAACAGGACCAACTGGCAACACAGGACCAAGAGGCAATACTGGAACAACAGGATGCACAGGACCTACTGGCAATACTGGTCCAACAGGCAACACTGGAACAACAGGATGCACAGGACCTACTGGTAACACAGGACCTACTGGAGGATTAGGACCAACAGGATTAACTGGAACAACTGGACCAACTGGAAACACTGGTCCAACAGGTAATACTGGTTCAACAGGCCAAACAGGAACAACTGGAACAACCGGAGTAACAGGTTCAACAGGAACAACTGGGTCTACTGGAGGATTCGGGCCAACAGGATTGACTGGAACAACTGGTAACACAGGTCCAACAGGTTCAACAGGTAACACAGGATGCACAGGACCGACTGGTAACAAAGGTCCAACAGGTTCAACAGGTAACACTGGAACAACTGGACCAACAGGACCTACTGGAGGATTCGGACCAACAGGATTAACAGGAACAACTGGAACAACCGGACCAACTGGTAATACTGGCCCAACAGGTTCAACAGGAACAACAGGTCCAACTGGACAAACCGGTCAAACCGGTTCAACAGGCCAAACAGGGCAAACAGGAACAACAGGCCCTACTGGACAAACAGGTCAAACAGGACCTACTGGCAATACAGGTTCAACAGGAAGGACTGGAACAACAGGTTCAACAGGTTCAACAGGTTCAACAGGAACAACAGGTACAACAGGTAATACAGGCTGCACAGGAGCATTCGGACCGACAGGATTAACCGGTTGCACAGGTCCAAATCCTCTTCCAAATGGAACAATATATGGTCAAACTATTCATTGGAGTGATATCACAAATGTTTGGGAAATAACAGGAGATACAAAATTATCACTTGGAGATTATGCAGGTAAAACAAATCAAGATGTAAATGCTATTGCGATTGGGGCAACAGCTGGTAATTTTGCACAAAGTTCAGCAGCTATTTCAGTTGGTTTTTATGCAGGTTCAACAAGTCAAAATATAAGTGCAATAGCAATTGGAACAAATGCAGGTGCGTATACACAAGGAACTGTTGCTATTGCGATTGGTTCAAATGCAGGTGCAACAAGTCAAGCGTGTTATGCAATCGCAATTGGTGGAAATGCAGGCAATAATGCACAAGGTTCAAATTCTATTGCAATTGGTTATCAAGCTGGTTATATAAGTCAAGGACAACAAGCTGTTGCAATTGGAGGTAGTGCTGGTTCTTATATGCAATCAAATTTTGCTGTAGCAGTTGGTCATATTGCAGGTTGTACATCACAATCAAATTTTGCTACAGCAGTTGGAACAAGTGCAGGTGCATATAAACAAGGAACAAATGCAGTAGCAATGGGTTATCAATCAGGACAGTTAGGACAACAAAGTGGGGCTATTGCAATTGGTTATCAAGCAGGTGCAGTTGGTTTAACTGCAGGGGCAGTAACAGGACAAAATATAAATGCTGTTGCAATTGGAGTACAAACTGGACAAACAGCACAAGGAACAAATGCTATTGCAATTGGTTATCTAGCAGGAGCAGCGCTTGCAAATGCAACATCCACCGTTGGTCAAGGAGAAAATGCTGTTGCAATTGGTTTTGGTGCAGGACAAACTGGACAGCAATCAGGTAGTATTGCAATTGGTTATCAAGCAGGTCTTGCTGGTTCTAATATTACATCTGCTGGACAAGGAAGAAATGCAATTGCTATTGGTATACAAGCAGGTCAAAGTGGACAAGGCACGAACACTATTGCTATTGGAGTGCAAGCAGGTCAAGGTGGAACAGCGACACAAGGACAACAAAGTGGTGCTATTGCATTGGGATATCAAGCAGGTCAATCTTTACAAGGCATAAATGCTATTGCACTCGGCATTCAATCAGGTTATTTTAATCAATTTGTTGGAACTGTTGCAATTGGTTATCAAGCAGGTTCTACACAACAATATACTTACAGTATTGCTATAGGTTATCAAGCAGGAAATACTTTTCAAGGGAATCATATTGGAAGTGTAGGTGGTTCAGTTGCAATTGGATTCCAAGCAGGACAACAAGGACAATGTGGTATTTCTGTTGCAATTGGTTATCAGGCTGGAAGATCTAATCAAGGACAAGCAGCTGTATCTATTGGAGGTTGCGTTGCAATTGGTTATCTTGCTGGTCAACTATCACAAGGAGCATATTCAGTTGCAATCGGTGCAAATGCAGGTTCTACAGGTCAATTTTCACAAGCAGTTGCTCTAGGTTATAACGCAGGTTCACAAACACAAGGACAAGGTGCAATTGCAATTGGTTATCAGTCAGGTCAAACAAATCAACAAACTGGTGCAATTGCAATAGGTTATAATGCAGGTGCAGTTGGAATAACAGCAGGAGCATTAACAGGTCAAAATGTGAATGCAATTGCAATTGGTGTTAGTGCAGGTAATACAGCACAAGGTTCTGCTGCAATCTCTATTGGTTTTCAAGCAGGACAATTTAATCAATCTATTGATTGTATCGCAATTGGAAATAACGCAGGTGCTACTGGTCAAGGAAATGGTTCATCTGCAGGTGAAGCTATTGCTATTGGAACAAATGCAGGACAAACAAATCAAGGTTCTTTTGCAGTTGCAATTGGTCTGAATGCTGGTGCAGGAACTCAAGGAGGTCAATCTATTGCAATTGGTTATAATTCTGCTACTTCTGGACAAGCAACAAATGCGATTGCCATTGGTAGTCTGTGTGGACAAATATCACAAGGCGAATATGCTGTTGCGATTGGTTATCAAGCAGGAAATACTTTTCAAGGTTCAGGTGCGATTGCATTGGGTTATAATGCAGGTGAAACATTACAACAACAAAGTGCAATTGCGATTGGTGCAAATGCAGGAGCTTGGTCACAACAAACTGGTGCGATTGCTATTGGATTCAATGCAGGAATTGGAACATTTTCTTCAAGTAGCGCAACACAGTTCCAAGGGGCAAATACAGTTGCAATTGGTGTTAATGCCGGAGCATATTCTCAATCATCAGGCGCGATTGCGATTGGTTTGAATGCAGGCCAAGGTGTGTCAGGTTCCATTTTACAACAAGGAATAAATGCGATTGCGATTGGCATAGGTGCTGGTTCAAATACACAACAACAATATGCAATTGCAATGGGTTACAATGCTGGATTTTCAGGACAGTATTCACTTTGTATTGCTATTGGAAACCTTGCAGGTGCTTATAATCAAGGACCTCATATTGGTAGTCAATGTAGAGCAATTTCTATTGGTGATTATGCTGGTCACACAGCACAAGGAGGACTTTCAATCGCGATTGGTGCAAATGCAGGTAAAACTCAACAAGGTTATAATGGAGGAGGAGGAGGAGCGATTGCCATTGGAGCAAATGCTGGTTCAGGAACTCAAAATCCAGGTGCAGTTGCCATCGGTCAAAATGCAGGTTATACAATACAAGGTTCAAATGCAATTGCTATAGGTGTTAACGCAGGAGCTGCTTTGGCAAATGCAACATCCACTGTTGGTCAAGGACAAAACGCAGTTGCTCTTGGTAATGGTGCTGGACAAACCGGACAACAAAGCGGTGCAATTGCAATTGGTTATCAAGCAGGCTTGGCTGGTTCAAATAATACATCTGCTGCAGGACAAGGTCTGAATGCAGTTGCAATAGGTATTCAAGCAGGACAAAGTGGTCAATATTCTAATGGAATTGCACTTGGTTACCAAGCAGGTTATTATGTGCAAGGAACAAATTGTATTGCGATTGGGTTTGGTGCAGGTTCAACAAATCAAGGAGGAGGTCCAGGAGCAGTAGGTGGATCCATCGCAATTGGTTCAAGTGCAGGACAGATCTCTCAAGCAGAAGCTTCAATAGCAATCGGTTCAGGTGCAGGACAATATTCACAAGGTGGAATTGGAGTCGGAATCAATAATAAAGGTAGATGTGTTGCAATTGGATCAAGTGCGGGAATATCATCACAAGCAGCATATGCAGTTGCAATTGGTTCAAATGCAGGTGGTTCAACACAAGGCGAAAATTCAATATCCATAGGTTCTAATGCTGGATACACTCAACAAGCTAGTGGTTCAATTTCAATTGGTTTTTTTGCCGGTTCAACTGGTCAAGGTCCAAATGCAGTTGCAATTGGCGCAGGAGGTTCAGCTACACAAGGTGCAGGTTATTATCAACAAAGTTCAGGAGCAATTGCACTTGGAAATGCTGCAGGTGTTACAATTCAAGGAATTAATGCAATTGCTATAGGTGTTAACGCAGGAGCTTGGTCACAACAAACTGGTGCGATTGCAATTGGTTTGAATGCAGGAATTGGAACATTTTCTTCAGCATCTTCTATAACACAGTTCCAAGGGGCAAATACAGTAGCGATTGGTGTAAATGCGGGAGCTTATTCACAACAAAGTGGCGCAATTGCTATTGGATTGAACGCAGGAGCAGGTTCAATCGGTGTAGCATCATTTCAAGGAACAAATTCAGTTGCAATAGGTGTAAGTGCTGGTTTTATAACACAACAAAGAAATGCAATTGCAATTGGTTCTGCAGATGCAACAACAGGTGGAGCAGGTTATGCAAATCAAGGGACTGGTGCGATCGCTATTGGGGTGCGTGCAGGTTTAACTGCGCAAGGTTCAGGTGCAATTGCAATTGGTTATAATGCAGCAAATTTAACACAAGGACAAGGTGCGAACTCTATTATTATTAGTTCTTCAACTGTAGCTAACAATGGTATTCAAGCAGCAAATACTATTGTAATGAATGCTTCAGCAGCTACTGTTACTGGTGCTACAACACTTGGAACATATATTGCACCAATTCGTTCTGTAACACAAACAACTGCACTTGGTTATAATACCACTACATCTGAAATTACTTATTATACATTAATGAATTCTCTTACTGCAAGTTGGACTACTCCTACATTAACAGTCACATTTCCAACAGGATTATTTGGGACAGGAACTGTAACAGGAATTACTGCTGGTGGAACTATAAGTGCATATACATTTTCTGGTGGTGTTACAAATGGTCAATATGTAATAATAATACCAGCAACAGGAGGAGCAGTAACAATTACACCACTATCAGGCGCAGGACAAATTACAAGATACTTTAACTTTTCCGCAAATATAACAGTTACTATCGGTAAATATGCAGTAATGACAGTTGTATATGATGGTTCAAGGTACTACATTTCTTGTTCGGCATTTAATAGCAATTAAAATATATTTTGGGTTGGTTTTATTAATGAAATGTTATAATTTGCAAATAAAATAATTGTAAATTATAAAAAATGGCAGCTTTAATAGGGAATTTAATGATTTCTAACATAGCAACAAGTATTTCGCCAACAACATCTACTGGAATTTCTAATGGAAGTAGTCAAATACTACCTGGTCTTGTTACAGCAACAGCTACTTTAGGAAGTGGTAATTATACATATCAATGGAATCAATCAGGAACTGCTATAACATTTACAAATGCAACAAATACTGGCACTAATTGTACTTATGCATCTTTATCAGTTGATGCATCTTTATCAGTTGTCGGTTCAACCACAATTTATTGTACTGTAACTGATAGTTGGACTGGCAATCAAAGTGTATCTGGAAATTGTGTAATAACATGGCCAGTTCAATCTGTTACACAAAATGTTGTTATTAGCGGAACAGTTACATATAACGGTTCTGCACAGTCTTATACACTTACTGGAACCCCAGCCACGCCAGCACCATCTGGCACACCTGCTTCTTTTACTGCAGCAGGAACATATGTGTATCCAACAAATATTACATCTATTACTGCAGGTTCTGGTTATACATTAGGTTCAGTCAATGGTAGTTTTACCATTAATCGTGCAAGTATAACAGCAATGTCATTTACATTAAATGGCGTTGCATTTACAAGCAATCAAACAAGAACAGCTGGAACATCTTATACAATAGCAGTAAGTTCTGTTACGCCTGCCGGTGCTACTTATTTACCTTCTTCAACAACTGTTTCTACTGCAGGTGCATACTCATTAAGTTCTTCTGGAACAGGTAATTATACAGGAACATTTACAAGTCCAACCCTTACTATAAATGCTGCTGTATCAGCATCAATTATTCAAAATAGTCCTAGAACTACAAGACAAGTACCTTGTTCTGCTATTTTGACAGGTGCAACTGCAACCGGTTATGCTTGGGCGTTTGTTTCTGGTTCAACTGGAGTTTCATTTAGTGCTGCTTCATTAGCAAATACAAATGTTAATGGTCCTGCATCAGGTTCATCTACAGTAAGATGTACAATATCATATTCTGGAGGTACACAAGTTCCACAAACAACAATTCAATGGGGCATTGCTTAAAATATGAATATTATGAATAATATGAATAATAATATAAAAAAACAAATATATTATTATTATGCTTATA
>Ga0209356_1000914_pt1 | contig 11768 bp, 7 predicted proteins | sample LauGreFaBDMM15SN_2_FD_188213 | JGI IMG/M metagenome (GOLD analysis project Ga0209356, IMG submission 188213) | Freshwater lake microbial communities from Lake Michigan, USA - Fa13.BD.MM15.SN (SPAdes) (version 2) | ecosystem: Environmental > Aquatic > Freshwater > Lake | place: Lake Michigan, USA...
TGGCGCTCCCCGCGTGAAGCCCGTGGATTCTACAGAGGCAAAATCTGCCCAGTCGGTGCCGCAGCAGGCGCAGCCCATCGCTCAGCCCGTCAAGGCGGCACCGCAGAATGGTCAAGCCGTTGAGCAAGCCGCCACGGCCGCCGGCCAAGGTGGTAAGCCTGTCCAACAAGCCGCCGCAGCCGCAGGCCAGGGTGGCAAACCCGTTGAACAAGCTGCTACAGCCGCCGGCCAGGGTGGTAAACCTGTCGAGCAAGCTGCTCAAGCTGCCGGTCAAGGCGGTAAACCTGTCGAGCAAGCCGCTACAGCCGCTGGCCAAGGTGGCAAACCCGTTGAACAAGCCGCTCAAGCTGCCGGTCAAGGCGGCAAACCCGTTGAGCAGCAAGCCACGGCCGCAGGTCAAGGTGGCCAAGGTGGTAAGCCTGTCGAACAAGCTGCCACGGCCGCTGGCCAAGGCGGCCAAGGCGCTCAGCCCGTGGCCACGCCTCCTCCCGAGGGAGTAGGCCAAGCCGAAGGCGTGAAGGCCGGTGCCGCGGGCGGTGTGCGTGCCGTCACAGGCGTCGGTGGCATCGACGCCGAGAAACTCCGCAACCTCGAGGCGGCGTTACAAGCTAAGCCGCAGGATGGACCCATTGATCCGAAAAAACTTCGCGCCGCCGCCCAACTACTGGGTCAACTTAAGGCCGAAGTTGCCCCCCCTGCGCCCACTGAAAAGACCGACGCACGCTCGTCCCTTAACGAATTTAAACTCCCCGAAGGTTCCTAATCCCCCTTTCTAAAACAAAAACTAAGCCACCATGCGAACCACGCTCCCTTGCGGTCTCCTCCTTGCCTTGCTAGCGCTCGCGCCCCTAGCGTCTGCGCAGACGGCCGCCGCGCTCGACCCGAAGATGCAGGCGCAGTACGAGAACCTGCTTAACCATAAGTTCTCACGCGACTTGTCCGAGGTCTTCACTGCCCTCGAACGCGCCAGCAAGATCGAGGCCTCGACGGCCGCCGATACGCGTTTCCTGCATAGCTTCCGACTCGGCGATTGGGCGCAAATCCGCGCCGAGCTAGGCCAGTTACCACCCGACCTTTCGCGCCGCATCTTCGATAAGATGCTCGCCGACCTCACCGAGCGCCAGAAGAGCGGGATGAAGCTCGACGACATCCTTGCCTTGGTGGACGCGTTGCCCGGTGAACTCAACGACGCCGAACTGCGTAAGATCGGTGAGCTGCTTTCTAATAGTGTGCCCGTAAGCGAATCCTTCTGGCTGGCCGAGCGGATGCGCCGCGGAACTGCTAAACTGGGTGGTAAGGACCCAGCTCGCCGGCTGGCCGCTGGCCGCGTCCTGCTCGCCGGGGGCTTCCGGGAATTGGCTTTGGCTTACTTGCCGACCAGCTCGAAGCTCGACGAGATCAAGGACGAGGCATTTCGCCAAGAGGTCGCCGCCTTCTTGTCCACCGAGCAGGCCAGTGAGTTCGCTCAGCGCGAGCAGATTCAAAAGGTCTGGGACGAAAACGTTGCTATCTTGAACCGCGCTAAGGTCAACGATGGGGAGATGACCAGGGCAGCGGGCAACTTAGCCCGCGTCATGACGCAGGTGCAGCCCGCTAATTTAGACAGTTTCTTTCGTGACCTCATCCGCACTAAACCAGATGCCGCCGTCCGCCTCATCGCTGGCCTGCAGCGGAAGATCCAGACCGACGCCCGTACCGATCCGGCCACCCGCGTTGAAAACCTGCGCGCGCAGTCCGTCCTCGCGACCCTCGTCGTCAACCATGCTGACGCTGCCGCCAGTCCCTGGAATCCCTTACTCGTCGCCATGGCGGAAGAGTGGATGAACGAAGTCGAGACGACCTTTGCCCAGCGGGCCGCGCTGGCTACTCGCCGGACACGCGGCGGTAACAATAACACGAATGCGATCGAAGCCGAAGAGTTACTGGGTCTCGCTCCGATGGGTAAGTGGTTGGCGGCCCTTGGCCCCGATATCCGCGAACGTTTGGACGCGAGCCTTTCGCGGGCAGTGATCGCGAGTGCTAACTTCGAAGCCGGCGCTGACCTCATCGCGGCCCTCGCGAAGCGTAATCCATCCGCCGGTGTCGCGTTGGCGGAGGATTTCCTCGCCGCTTGGGCCCTAGCCCATAATCCCTTGGTGCCGGAAGAATTGCGCAAGAAGTATGGCCTCCCTGAGGACGCCCGGATTCCCGTGACGCCCGTCATGATGGAGCGCAATATCAACAGCCTCGCCAAGATGATGGAGCTCTTTCGGGCGGCCAATATCAAACCGCGTGATCAAGGTAAAGTCGTCGCTGCCTTTGACCAAGCTTACAGTAACGCCGAAGCCTACAGCGATTCCCACATCAAAAAGGTTTTCGGTTCGGCCGAACAGATGGACGAAGAGGTCTTCTTCCTCCTGACCGCCCGCATGCACGCCAACCTTTCGGACCGCTGGCGCCGGCAGGACTTACAGCGCAACATGCTGACGCGCCGCACTGAGCAGCAGACCTATGAGATGGTCCAGGGCAGTTACAGCTCCCTCGTCACGATGATCGGGGCTTGGACCAAGAATAACCCGACCTCTTCCCGCGCCCTAATCTTCGGTGCGAAGGTGCTGAATGACTGGTCCGATTTCGAGTACCTACAGGAGCTGGCCCCGGTGGACCCTGCCAAGCGGGTAGCCAATATGAAGGAGCGGAGCTTGCAGGCCCTGGAGTATTTCCAGAAAGGGGCGGACGCCTATGGCCGTGAAATTATCCGTAATGGCGGCACGACCCAATCGATCGAGCCTTACTTGGTCTGGTTTAATTCCCTCGTCGGCATTGGCCACAATAACACCGTCAACTTGGCTAAGACCGTGAACCGCGCTGGCCTCCAGAAGATTCGGTCCAGCATCCAAGCACTGCCCGGCAAGGCGGCCCAGACGCATATGAACCTCTTGGCCAAGACGCTGAACGCGCGCCTGACCGATGAGCGCGACCCCTTGCACGAAGACATCAAGTATCGCTACCTCGCCGCGGCCTTGGTGGTCACGAAGGACGACCCGTTTACGATGGCTCTGCAGAAGCGCGCCACCTACCTCGACGAACTGCTCAGCGAAGTCCGCGTCCAGACCCGTCTCGACGGCCCGAACACGGTCGGCTCTAATCAAGAGTTTGGTATCTTTGTCAGTGTGATCCACACCGAAGCCATGGGCCGCGTGGCCAAGCTGGGCCAATACCTCACCAACGATGCCTCCGCCACCGCCGCTAAGAATAAGCGTCGCGGTCCGGCTACGAAGAAGGGTCGCGACGCCCAAGGACCGCGTGATGAGTTCCAGTTCGAGCTCGAGGACGCGCTGTCACCGTTCTTTGTGGTTCGTTCGATTACCTTCGCCGCGCCCGATGTTAAGCCGCGGGCGACCGCCAATCCCGGCTGGGAAGAGACCGTCCTGGCCTACGTGCTGGTGCGGGCTAAAGATGCCAGCGTCGACAAGGTCCCGCCCGTGAAGCTCGAGTTAAAGTTCATCGATCTCTCGGGTCCGGTGACCGTACCGGCCGTGTCGGCGGAGACGGTGTTCAAGGTTTCGCCGACGTCTGGTCCGCGTCCGGCGGGCCGCGTCGAAGTTACGCAGACCCTCGACACCCGTCAGTTTGCCATCAATGGCCAACTTAACTTGGATATCCATGCGACGGGGACGGGCTTGGTGCCTGACCTCGACGACCTCGTGGACCTCGAGATCGTGAAGCGCGTCGCCGCGGTCCGGCAGGTCGGGGCGGGTGAAGGCCTGCAAATCAAGGAGCTCAATACGTGGGGCGAGCAGGTCACCCCCCGTTCGGAGCGCCATTGGGTCATCTCTCTGGATGGCGATAAGATCCGCGCAGCCGACTCAGCCACCGAGGTGCCTTTTGCCCCGCTGAAGAATACGGCCAACGGCGCTATCTGGCGGACCTACGAAGATCAGGACCTCAAAGTCTTGCCCAAAGCTTCGGTCCGCTTGGATCGTCAGCAAGCCTTGCCTGGCACTGGCGCGATTCCGCCGGCCCCGACTGGCCCGTGGTTCTGGCCTTCCCTCGGCAGTATCGTCGCCTTGCTGGGCCTCGGCCTGTTCTTCGGTCTGCGCGGCGGCCCGAAGGGACCGGTCGCCCCGCTGGCGCGCGATGTCTTTAAGATGCCGACGGACGTCGATGGCTTTGCGGCCGCGGCCTTCCTCCGTCGCTATAGTGCCAGCCCGCTCATCGCCCTGAATGCGGCCCAGAAGGGTGAGCTCGCTCAGGATTTAACCCGCATCCAAGTCGGCTGCTTCAATGGTGCCACCGACGTGGGAGAGCCCGAGTTGCGCACCATCCTGCAGAAGTGGCTTAAGCAACTCCGCTAAGCCCTGACCCCATCCCCTTATCCCTACCCCTAACTCCTTTCGTACCATGTCCTCTACTCAATCCTCCCAACAGTTTGTCGCAGCCGTTCGTGAACGCGTCGGTTTGGTCGTCGTCGGCCAAGACGTCGTCGTTGAACGCGTGATGATCGCGCTCCTCACGGGCGGCCACCTGCTTCTGCAAGGCATGCCAGGCCTCGCGAAGACGCTGCTCGTCAATACCGTCGCCAAGGCCATCCACCTCGACTTCAAGCGCATCCAGTTCACCGTGGATATGTTGCCGTCGGATATTCTGGGCTCCGAAGTCGTTGACCTAAAGACGGGCGAGTTCCGTATTCACCGCGGTCCGGTCTTCACGAACCTCCTCCTGGCAGACGAAATTAATCGCGCCGCTCCCAAGGTCCAGGGCGCCATGCTTGAAGCCATGCAAGAGCGTAAGGTCACCCTGGGTGGCCAGAGTATGAAACTCCCGACGCCTTTCCTCGTCATCGCGACCCAGAATCCGGTCGAACAGTCCGGCACGTTTGAGCTACCCGAAGCACAGTTGGACCGGTTTATGCTTCTGCACCGCCTTGGTTACCCCGGCCGCGACGAAGAGCAGGACATCCTGCGTCGTCAGCTGAGCATGGGGCTCCGCAAGGAAGAGGGTGGGGCCGTGCCGAAGACCGCCTTCGACATGATTGATGGTTCGCCGGTCGGGACCGCGACCGACCTCGTTGCCGCGATGGAATCCGTCCAGCAGGTGCACGTCAGCGAAGTCTTCCTGAAGCACTCCGTGGAACTCGTCCGTCGGACGCGCGAATCCAAGCTCCTCGACTTCGGTTGTTCGCCGCGTGCGGGCTTAGCGCTGGTCAACGCGGCCCGTGCCCGTGCGGTCATTCATGGCCGCGACTACGTCACGCCGGAGGATCTCTTTGACCTCGCGGAAGACATTGTCCTTCACCGTATCCGCGTGAGCTACGAAGCCTCGGCCGCCGGTCACACGGGTCCGAAGGTGCTGCAAGGCATCTTGGCTGGCCTCGGCTGAGCCCGTTCCGGCGGTTTTCTCCCTCACTCCGAACATGCGTCGCCAAGCCGTCCTCGCCCATGATCCCGTTGATTCTCGGGATTTTGAGGTAGCCGTTAAGCAACTGGCTAACAGCCTGCGCTTCGGTCAGGAGCAGTCGGTTTTCCATGGCGCCGGCTTGGAGTTTGCCCAGTCCCGTCCCTACGTGGCTGGCGATTCGGTGAAGTACATCGACTGGAAACTCTCCGCGCGCATGCGCAAGCTCTTCGTTAAGGAATACGAGGAACCCAAGCAGGTACCGCTGTATCTCCTCGTCGACACCTCTGCTTCGATGTGCGTGTCCTCGCAGACGCTTAGTAAGTATGCTTGGGCCGTACGCATCGCCGCCGGTATCGGTCTGGCCGCGCAGGGTAATGTCACTCCCGTTGGCTTGCTGGGTTGTGGCGCCCGCGAATTGCACATCCGCCCGACGCTTTCGCGTACAACGGTTTTAGAATGGTCGCACCAGTTGCGTCAGCATGATTTCCGGGAAGCCACCTCCTTGGCGAAGCGCGCCCGCGAACTCTCGCCTTCCCTGACGCGTCGCACGACCGTCATCGTGCTGAGTGACCTCCACGACCCTGGCTCCTTGGAGGCCTTGCAGGTGATAGCCCAGCGCAACGACTGCGTGGCGTTGCATCTCGAGGATCCGGCCGAACGTGGCGTGCGCGGCTCGGGTTTCTTCCGTGGCGTCGAAGCTGAGTCCGGCGAGGCCTTCATTGGCCGTGGCGGTCGCCCCTTCATTGATACCTCGGCTTGGAAGGCTGAGCTGAGCCGTTTTGCCATCGACTACCTTCACCTGCGTACGGACCGTCCCATCCTGGCTCCGCTCGCGCATTTCCTCCAGCATCGTGGCCAGTCGGCCCGGAGCGTCCGCTGATCATGTCCGCCGTGCTTCCATTCTTTCGCCGCCACTGGGTCCGTTGGACCTGCCTGGCGCTCGTCGTGGTCTTGCCGTTGGCCTGGTGGCTGACGCGCGAGGATGACATCCTTAATGTCCCTCTGGGCGTCGAGCAGGCTGCTATCATTACCTATGGTGGCCCGGAACTCGTCGTGAAGCCTTTTAAGTGGGGCGTCGCGGTGAATGTCCGTATCGCCCAAGTCACGGGTGCGCCGGGTGGCCGTGTCTATGACGTTCGTTACCTGGTGAACCGCGAGGGCGACTATGACTTACGCGACTACTTGGCCAGCGCGAGCGGCGTCATTCCCGAAGGCTTGCCTGTATTTAAGTTCCACGGTGACCCCAAGATGTCGAAGGAGCTCGAAGCGCGCATTAAGGAGACCGAACTAGTCGGCGTGCAGGTCGGTGGGCGTTACTTCACAAAATTGACCATCCTCGGCTGTGTTTGGTTGGCCTGTCTCTACCCGATTATCTTCTGGGGTCGGCCGAAGCGCTTGGCGTTGGCGCCGGTCGTCCCGCCCTTGACGGAAGCCGAAGAACTCCACGGCCTCCTGGCTAAGCTCCGCGCGGGCTCGCTGGGCGCTGCTGGGCAAGCCCGCATGGAGATGATTCTGCTCCGCTGTTGGCGGGCCGGGCTCTTAAGCTCCGATGCCCCCATGCATGAGGTGCTGGCCGCTGTGGCGAAAGATGGCCGCACCGCGGAAGACCTCCGTCGCCTGCAGGCCTGGCTCTACCGCCGTGACTCAGTCGTGACGGTGGAAGAAATTGCCACCCTGGTCGCCCCCCATGCCCAGGAGCCCGCAAGCTCCCTCGTTCGATGACCTTCCTTTACCCTAAGCTTTTGGCGCTCCTCGCCATCCCCGTCATCCTTGCCTTTTGGGAGTGGGTCCGTCCTGGGCAGCCGCTGGCGATGCCGTTTGACCATGCTAAGGTCGGCCGCGGCCGTTTCTGGCAGTTTCTCATCAACAGTGCGAACTGTTTACCCGCCGGCCTGCTCGCCATCGCGATTCTGTTCTTAGCCCATCCGGTTATTTTCAATCCACCGGAAGTCGAACGTCAGCTCACCAACGTCCAAATTGTCTTGGACACCTCGGGGAGTATGAAGTCGCCGCACGGCCCGCAGACCAAGGGCGTGAATTCACGGTTCGATTCGGCGATGGCTTCGATCGAGCAGTTCTTGCACTACCGCAAAGGTGATGCCTTTGGCCTTACCGTCTTCTCGCGTAATTTCGTGCACTGGGTACCACTGACGCAGGATACCGAAGCCATCGTCTTGGCTCGTCCCTTCATCGCCCCATACGTGTTCCCCGATGAGTTTTGGGGTAACACCTTCATCGGCAAGGCTCTCTACGGGGCGGCGGAACTCCTCGATCAAGCCAAGACCGGTGACCGGATGATTATCTTGCTCACGGATGGCTTGAGCAACGATATCGTACCGCCTAAGGACAGTGCGATTATCGCCGATCTCCAAGCTAAGCGCATTAAGGTCTTCGTGATTTTCCTCATTGATCAACCGGTCACGCCCGCACTGGTCTCGATTGCGCAGGGTTCGGGCGGTGCCGCTTGGCCTGCCGTGACGCCCGAAGCCTTGAATGAAGTCTTCAAGAAGATTGATGAAATGAAGAAGGTCGTGATCCTAGAGAAGAAGCCGCGGGCTGCGGATTACTACGACCCCTTCTTCATTCCCGCCATGGTCGCTTTAGGCTTAGCCATCTTGGCGCTCTTCGGCATCCGCTATAATCCGTGGTAGTCCGCGGTTACTTTAACTCGAAGAGGTAGCGGAGGAGGTCGGCTAGCTCGGCGGGACTCAGCCGGTCGGTGAGACCGTCTGGCATGATGGTGCCGGCGTCATTACGGGCGGCGAGTTCTCGCTTGGAGACGGCGACCAAGGCATTCGCAGAAAAGTCTCGTAGTGTCAGTGTTTCCGTGGACTCGCTGCTGCGGTAGCCTTGTAAAGTCCGCCCGTCTTTGGTCGTGAGGACCGTCAACATGTACCCTTCCTTGACCTGGCGCTTAGGCCAGAGGACGGACTCCACGATGGCTTCCTTGGTCTGCGCCCGGCCGAGTGCACTGAGATCGGGCCCGATGACGCCGCCGAGTTCGCCGACCTTGTGGCAGCTCAGGCAGGCCGATTGCGCTGCCATGAAGAGCGTTTCGCCGCGCCGGGCGTTGCCGCTAGCGTCGGCCTGCTCAATCAGTTGCTTGACGAGGGCTTCGCTGAAGACAGCCCCGGTGGTCTGGAAGCCTGCCGCTTTTTGTAAAGCGAGACGGAGTTCGGTGTCGTCGCGGCCGATCTGCGCAAGCCACGCTAAGGCTAGGCGTGCTTGGTCGGCGCTGGGGGGATTGGCTGTAAGCGCGGTGGCGAGTGCCAAGGAGCCATTCTTGAGCCCGAGGTGGCTCTGCAAGAGTGGGGCGACGGGCACGCCGGGCTGTAGCGTCTGCAGACGCCTGGCCGCCTCGGTAGCACCCGCAATCAGGTCTAGCTCGGTCAGTGCAGCGAGGGCCACGTCTTGGAGGGCAGCCTCACGGAGGTAGGGGGTGATTTCTGTGCTGAAAGCTTTGCCCCGAGTGCGGGCGAGTGCGCGCAGGAGCGGTCCGCGAATCTCTGCTGCGAGGGCGGTCGTTTTCCAGAGGGTATTCAGTTGACTCGTTTGGCCATACTCCTTGCGGGTGCTCGCAAAGATGCTGAAGGCTGCTTGCTGAGCTGAGCTGGTGCCCGACAGTAATGTCCCGACGATGGCCGTGTAGTCTTCAGCAGGTTTGAGTTGAGCGCGTTCGGTCAAGGCCAGCAGGACGGCGGGTGCGGAGCGGGAACGATCCAAGGCGACGAGCGCATCGGCGACCGTCCCAGACTTGACTAGTACCGTGAGCAACGTCTCACGGGTGGCCGGGTTTGCGGCTTGTTCGGCTAAGGCGCGGGTCTGAATGAGCAGTTGGGGGTCTTTGGCCGTGATGATCAGGTGGGTGAGGGTATCGCCGCGGACCTGCGGCCCGAGTTTCCCGGCAAGGAGGTCCGACTTCCAGGTCGGTGCTAACGCATGGATGGTCAGCGTGAGCGCGTGGTTCAGCGCAGGGTCCATTGGCTTGTCTAGGGCGAGGCAGGCCACCTGCACTGCGGCCGTGCCTTGATGGGCTTGCCAGCCGCAAGCGACAACAGCTTCCAGGCGAACCCGCGGGTGTTCATCGCGGACAGCCTTCTCGAGCAACGTTAGAGTCTCGGGGAGCTGCGGTCCCCAGGTGCAGAGCAGGTGAGCGCCCCAAGCGCGCCAATGGAAGTCGTCGGACGTCAGCATGCGTTGAACGATGACTGGTTGAGGGGATTCGTGGGCGGCGAAGACGCCGCTCAGTTCGTAAAGTAACCGTAGGTCTGCCTGCTTGAGGTCGACCTTGCGTAAGGCGGCTTGCGCCTCTTTTGCCGGGAGACGGTAGAGTAGGCTTTTCGCCTGAGCGCGTTCCCAAGGCTCCTGCGAGGAAAGTCGACGAACCCATTCGTCCGCGTTGCCATGGATTAGGTCGGGCTTGGTCACGAGTGGCCGGCCTTGCGCCGTCACGCGCCAGATGCGGCCGTGCGAGCGGTCCCGGCGGGGGTCGCGGTAACTAGCTTGGTAATGGCCGATGACCGGGTTGAGCCAGTCAGCGACGAAGATAGTACCATCGGGACCGAGGCGCGATTCCACGGGGCGGAATTCTTTGCCGCCGGACATTAAGTCGCCGAGGTCGGTGGTCGCGAATGAAGACCCTTGATCGCGGAGACGATAGAGTTGGACCTGGCTGGTGAAGTAGGTGCTTTTCATTAACACGCCGGACAAGTCAGCCGGCAGGTGGCTGCCGCCGAGGAATTCCGGCTCCATACTTTTGCCCCGTGAAACGGCGAGGGCCGTCGGCATCGGCAGGGCGTGCAAGGTAGGAATCAGTCCCGGTGTCGTGTGCCAGATCGTCATATCCGCGCCGCTTCCATGGAACGTCTGGCCATACTCGTCCCAGGTCGTGCCCCAGCAATTAAGCCCCCCGGCACTCTCATTGAGGAATGAATTCAGTTGGAGCGTGCGTGGGTTGAAGCGCCAGACGCCGCTGCGGTTAAGTTCGGCAAGCCCGTGCGGGGTTTCGACATAGGACCAGATGTGGTAGCCCTGCGTGAACCACAAAGAACCATCGGGACCCCAGCGGAGCGAATTGGCATTTTGGTGGGTGTCGCCGGTGCCGAAGCCGCTTAATAAGACGGCGCGACTGTCGGCGCGATCATCGTGATTACGGTCGGGTAGGTGCACCAACTGGGTGCTCTCGAGTACGTAGATTCCTCCGCCCACCTCTGCGGGGGCGAACTCGAAGCCCATCGGCATCGTCAGGCCTTCGGCAAAGCGCAACGCCTTGTCGGCCTTACCATCGCCATTGGTGTCTTCGAGGATGAGGATATAATCGTGGCCGTGTTCACCCGGTTGCAGTTGTGGGTAAGAGGGGATGCAGGCCACCCAGAGGCGACCGCGCTCATCCCAGCGGATTTGGACGGGACGGACCACGCCGAGTCTTTCATCAGCAAACAGACTGACGTCGAAGCCCGCGCGTAGCTTGAAGTTGGCTTTCTCTTCGTCGGGGGAGAGTGCGGCTGGATCAGCGCGCGGGGGTGCGGGCGGAAGCGGGGCAGGGGCCTTTTCGCCGCGGGCTAAAGCGAGGATGGTGGCTTCAGCATGTTCGAGTCGCGGGAGGTGCTTCTTGAGTTCATCGACGAATGAAGGGCGCTCGGCGCTGGACTTGGCGAATGGCTGGGTGGTGCGGTCTCCATAAGCAAAGGCCCAATTCATGCAGCGCCAGGTATCGAACCATAGGCGGTTCTTTTCGACGATGGCTGTCCGTAACGCAGGAGCAACTTGAGCAGGGCTGCCCAGGGCTTGGGCGATAGCCTCGCCGACGACTTGGGAGCCCTTCGCGGTGAAATGCATCCCGTCGCGGGTGAGTGGCTGGGGGGCATCTTTAAGCGCGGTGAACAAGTCGACAAAGATCAAGCCGCGGGCTTGTGCGAGCGAACGGGCGGCCTCGTTGAATTCCGCGAGCCGGGTGTTGAGCCCGGTGTTGTCGGGGATACGCGGGTCAGTGGGCTTTTCGAACGGGGCGGGTCCGATTACCACGAGCCGGGGCGTCACGGCGGCGAAGTCTTGGAGCAGTGCCGCATAGGCGGCATGGAAATCCGCGGGCGTGCGCGTGGCGTCGAGTGCTTCAACTTGGCCGAACCACGTGAACACCATCGTGGCGCCAGCGCCGACGAGGTTCTCGCGCCAAGAGCCCCATTCCATCATGCGGTTCTGCCGGAAGACCGTATCACCTTCCCAACTCATGTGGCGGAATTTCGGCGCTAGCTTCTGTCCATGTTGGGTGAGGCGCGCTTCAAGTTCACCTTGGCGTTGCTCGAGCACCATGTTTTCGCCGCCCGTGAAGACAATCACCTCGGCGGGGGCGATGGCGAACTGACGGTCCACAAACGCCGCGGGCCGCA
>Ga0209356_1000919_pt1 | contig 11739 bp, 3 predicted proteins | sample LauGreFaBDMM15SN_2_FD_188213 | JGI IMG/M metagenome (GOLD analysis project Ga0209356, IMG submission 188213) | Freshwater lake microbial communities from Lake Michigan, USA - Fa13.BD.MM15.SN (SPAdes) (version 2) | ecosystem: Environmental > Aquatic > Freshwater > Lake | place: Lake Michigan, USA...
CCATATCTCTGAATTCTCTTGGGAAAAAGTAGGTAAAATGGAAGATGTTTGTAAAGAAGGTGAAGTGCTTTCTTTCAAAGTGGTTGGAAAGGATCCTAAAACGAGAAAATGGAAACTTTCACGTAAAGTTTTGCTTCCTAAGCCAGAAATGAATTAATCTGAAACCAAGCATGCGCTTAGGTTAATTTTTTCTTCACAATTCTGTAACTTCTAAAGATTAGTTTTATATAAAATTTAAAAAATGAAAAGAATTCTACTTATCTCAACGTTGCTATGTGCCGTTGTGTCTTTCGGACAAGCTTTTGAAGCAGTAAACTTTACAGGGGCAGCAAATGCAAATGGGTGGACTACACACTCTGGAGCAACTCCAGGACAATTGCTTGCCATTACTACGCCATCCAACAGCGGGAACAGTTTGTCATTTCCATTATTGGAAAACTCAGTTGGTAACCGTTTACAATTGACGGCTGGTAACTCAGAAGACATCAATAAACCTGTTTTAAATGTTACTGGGTCCGGATATTATTCATTCTTGATGAATGTGCCAACAACCGTTGGACTTCATGCGAATGCCGGAGCAGGTGATTATTTTATTGGGTTTGGTGGTACAAGCGGAGCAGTTGTTACCATTTTGGCGGGACGTGTTTTCGTGAAGGCAGGTTTAACTCCAAATACGTTTGTTTTAGGTCTTGTCAATCAAAGTGGAACAGGAACAGCTTCAACTTTTTTGCCAACTGAATATCCTGTAGGAACCACTGTTTTTGTGGTAGTTAAAGTGAATGCAACGACTACACCCATCACTGCATCCATGTGGGTTAATCCTATTCCAGGTACGATTGAGACGCCAGCGAATCTGTCAAACAACAGTGGAACGAATCTTTTGGCAAACTTTGCTTCTGTTTTTATTCGTCAAGGAGGAACTGCCGGTGCGGGTACAGGAAACGTTGAAATTGATGAGATTAGGGCAGGTGCTACTTGGTACCAGGTTACACCATGCAACACGCCAACCATGTATTATGCAGACCTTGATGGAGATACCTACGGAAACCCTAACGCGCCCGTAAATTCTTGCTTGCCATTGCCAGGATTGGTTTTGAATAACCAGGATTGTAATGACACCGTTGCTGCCATCAATCCAACCTTGGTTTGGTATCAAGATGTTGACATGGATGGTTTTGGAAATGTAAGTGTAACCACTCAAGGCTGTACCGCTCCAGCTGGATTTGTTGCCAACAGTACAGATTGCGATGACAATGACTCAACAGCAAATGGTTTCACAACCTTCTACCAAGATGTAGACATGGATGGTTTTGGTAACGCGGGTGCGCCTTTGTTAAATTGTGGTCAACCTGTAGGTTATGTTTCGGACAGTACAGATTGTGATGATTCTGACAGTACTTCTTACCCTGGTGCCACCGAAGTTTGTGACGGTGTAGATAACAATTGCGACAACAGCATTGACGAAGGTTTAAACCAAACATTGTACTATGAAGATGCCGATTTAGATGGTTTTGGTTCAACTGCTTCCATCCTTACCTGTGAAGTGTTAGGCGCTGGTTTTTCATTGGACAGCACGGATTGTGACGATTCAGATTCTACAATTCACCCGGGAGCTAACGAAATCCTTAACAATGCAATCGATGAAAATTGTGACGGTGTAGACAATTACGCTGGATTGAATGAAGCGCAATTTGTATCGTTTAATTTGGTACCGAATCCTGCACACAATTCTTTCCAGATTTCAACACAGTTGACTACAGCGTTTGTACTTGAAGTAATGGATCTGAAAGGAACCCTCTTGTTTACATCAAACAATGTTGCAAATGGCACCTTGATTTCTACCTCAAATTGGGCAACTGGAAATTACATCGTGAAAGCTTCAACACTTTCAGGAAGTCAATTTGCTCGCCTAGTGGTTGAATAATCGTTCCTTAAATATTTTGAAAAGCCGTCTTGTACGGCTTTTTTTATTTTTGCTCTTTTCCTTTACACCGTTTTATTATCGTTAATTTTATGTTTACAATTTGAAAACAACCAAAGTGAAACAAAAATTATTTTTCGCCTCCCTGCTGTTATTTTTTCTTAGCATTCACAGCATCTCTTTTTCTCAATATTGGCAACAAGAAGTAGATTACACCCTTCACGTTACCCTGAATGATAAATCCAATCGTTTGTATGGCGATGTTTCTTTTGTCTACACCAACCATTCACCGGATGACCTCAAGGAAATGTACATCCATGTTTGGCCAAATGCCTATAAAAACGGTTCGTCTGCACTTGCGAAACAACTCGCACACGAGGGAGATAAAGCGCTTTTGTCAAAGGATACAAACGATTTGGGGTGGATGGAAAACCTAGATTTCAAAATCAATGGGAATAAGGCCAAGTGGAACTTTGACCCTAAAAACCCAGACATTGTCATCCTAACTTTTGAAACACCTTTAAAATCGGGGAGTGCCCTGACCGTTTCCACCCCCTTCGCCGTGAAAATACCATCGGGAGAAATTTCGAGAATGGGACACATCAAGCAATCGTACCAAATTACCCAATGGTATCCCAAACCTGCTGTCTATGATGCAAAAGGTTGGCATCCGATTCCTTACCTAAACCAAGGAGAGTTTTACAGTGAATTTGGCTCATTTGATGTTACGATCACCCTTCCAAAAAACTACGTTGTCGGAGCCACCGGTGTACTTCAAAATCAGGAAGAAATTCGTTACCTAGATTCCATTGCCACAGCTACCGCTGCCAATATTACCGAATTGATCGCTTTGCCCGCAGGGGAAATCAGGGATTCTTTTCCAGTTTCTTCTACGGAAAGTAAAACCTTGCGCTACATCCAAAAAAATGTACATGACTTTGCATGGTTTGCCGACAAACGATTTAAAGTACTCAAAGGGGAAGTGAGCCTTCCGATTTCAAAAAGAAAAGTCACTTCCTGGGCCCTTTTTACCCCTGCAAATGCACTTCAATGGCAGCATGCGATTGAGTACATCAATGACGGAACCTTTTATTATTCAAAATGGAATGGAGATTATCCCTATGATGCGGTAACCGCTGTGGATGGTACCATCAGCGCAGGCGGAGGAATGGAATACCCAATGGTTACGGTGATTGGTAATTCGAGTACAAAAGAAGAATTGGAAGTGGTCATCGTACATGAAGTAGGTCACAATTGGTTTTATGGCATCCTTGGGTCCAATGAACGCGAGCACGGATGGATGGATGAAGGGATGAACACCGCCAATGAAATGCGCTATGTTCAAACAAAATATCCAGACAATACAAGAATGTCAGACATGTTTGCAGGCGGTCGCTTGCATATGAACAACCTCGATCACCACGATTTGGGCGATATCATGTACCGTTTTATGGCCGTTAACGGAATGGATCAGCCCATTGAAACCCCTTCGCCCTTGTTTAGCTCTGCCAATTATGGCGGAATAATGTACCAAAAGACTGGACTGGTTTTTCAATACCTGCGCGGTTATTTGGGCGACAACTTGTATGACCAATGCATGCAAAAGTATTACGAGACCTATAAATTTAAGCATCCTTACCCGGAAGACATGCAACGGATTGTCGAAGGCGTTTCCGGTAAAAAGTTGGATTGGTTGTTCAAAGATTTGATCCAAACCACCGAAGTGTTGGATTATAAAATTTCCAAGGCAAAGCTTTTAGAAGCTTCCAATACCTACAACGTTAGGGTTAAAAACAAGGGGAACATTCGCGGACCCATCGGGGTTTCAGCGCTGGACAAGGATGGGGTTTCGTTGGAGACACAATGGACCCCTGCCAACGAAAGAAAGTCCACCCTCACTTTTTCAAATGATTCAAAACTTAAGGAATTTGCAATAGATCCGACCCGCATCATACCTGAGATTAACCGTGACAACAATCGAATTGACATCACGAAACGCATGTTTAGAAAAGCAGAACCCCTTAGCTTCGAATTTGGGATAGGGGACCATGAAGCGGATAAAAACAATGTCTTTTGGATGCCAATCATGGCTTTTAACCACTCTGACCGAGCACTATTAGGCGTTGCCTTTCACAATTTTGGGATTCCTTTTAAAAGCTTTCAATATTTCTTTGCACCCATGTATTCCTTTGGAAGAAACAACATTGGAGGCATTCTGGAAATGAGTAAAACCTGTTTCCCAAAACACGGACCCAGGTTTGTAAAAGTAGGACTAAGTGTGAAATCTTTCGGATTGTCAGAGGATCCTAAAAACAGTACCCAGACTTTTTTCGCAGCTGCAACCCCTTACGTGAATCTGAATTTGGTACCGAAATGCACCCCGCGTGGATTCAGTCACGATTTAATGTTGAAATTACTTGCGCGAATGGACGAATATGGGTTTGACAGAGTCCAAGAATATGGTGCCAAACTAACCCATACGATCGGTGTAACACGCACCCATTTCGGGTATCAAGGACAGGTGCAACTTGAGGGTGTGCATGGAAGTTCGCAACAAGTGTTTATGCGTTCTTATGTCAGCCGTGTGTCTGCAACCCAACAATTCAGTGTGAATTACCTTAGGAAGAATATGGAAAGATCGGTGAAGCTTAGGTTGTATGGAGCCTACAACCTTCTGTATAATCCTGCCTCTACCGGCTACAATCCCTATGGCAGGTATGACATTTCCATGTTTGGAAGCGCAGGGTATCAAGATGTTTTCGCAGAAAATTATTACTTCAACAGATCCTCAATTACAGGTTACCAATACAATGACGACATGGGAGGATTTCGTACCGCAAGTGACTATCTTAAAATGTCAGGGTATTGGGCTACTTCCACAAACCTTACCGTTCAATTGCCTGTGAAGCCTAACATTTTTGTCGCCTTTGCTGATTTTGGAGTGTACGACAATGGAATTGGGGTTGCAACCTTGTACAATGCAGGACTTGGGATAAACATTTCCGATGTCTTCGGCTTGTACTTTCCGTTGGTGCAAAGCAATTCCATGGGTGACCTCTATTCCAATTACGTTCGGTCAGTTCGGTTGACCTTGAAACTTAATCCGTTTAATTTTCCAATCAAAGTAGCTAACCTTTTAAACCGTTAATCATGTCTGAATCAAGAATTTCATTTGGTCGTATTTTCTGGCCAACCCTCGTCGCCCTTGGCGTTGCATTGTTTTTAGGAATGGTCGTTTTCTTCCTTGTTTTGGGAGGGGTCATTGGATCGTTTTCTAATTTTGGACCTGAGCCTTATGCCGTCGAAAAGGGTTCCATCCTTCACATGAAGCTCAAGGGTGAGATTCAAGAAAAAAGCAATGAAGAATTTAATCCCAGTACGTTTAGACTTAATAAATCATTAGGCTTACCCGATGTATTGCTTGCCATTAACAAAGCAAAGTCAGACAGTCACATTAAAGGGATTTACATCGACATTGACGACGTAAGTTGTGGGATTTCTACCGCAAGGAGCATTCGGAATGCCTTGCAGGATTTTCAGAAAAATTCAGGGAAGTTTGTCATTTCCTATTACCAAGGCGAAGCCATCAGCCAACGCGAATTTTACATTGGTTCAGTTGCCAAAGAATCCTATGCTTTCCCCACATCGAACTTTATGCTTACCGGATTGGGAGCTGAAGTGGTGTTCTTTAAAAAGTTGTTGGATAAGTTGGATGTTGAAGTCCAAGTCATTCGTGGAGAAAACAACGATTTTAAAAGTGCTGTTGAGCCTTTCTTTCTTACCTCGTTAAGTGATTCTGCAAGGTTACAAAACCAAGTAATGCTGTCTGGGATTTGGAAGGAATTGTCCAATGACATCGCCGCAAGTAGGAAGGTTAAGACCGCTGATTTAAACAACTGGATTGACAACATGGAAATCCTTAACTGTGAATCCGCCCTTAAACACAGGTTGATCGACGGTTTGCTTTACCAAGATGAAATGATGGACAAACTTGCGGAAAAAGTGGGTGAAAAATCCCCTTCAGACATTCGCTTTGCGGATTTTAACAGCTATGCAAATACCGGTTTTTATGAAGACCAAATTTTGGTGAATTCTCAAGATCCATCGGTTGCAGTCATTATTGCCGAAGGCGAAGTGGCGAAAGGTGGAGATGGCGTGAATAGCGACAGAATCTGTAAGTATTTTCAAAAAGTTCGCAAGAACGATGAAATCAAAGCGGTCGTATTTCGAATCAACAGTCCAGGGGGAAGTGCCTTGGCAAGTGAGGAGATTTGGCGCGAAGTTATGCTCACACAGAAAAAGAAAAAAGTAATCGTTTCAATGGGCGATGTGGCTGCATCAGGAGGATATTACATTGCCTCACCTGCGGATTACATCTTTGCAGAAGCTACCACCATAACAGGTTCAATCGGTGTATTTGGCATGATTCCTTACACAGGGAAAATGTTTGAAAACAAACTTGGATTAACCTTTGACCGAGTGCAAACGAATAAACATTCTGTACTCAGTACCAATAAAAAATTATCACCTGAAGAATTTGCAGGGATACAATCTGAAGTAAATGTGATCTATAAATTGTTTTTAACGAGGGTGTCTGAAGGTAGAAAATTAAGCGTTGAACGTGTCAATCAATTGGCAAGAGGTAGGGTTTGGACAGGAAGCGATGCAAAAAGAATCGGTTTGGTTGACCAACTCGGTGGAATGGATGAAGCGATTGCGTACGCAAAGAAAGCAATCAATGACCAAGATTCTAAAGTAATCTACTATCCCTTGGTGAAGGAAGACAAATTCGCGACCATTTTAAAAATGATTGAAGACGAAACAGAGGAGGAAGAAGTTAAGATAAAGCAAACAGAACTTCCCAATGAATTGCTTCGGTACTACGAAGAAATCAGAAAGATTGAAGGGAAAATGGGCATTCAAATGCGCGTTCCTTACGAGTTGATTGTTCAGTTTTAAAACATTCACAAATAGAAAAGGGGGCTTGCGCCCCCTTTTTTGATTTAGTTAACTACGTGTTTGATTAACCTTCGCTCGTAATTTTCATCTATCAATTCAATCGTGTAAACGCCGGGTGCAAAAACGTCTTTGATGAAATATAGGTTTGCACCTATGTTTAGTTTCACCTGTTCTTTATACTTCACCTTGCCATTGATGTCTCGGATGATAATTTGGGCGTTGCCTGTTGATTTAAATTGCTTCCAGAAAATGGAGAAGCTACCGTGGCTTGGGTTAGGGTAGGCGCCAAATGCATTTTCCATGGTCTCACAATCGCTGTACAAGGTACTCAACAGTTCTTCGCTGCCATCCATGTCAACTTGATACAAACGGTAGTAATTCTTTACACGTTGGTTGTCATCGTTGTATGAATAGGTTTGTTCTGCATTGCTGTTGCCAACTGCATCCTTGTACCCTAAAAGGGTCCAGTCGTAGCCTGTGTTTGATTTTTCAATTCTGAAATAATCATTGTTATGCTCTGTAGCTGTCTTCCACTGTATGCGCACGACTTCTTCCTCACAAGCTGTAGTCATTTCTAAGAATTCTACTGGCAAGGCTTGCGAGTTTGGTGTGCCAATGTTGAACCAACTGAAACCTTGGGAACCCGTACTTGTGATGACAAACGACGTTGGATTTGTACCGCCTGGGATTGCTGTATGCGTTCCACATGCTGACCACGCAACGTGATTTTGAGCAGCTGTGTTTGATCCAGCGCTTTTTATTAAGCGGCAAATCTGTGGGGTTTGCATGCCTGTGAGGTTATTCGCTAACAAAGAAACGTCGTAGTTGACCAAGGTGATTGGCGCCGTATAGTTATTGTTGGTTGGTACAACGCTCCAGTATCCATCAGCTGAATAATTTTGAATCAATGATCCCGATGCGTTTAATGGCAATCCATTATAGAGGGGAGAGCCGCTTTGGTTTGGCGTACCTGTAACATACTGAACCGTTAGCGATTGGTCAACCCCAGGTGAACTTGCAAAACTAAACTGGGCATATCGATTATAGGTCGCTGTACCTACTGGGAACCTGCCGGCTAACCCGGAAACAGCTGAATTTGCAAAGAATCGTTTGAGGGGGCCTACAATCGTTCCGTTGGAATAAACCAATTTACCTGGGCTGGCACTATTCAGTCCAAGGGTAAGCAGGTTGTTGGTTGTGGTGTAAATGTTCCCTAGAATCATGGTCAATGAATCTGAAACCGTAACCGGAATTTGTAAGGTTAAGGTTGCCCCGGCTAACTTGTTTACACGCATTTTTGTAAATTGAACCGCGCCACTTCCGCTAATCGTAGCTGACGTTGGGCCATAAAAGTTCATAAGGCCACCAGTTGAAATTAAGCTACCATTTTTTACAAAATTGGTATACAACAATAGGGTTCCTCCAGATTGCGTAAATTGTGATCCGGTCTCCAATACCAAGCTATTTATAATGATTGCCCCAGAGGATAAAGTGGGCTGGGTCAAAATACACCCCGTATTCGCAGGAATGATGGTATTGGCGGTACTTCCTGGCAAGGTAGCTGCCGGAACCAGACTTGTTCCATTGTAGGAATACCAATTGCTGAGTGTTCCCCAATCGCTTGAACTTTGGCCATTCCAAACGTATGAGCTTGCCGTTAAGGGGGTCAAAACATTGACATTGGCAGGCGAGAGGGTAACCACATTCGAAGGGGTAACACACGCTCCATTGGTAACCATGGCCCGAATGTATTTCGTGCCTGCCATAATGCCAATGGCGTTGGCTGGTAACGTAGCTGAGGTTTGACCCGCTATATTCGTGAAAGTCACATTGTCGTTACTTGTTTGCCATTGAAGGGTACCGCCATAATTGGTCAAAGTAATTGCACTTGGCAATAATCCAGGGCAAACCGTTTGGCTGCTGCTTGCTGTGCTTGATGGTATTACCGAGGCGACAATTGACGTTCTGGGACTTGATGTGCAACCATTGTTGGTTACATCCACATAATACGTAGTCGTTGTTGCGATGCTTGGTGTAGTGTAACTCGTTCCTGTTCCCAATGAAGCGCCACCGGTTAAGGCTGCATACCAATTGATGGTTCCTGCTGCTGTGGCTGCTTGAAGGGTTCCTGTTCCTGATACACAGATGGATGCACCCGTAGTAGAGGTGATTGTTGGTATGGCATTAACCGTTGCAACCACTGCCGTTCTTGGTGAGGAGGTACATCCATTATTGGTCACATCGGCATAATAGGTCGTCGTAGCAGCGATGCTTGGTGTGGTATAACTCGTTCCAGTACCCAAAGAAGCGCCACCGGTTAAGGCTGCATACCAATTGATGGTGCCTGCTGCTGTAGCTGCTTGAAGGGTTACGGTTCCCGTTCCACAACGAGAAGCCCCTGTCGTTGAGGTGAAACTAGCTATGTTTACCGTTGCAGTAACTGCAGTTCGTGCTGCGGAAACACAGCCCGTAGTTGTATTTCTGACAGCTACATAATAGGTGGTTGTTGTTGAAATAACGGGGGTTGTATAGGTTGACGTTCCTTGTGAAAGTAAGTTTCCACCATTAGCTGCGTCATACCAATCCAAGGTAAAACCTGCATTCACAGTTCCTGTAAAAGTAACTGCTGCTGCACCACAAGAAGTCACATTTGGAACACTGGCAGTTGCTCCCCCCGCCAATGCAAATGTGCCATTCGAGGTAAAGGTGTGAATGGTAAATCCACCTACTTGGGTAATTGTTCCTCCGGTTGCAACGGGTGTACCTGCATATCTTACGATAACGATACCAGGACCACCGCCTTCCGTGACCCAATTGTTTGCATTTAATTTACATTGTCCTCCACCACCGTAAGAGGCTTGTCCTCCTCCGAGGCCATTTGTACCTTGAAGATTGTTACTTGGTCCAAGACCACCGCCTCCACCGCCTCCAGAATACCAAACAGCCGAACCAGAAATTGAATTTTGTAATCCGTTACCACCGTTTCCGGGATTGTAAGGTCGATTTGCTGCACTTCCACATCCGTTGGATGTACCATGCGTTCCATTCCCTCCGGCACCTCCGCCTCCGCCTCCGGAAACTTCACCACCCCCGCCACAGCGAGAATTTCCTCCTGCATTACCTTGACCTGCTGTACCGCTGCCTCCATAACCAGTATTAGCTGCACTGGATTGGTTTGCACCTCCACCACCTGAGCCTCCATTGTATCCATTTTGAGGTCCTCCCCCGTAGCTTCCGCCACCACCGCCACCGATAGCTATATAAGTGCTTCCAAAAGAAGAATTGGTTCCACTTGTTGCGTGTACCCCTGTGCCTGCATTGTCGTAACCTGCTAAACCACCTGTTCCAACTGTAATTGGAGTCGAAGTTCCACCTGCATAGGAAACATTGGTGTTATATAGGTAACCGCCGGCACCTCCGCCACCGCCGCGTGCAAAACCAGCACCGCCGCCGCCAGCAACCGTTAAAATATCAATGGTTATTCCCAAAGCAGCGTTGGTAGCAACCGTAGGAATTGCATTAACCGTAGCTACCACTGCCGTTCTTGGCGAGGAGGTACAACCATTGTTGGTTACATCAACATAATACGTAGTTGTTGTTGCAATGCTTGGCGTAGTGTAACTCGTTCCGGTTCCCAATGAAGCACCACCGGTTAAGGCTGCATACCAATTGATGGTTCCTGCTGCTGTAGCTGCTTGAAGGGTTGCTGTGCCTGTACCGCAAATGGAAGCGCCTGTCGTAGAGCTGAAGGTTGGGATTGCGTTCACCGTTGCCACAACGGCTGTTCTTGGTGAGGATGTACACCCATTGTTGGTAACATCGGCATAATAGGTAGTCGTAGCAGCGATGCTTGGTGTGTTGAAACTTGTTCCCGTACCCAAAGAAGCGCCACCGGTTAAGGCTGCGTACCAGTTGATGGTTCCTGCAGCCGTAGCCGCTTGAAGGGTTACGGTTCCCGTTCCACAACGCGAAGCCCCTGTTGTACTTGTAAATGAGGGCGTAGTATTAACCGTTATGGTTACTGTATTGCTGTATGAAGGGGCACAAACTGCACTGGTTGCATAGGCACGGTAATAGGTCGTTGCATTCAAGTTACCCATTTGTGCTGAACTTAAGGTAGCAGAGGTTGCACCGCCAATGTTTGTAAAGTTTACGTTGTCAGTAGACGATTGCCATTGGATGGTCGCTGCGGTTCCAGTTAGGGTAAGGTTCGCTGGCGATGTTCCGCTGCAAATGGTTTGGTTGCTACTGGCTGTAACCCCCAAAACAACGCTGCTCGAAGCAGATGCTGACTGACAACCTGATAACGTTGCCACCACAGAATACGTTCCACTCGTCGCAGCGGTAATTGTATTCGTAGTTTGGCCACCGGGAGACCACAAGTAGGTCGCTTGAGATGCTCCAAGTATGGAGGTTGAAGGTACTTGCCATATAGATCCGTTGGTCAAGGTTCCGTTATATCCATTTCCCGTAGCATCAGCAGGACTCGTTCCGGCGGACTCATCGAGCTTGTAGTAGGCCCTTAGTCCTGTTGCATTCGTTGGAACGGTAGTATTCATTGACGCTTGGATTTGCGCTTGCGTGCGTGCAACGTTCCAAATACGAATTTCATCCATCACCCCTCTGAAGTAATCATTATTATCCCATCGTTTTCCAATGTACCATGACTCAGAGCCAGTTGGTAAAGCGGCATTAGCGTTGAGCGTTGCGTCTAAATTTCCGTTGATGTATATTTTTATACTGGTTTGATCATAGGTAGCAGCGATGTGCATCCAAGTGTTGATTTGAATCGTTGAGGCGCTTGTTACTAATGTCCATCCATTGTTATTGTATCCAGCATTTATATTATTTCCATGTTT
>Ga0209356_1000921_pt1 | contig 11732 bp, 10 predicted proteins | sample LauGreFaBDMM15SN_2_FD_188213 | JGI IMG/M metagenome (GOLD analysis project Ga0209356, IMG submission 188213) | Freshwater lake microbial communities from Lake Michigan, USA - Fa13.BD.MM15.SN (SPAdes) (version 2) | ecosystem: Environmental > Aquatic > Freshwater > Lake | place: Lake Michigan, USA...
TCCAACATCCGCTTGGACAGAGCGCAACACCGCCATACCCAGCTCTGCTTGGCTGCACAACTACAACGAAGCTTCGCGTTTGGCGTTTGCCGATCGTGCGCTGTTCATCGCTGACCCCGCTTTTGTCGGTCCCCCCGCCCAAGACTGGGACGAACTGCTCGACAGCGCGTATTTGCAGTCACGTGCAAGCCAAATTGCCGACAGGCGAATTCCGCAGGTGAGCGCCGGCAACCCTGGTAGCCGTTTGCAGGGGTGGGCCCCCATGCCGGACCAAACCGAGTACGGCACCAGCCACATCAGCATCGTCGATGGCTTGGGCAATGCCTTGGCCATGACCACCACCATCGAGAGCGGTTTTGGTGCTCGCCTAATGGTCAGCGTTGAAAACTTACCTGGCGGTTTTTTGCTGAACAACCAATTGACCGATTTCAGCTTCACCCCGCAAGACGAACATGGACGTCCTGTGGCCAACCGAGTTCAAGCAGGTAAACGCCCTCGCTCCTCCATGAGCCCCACCTTGGTGTTTGCTGAAAACCCCAGCCACGAGCGTGGCGAATTACTGGTCAGTTTGGGCAGCCCAGGGGGCGCCATGATCATCCACTTCACTGCGCAAACTTTGTGGGCCCTGTTGCACTGGGAGCTTGACGCACAACAAGCCATCAACCTGCCGCACTCAGGGGTCACAGGCGCGAACGCGCCCTTGCTGCTGGAGTCGGGTTTGTTTCCCTCTGCCACTGTGTCGAATTTGCAAATTCTTGGCCACTCGGTGAAAGAGATGGACATGCCCAGCGGCTTGCAAGCGCTGCAGCGCCTAGGACCCAATTGGTTTGGCGCTGCAGACCCGCGCCGCGAGGGCGTGGTCGCTGGCGACTGAGATGGCCATCCCCCAGTCTTTCATCCAAGAGTTGATCAACCGCACCGATGTGGTGGAGGTGGTGGGTCGCTACGTACAGTTGAAAAAAGGCGGCGCAAACTACATGGGCCTGTGCCCTTTTCATGGCGAGAAATCGCCTTCTTTTTCGGTCAGCCCGACCAAGCAGTTTTTCCATTGCTTTGGCTGCGGTAAAAACGGCAATGCCATTGGCTTTTTGATGGAGCATGGCGGCATGAGTTTCATAGAAGCGGTGAAAGATTTGGCGCAAAGCTATGGCCTGCAAGTCCCCGAAGACGATGCCGACCCCGCAGAGCGTCAACGCGCACAGCAACAACGCCAACGCCAAGCCACTTTGAATGAGGTGCTTGAAAAAGCCGGTGAGTCTTACCGCAAACACCTGAAAAGCAGCTCACAAGCGGTGAACTATCTGAAAGGACGGGGCCTCTCCGGTGAGGTTGCCAAGCTGTTTGGCCTAGGCTACGCGCCAGAGGGATGGCGCAATTTGGCCAGTGTCTTCACAGACTACCAAGACGCCTTACTGGTGGAGTCGGGCTTGGTCATCACCCATGAAGAAAGTGGCGAAGAAGACAAGCGCTACGACCGCTTTCGCGACCGCATCATGTTTCCCATCCGCAATGTCAAAGGCGAGTGCATAGGCTTTGGTGGCCGCGTACTCGGCGAAGGTACGCCCAAATACCTGAACTCCCCTGAAACACCAGTGTTCAGCAAAGGGCGAGAGTTATATGGCTTGTTTGAAGCGCGAACCGCTTTGCGCGAGGCCGGCTATGTGTTGGTGACCGAGGGCTATATGGATGTGGTGGCTTTGGCCCAACTGGGCTTTCCCAATGCTGTCGCTACCTTGGGTACGGCTTGCACCACCGACCATGTGCAAAAACTGTTTCGCTTCACTGACTCAGTGGTGTTCAGTTTTGACGGCGATGCGGCTGGCAGACGCGCTGCACGAAAAGCCCTCGACGGCGCCCTGCCCTTTGCCACCGATGTGCGCAATGTGAAGTTTTTATTCCTGCCTGCTGAGCACGACCCTGATAGCTTTGTGCGAGCCCATGGCACGGACGCATTCTCACGCATGGTGTCTGACGCCACGCCCCTGTCACGCTTTGTGATGGAAGTTGCCCGCGATGGCTGCGACATCGACACCGCCGAAGGACGGGCTTTGCTTGCTGCTCAAGCCAAACCTTTGTGGTTGGCCATGCCCGACGGCGTACTCAAAACCCAGTTACTCAATGAACTGGCTGACACCGTTGGTATTGGTCAACACGAACTGCAGCGCTTGTGGCTGGCTTCAACCCCCTCGGGTGCCCCCAACACCAGCGCCAAGCCAGCGGCCAAATCTGGGTTTGCCTCCGCTAGCACTTGGACCCGCACGGGCAACAGCAAACGCCCACCGCCCATAGGTATCAACCTTCGCAGCAAAGCCCCCTCACGCCATGACCGAGCCTTGCAAATTTTGTTTGCAGATATGGCGCAATGGGACGGGCTGTCGGCACATCAACAGCACTTATTGTTGGAGATGCCTGTCCCTTACGGCGAATTAATGGCTTGGTTAAACCAACAGTGGCTAGAAAACGGCATACAACCCTTGGCAGGCTTGCGCGAAGGCTTGCGTGGACACGCCCATGAAGCGGTGGTGTCGCGTTTGATCGATGATGCACCTTCTGACATCGACAGCGATGCAGGGGAATTACAAAGCATCTTGGCTACATTGGAGATTGAACAACTCTCGCTCGAGATTGACAGCTTGACCCGCCGTATGGCGAGCGACCCTCAAGCTTATGAGCGCATCAAGCAGTTGAATAGCCGATTAGCTGCCCTGAAAAAAGCCCCTCTGGTATAATCCATTTTCTTGAGCAAGCGCGACAGCAACACCTCCGGGTCAGGCCAACCGTGACGCAGTTCACAACCCGCCGTTCACCGCAAGGATTGCACACCAAATGATCGCCCTTTCAACTTGCTTGGAACCCCTGCCACTGTCCCATTAGCGCGCTTTCAATGCACGCCGATACCCCTTTTTGTTGTTCAAGGATTGACATGCCAGCTAAGAAGTCCACCAAGCCTGCCAAGGCCAAAACAGCCTCTAAACCATCAGCATCCTCTGCGAAACCTGTCCCGAAGAAAGCCTCTCCTGTGTCGACTGCCAAAAAAGCCCCTGCCAAACCTGTTGCAAAGCCTGTAGTTAAGCCTGTAGTTAAGCCTGTAGCCAAAACCGCTGCCAAGCCTGCTGCCAAAGCACCCACTAAGCCAATTGCGAAAACTGCGGCCAAACCTGTGGCCAAACCTGCTGCTAAGGCAGCCGCCAAGCCAGCGGCAAAAACACCTGTCAAACCCAGCGCTGAAAAAGCCAAACCACCCAAGGCCTCCAGCAAGCCCGACACCAAGGGCAAAGCGGCTAAAAAAGGTCTGCCCGCTGATGAAGACTTGGTCGACTTAGAAGCCGAATTTGCCGAAGAGACCGTGGCCACTGGTGAGAAGGTCAAGCCTTTGCGCATGAAGATCAGCAAGGCCAAAGAACGCGCCTTGATGAAAGAATTTGGATTGGACGAAGCCGTTCTGTCCGAAGAAGACCTGGCCAAACGCCGCTCGCGCCTGAAGACCCTTATCAAGTTGGGCAAAACCCGTGGTTACCTGACCCACGGCGAAATTTCCGACCACTTGCCCGACAAACTGGTTGACGCTGAGACCATGGAAGTGGTGATCACCATGTTGAACGACATGGGCGTGCAGGTTTACGAACAAACCCCTGACGCGGAAACCTTGCTCATCACCAACACCGGCCCGACCGTGGCAAGTGAAGAAGAGGCCGAAGAAGAAGCCGAAGCGGCTCTCTCCACAGTGGACAGCGAATTTGGCCGCACCACCGACCCTGTGCGCATGTACATGCGTGAGATGGGCACCGTAGAGTTGCTGACACGCGAAGGCGAAATTGAAATTGCCAAGCGTATCGAGGGCGGTTTGATGGCGATGATGGAAGCCATCAGCGCATCCCCCGCCACAGTTGCTGAAATCTTGCGCATGGCCGAAGACATACGCGAAGGCAAGGTAGTCATCTCCACCATCGTTGACGGCTTTAGCAACGCCAACGAAGCTGACGACTATGTGGCCGAAGAAGATTTCGACGAGTTCGATGACTCCGATGATGACGATGGCAAAGGCGGTTCTAAAGCCCTCACCAAGAAGCTTGAAGAACTTAAAACCGAAGCCCTCACCCGCTTTGAACGTGTGAAAATCTTGTTTGAAAAGATGCGCAAAGCATTTGACAAAGAAGGCTACGGTTCACCCACCTATTTGAAAATCCAAAAATCTATCAGCGAAGAGTTGATGACCGTGCGTTTTACCGCACGTACGATTGAAAAACTTTGCGACTTGGTGCGCTCACAAGTCGATGACGTGCGCAAAAAAGAACGCGAACTGCGCCGCATCATTGTTGACCGCTGCGGTATGCCACAAGACATGTTCATCAAAGAGTTTCCCGTCAATTTGTTGAACCTTAAGTGGGTGGAAAAGCAGTCTGGCGCGGCCAAGACTTGGTCCGTCACCATGACCCGCAATATTCCCGCCATCCAAGAGTTGCAGCAAAAACTCACCGACATCCAAACCCGCGTGGTGGTTCCCTTGGCCGAACTCAAGGACATCAACAAACGCATGAACGAAGGCGAGCGCTCCTCACGCAACGCCAAGAAGGAAATGATTGAGGCCAACTTGCGTTTGGTCATCTCGATTGCCAAGAAGTACACCAACCGTGGATTGCAGTTCCTTGACTTGATCCAAGAGGGCAACATCGGCCTAATGAAGGCCGTGGACAAATTTGAGTACCGTCGTGGCTACAAATTCTCGACCTACGCCACTTGGTGGATTCGCCAAGCCATCACCCGCTCCATCGCCGATCAGGCCCGTACCATCCGTATTCCGGTGCATATGATCGAGACCATTAATAAGATGAACCGCATCAGCCGCCAGCACTTGCAAGAGTTTGGCTTCGAGCCCGATGCCTCGGTCTTGGCTGAAAAAATGGAGATGCCTGAGGACAAGATCCGCAAGATCATGAAGATTGCCAAAGAGCCTATCTCCATGGAAACGCCCATTGGCGACGATGACGATTCGCACTTGGGCGACTTCATCGAAGACGGCGCCAACACAGCGCCTTTAGAGGCCGCCATGCAAGCTGGCTTGCGTGACGTGGTGAAGGAAATCTTGGATGGCCTGACACCTCGCGAAGCCAAGGTGCTGCGTATGCGCTTTGGTATTGAGATGGACAACGACCACACCTTGGAAGAGGTGGGCAAACAGTTTGACGTTACACGCGAGCGTATTCGCCAAATCGAAGCCAAGGCTTTGCGCAAACTCAAGCACCCCAGCCGCTCCGACAAACTGCGCAGTTTCATCGACACCCTATGACCGCAGCCAACAACCGACGTGGCGTGATCGCCATGTCGGTCGGTATGGCCAGTTTTGTTTTAAACGACTCGTTGGTCAAATATGTCAGCGACAGTTTGCCCCCATCCCAACTGATTTTTTTGCGTGGCCTTTTGGCTATGCTGGGTTTGTCCTTGCTGTGTGTTTACATGGGCACTTTCAAAAACCCACGCAGCGCCATCACGGCTTTGCGTGACCGCTGGGTATTGATTCGTTCATGTTTAGATGGCTTGGCCAGTCTGGTGTATTTGACTGCAATGTTTCACATGCCCTTGGCCAATGCCACGGCCATCAATATGACAACCCCTTTGTTGATTGCTTTGCTGTCAGGCTTGCTATTGGGTGTTCGCGTCAGCCTTCGTCACTGGCTCATCATCGCCACCGGTTTTATCGGCGTATTGTTGGTGGTGCAGCCTCAGGCAGAGGGCTTTAACCTTTGGGCTTGGGTCTGTTTGGGCGGCACTTTGCTGCACGCCTTGCGCGACATCAGCATGCGGTTTGTGCCGTCGAATATTCCATCCTTGATGGTGACCTTGAGCACAGCGACAACTGCCACGTTGATGGCGGGTGTGTGGAGTTTGTGGCAAGACTGGGCAACGGTAAGCATGGTCTCTTGGGCGTGCTTGGGTGGTGCAGCGGCGCTACTTAGCACCGGCTATTTCCTGCTGATTCAAAGCACGCGCAGTGCCGACCTAACAGTAGTTGCGCCTTTTCGCTATGTGGGCCTGCTGACAGCGGTTGTCATGGGCTTTGTGGTTTGGGGCGATATTCCCAACACAATGGCCTGGTGCGGCATGGTCTTGCTCGTTGGTGCAGGCTTGATGATGCTGCGCAGGCAAGCCTAAACTATCAATGCTTGCTTAACTTCACACCTCTGAAAACAGGACGGTTTGGCAGTTGAAATTTGGGGTGTTCGATGTAAGAACTCGCCAAATCGCCTAGGTACTGGTTCCCGATATCGTGGGAGCCTGTCTGACTGGGCACGTAAAGTCTTTCGGATAAACGCTGAAAGAACTTCTGAAAAGATAAATGGCAGTGCTCCGAAATGAGTTTCATAAAACCCCCTTAGAGATTTAATATCAATCTGCCCAATATATGCTTATTTGAGTTAATTGCAAGTGGTGTTTTTGCGGGGGGATTAAGCCCCAAAAACTTCGGTATCCACTTCGCTGCTGGCTTGGGTGTTGTATCGATTGCCCACCACATTGTGTTGGTTGATGGTCTTGTTCAGTCGCGCCAACACCTCAGGCGAGAGTTGAATGTTCAACGCTGCCATGTTGTCTTTCAAATGGTCGATGCGAGAAGTTCCAGGGATGGTGACAATGTGCGGCGCTTGATGCAGCACCCAGGCCAGCGCCAGTTGTGCAGGCGTACAGCTAAGTTCGTTGGCGATTTGCACATAAGCACTTAGCAATGCCAGGTTGTGTGGATAGTGCTCGGCATTGAAACGCGGCGAAGTATGGCGCCAATCGTTGGGCAATAAATCTGCGGTGCCGTGCAAGTCGTTGCATAAGAATTTGCGAGCCAAGGGGCTGAACGACACAAAAGCCACGCCAAGGTCTTGGCAGGCTTGCAATACAGCAATTTCCGGGTTTCGGGTCCAAAGGGAATATTCGGTTTGCAAAGCGGCGATCGGGTGCTCGGCTTGGGCTTTGCGAAGAGTTACCGCAGACACCTCGGACAAGCCAATGCAGCGAATTTTTCCGGCCCGCACCAAATCACTCAAAGCGCCTACGCTTTCCTCGATGGGCACACGTTTATCCCAGCGGTGCAGGTAATACAGGTCAATCACATCCGTGTTGAGGCGACGCAAACTGTCGTCGCAGGTGGCCTTGATGGTTTCGGGTCGGCCATCAATCACTCGTACTTTTTTACCGTCACCGTTGACATCAACCCCTTGCATGCCGCATTTGCTGGCCAAGATGAAGCGACTGCGGTGTTTGGACAAAACCTTGCCGATGATGCGTTCGCTCTCACCAAAGCCATAAAGGGCTGCGGTATCGAAAAAATCCACACCCTCATCCAAAGCAGTTAACAACAGGCGCTCTGCATCGTCAAAGGAAGGCGGCGGTCCATAGACTGCACAAATATTCATACACCCTAGGCCAATGGGGTTGATGTGGAATGGGCCGACAGTGCGCTGGGTCATGACAGTTGTTGCTCTAAGTCGTGCAGCACTTGGTAGCAAGGCAACACCTGCGCCACACTGGCATTGGGTTCGCGGCCCTCGCGAATAGCCGCAAAAAACTCGCGGTCTTGCAATTCAATGCCATTCATGGATACCGCCACCTTGGAGACATCGAGTTTTTCTTCTTTGCCGTTGAACAAATCATCGTAGCGGGCAATGTAAGTGGCGTTGTCACCGATGTAGCGAAAGAAAGTACCCAAGGGTCCGTCATTGTTGAAGCTAAGAGACAGGGTACAAATCGCCCCATTGGCGGCTTGCAACTGAATGCTCATGTCCATGGCGATACCTAAGCTGGGGTGAATCGGCCCTTGAATCGCATTAGCCTTAACCACAGGACTGCCTGCTTGGTAGGCGAACAAATCCACTGTGTGTGCGGCATGGTGCCACAGCAAATGATCGGTCCAACTGCGCGGTTGACCCAAGGCATTCATATTGGTACGGCGAAAAAAATAGGTTTGCACATCCATTTGAAGCACATTGAACTGGCCCGCCTTGATTTGCTGGTTCACAAATTGGTGACTGGGATTAAAGCGACGCGTGTGGCCGCACATGGCCACCAAACCGTTTTGCTTTTGCAGTGCCACCACCTCGGCACCGTCTTTGTAAACATCACACAAGGGAATTTCCACTTGCACATGTTTACCAGCTTGGAGGCAAGCAATGGACTGTGCAGCATGCATTTGCGTGGGCGTACACAAAATGACCGCGTCCACTTCCTTGATCGCCAAACTTTCATTCAAGTCGGTGGTGACATGCGCAATGCCGTATTGGTTGGCGACCTCTTTTGTTTTTGATAGTTCTCGACCGATAAGAGACACCACCTCAACCCCGTCGATGTGTTTAATGCCATCTAAATGTTTGATGCCAAAAGCACCTGCGCCTGCCAAGGCTACTTTGATCGTTTTATTCATAGGTTCTCCAAAATCAAATGTCCTACCGCCGTGTTGCTGGCTGGCACGTGATAGAAACGGTGCACCACCTTCGGCGAGGGCTTGCCTTCATTCACATCGCTCATGGCACCCCGCGCAATCAGCCACATCACCAACTCGATGCCTTCGCTGCCCGCTTCGCGCACATAGTCGATGTGCGGCTTTTGCGCCAAGCTTGCTGGATCAGCAATGAGTTGGTCTAAAAACGCATTGTCAAAATCTTTGTTGATAAGACCTGCACGTGGTCCTTGCAACTGATGGCTCATGCCACCTGTTCCCCATATTTGGATATTCAAATCCGCATCGAAACTTTTCACCGCCTTGGCAATGGCTTTGCCAAGGTTAAAACAACGTTGTCCTGAAGGCACGGGGTACTGCACCACATTCACCGCAAACGGAATAACGGCGCACGGCCAAGTTGGCGGTTGACCGCACATGAGGGACAAGGGCACAGTCAGGCCATGGTCCACATCCATTTTGTTGACGATGGTCAGGTCAAAGTCTTGTTGGATGACAGAATGCGCGATGTGCGAGGCCAACTCTGGGTGACCATGCACCATGGGCACAGGGCGTGGACCCCAGCCCTCATCGGCAGGCGTGTAGTGCGCCGCAGTCCCGATGGCAAAGGTGGGAATCATGTCCAAGCTAAATGCTGTCGCGTGGTCGTTGTAGACCAAGAAAATGACATCAGGGGTGTTGTCCTTCATCCATTGTTTGGAAAACTCATAGCCTTTGAACAGTGGTTGCCAATAGGGCTCTTGCGTTTTACCCATGTCAATGGTCGCGCCAATGGCAGGGACATGCGATGTGTAAACCGATGCAGAGATGTGTGCCATGGCTCAGGCCTTTCCTGCTTTACCTTGTGGCTGGCGATGCGCTTGAGCGCTGCCGTCTTCGCCCATGAAACGGTTGCCTTCTACCGAGCGTCCGCCACCGATCATCATGTTTCTGTACTCCTCTTCGGTCATGCCCGTCATGCTGCCAGCCATTTGCTGAAAACTTTTGCCGTCAGTTGCGCCAATCTTGGCAAGGAAATAAATATTGCCACCCGTGTGAATGCACCAGTTGAGATCGCGAGCTATCACCGCAAGTTTTTGCTCTTCGCTCATGGCCCATTCATCAAGGTAGGCACGTTCATTGGCTTTGAAGCGGGCACGGTTGTCGGCTTTCATGAGGGACATACAAAATTGGTTCAACCAATAGCCTTTGCGTGACTGCTCCGCATCAAAAATAGTGGTGCCGGGTACATCCAAATAAGGTTTATCAAGTGCCATGGTTCAACTCTCCTCAGGACCAATACAAGCGATGGGGGTTGGCAACCAGTAGTTTGCGCTGCAACTCCGCGTTCACCGCAATGTGCGGGATGAAATCCACCAGCAATCCGTCATCGGGCATATGGTCCTTCAAATTGGGGTGTGGCCAATCGGTACCCCACAAGACACGATCGGGAAATGTTTCCACCACTTGCCGAGCAAAAGGCACGACGTCATGGTAAGCGTGTTGCTCGCCTTGCAAAGCCTTGGGACCGCTGATGCTTAAACGCTCAGGGCAAGACACCTTGCTCCACACGTTCTCATGCTCGTGCATGAATTTCATGAACAAGCTGAACTCGGGCCCATCCACAGGGTGCTGCACATTGGGTCTGCCCATGTGATCCACGACCACGGTGGTGGGCAAAGCGGTGAAGAAATCCCACAATTCGGGCAGGTCCACTGCCTCAAAGTAAATGACCACATGCCAACCCCAAACTTTGATGCGCTGGGCAATTTCCATCAACTCGTCTTTGGGTGTGAAGTCCACCAAGCGTTTGACGAAATTGAAGCGTACGCCTCGCACACCGGCGTCGTGCATATCTTGCAAGGCTTGGTCTGTTACCTCACGCTTGACAGTTGCCACCCCACGTGACCTGCCCTCAGAATGCAGCAAGGCATCCACCATGGCGCTGTTGTCTGCACCATGGCAAGTGGCTTGCACGATCACGTTCTTGTCAAAGCCCAAGTGGTCGCGCAGCGCAAACAACTGTGCCTTGGACGCATCACAAGGGGTGTACTTGCGCTCTGGCGCATAAGGAAACTCTGCACCTGGACCAAACACATGGCAGTGCGCATCCACCGCACCCGCAGGTAGCGCAAAACGCGGCTTGGCAGGACCATCAAACCAGTCCAGCCAGCCATCAGTTTTGGTGAAGTTTCCTGTTGTGGGTTTCATGAAGATCAATCGATGTATTTCAGGCCTGCCTTGGCCAGTGGTTCGCGCATGTTGTACATGTCCAAGCCCAACACGCCAGAAGCCAACTTGCCACGCTTGTCGCCTTCATTGGCTTCACGTGCAGCTGCGGTATCTGCCACTTGAGGCGCTAAGCTGGCAGGTACCACCACCACGCCATCGTCGTCAGCCACGATAGCGTCACCTGGGTTGACCGCAGCACCCGCACACACCACAGGCACATTCACAGAACCTACCGTGGCTTTGATCGTGCCTTTGGCACTGATGGCACGACTCCAGACAGGAAAACCCATTTGCCTGAGCTCTGCCACGTCGCGCACACCCGCATCGATGATGAGGGCACGCGCACCCCGCGCCATGAAAGAGGTGGCCAATAAGTCGCCAAAATAACCATCGGTGCAGGGTGCGGTGATAGCGGCCACCACAATGTCACCGGGTTGGATTTGTTCGGCCACCACATGCATCATCCAGTTGTCACCGGGGTGCAGCAACACAGTGACAGCGGTACCAGACACACGAGCACCCGTGTAAATTGGTCGCATGATGGTGTGCATCAAACCTAGACGGCCCATGGCTTCATGAACGGTTGCTACACCGTAAAGCCCAAGCTGCTCGACAGCGCCTCTGTCAGCACGTTGAATATGACGTTTGACGGTTCCTAGGGGGTAATGCATTTCAAAGTCCCTTCTGTTTCAAGCGTGTATCCAAGCGTGGGAACACGCGGCGCACATTGGCTTCGTAAATCTGGTGACGGTCTGCGTCGCTCAGCAAAGTACTGGCTTGGATATAGCGTTTGGTGTCATCGTAATAGTGGCCTGTTTGCGGATCGATGCCGCGTACAGCGCCAATCATCTCGGAAGCAAACAAGACGTTTTTCACGGGAATGACAGTGTTGAGCAAATCGATGCCTGGCTGATGGTAAACGCAAGTGTCAAAGAAAATGTTGTTCAGCAAATGCTCTTCGAGCAAAGGTTTTTTCAGCTCTTGGGCCAAGCCCCTGAAGCGCCCCCAGTGGTAAGGAACCGCACCACCACCATGGGGAATAAGGAACTTCAAAGTGGGAAAGTCTTTGAACAAATCGCTG
>Ga0209356_1000925_pt1 | contig 11716 bp, 8 predicted proteins | sample LauGreFaBDMM15SN_2_FD_188213 | JGI IMG/M metagenome (GOLD analysis project Ga0209356, IMG submission 188213) | Freshwater lake microbial communities from Lake Michigan, USA - Fa13.BD.MM15.SN (SPAdes) (version 2) | ecosystem: Environmental > Aquatic > Freshwater > Lake | place: Lake Michigan, USA...
ACTGCCCATGTTATGGCACCTGCAGATATGGATATTAAAGAGTTAATCAAAACTGTTGAAAAAGCTGGATATAAGGCCAGCCTTTTACAAGATGCGCAGGCAGTAACTTTGCATAGCAAGAAATCAGCGAGAGCTTTGTTCTTTGCATTTATATTTGCAGTACCAGCAGTTTCAATCTCAATGGTTATGAGTTGGCATCACCACATAGATATGTGGCTTATTAACCAGTTGGATTCATTTGGAATCGCGCGTCCACTCTATTCAGCCACAGCTTGGCTAGTAATTGCCTTAAGTGCACCGGTTGTTCTCTTTGTTGCTTGGCCGATTCATCGTGCTGCACTACGAAACCTGAAGCATCCAACAATGGATAACTTAATTTCAATGGGTTCAATAGCAGCATTTACTTGGTCAATTTATGCAAATTCAACGGGTGAAGGCGATGTTTACACAGAAGTTGCTGCTGGCGTTATTTTCTTTGTCATCCTTGGACGTTTCTTAGAAACAAGAGCTAAGGCACGTGCTGGCGCAGCTCTTTCTTCTCTCTTAGCCCTAGGCAGCAAAGAAGTAACAATTGTTCGTGGGGGATTCCCACTCATTGTTCCGATTGAGCAGCTACAAATAGGTGATGAATTTGAAGTGAGACCAGGTGATCGTGTTGCAACTGATGGCATTGTTGTTAGTGGGCAGAGCGCAGTTGATAACTCAATGCTTACAGGTGAATCAAAACCGGTAGATGTGGGTCCTGGATCTCACGTGGTTGGTGCATCGGTTAACCACAATGGCCGATTGATTGTGCGTGCTACGCGAGTGGGAAGTGATACTGAACTTGCCCGCATCACAGCAATGGTAATTAGTGCACAAGGTACTAAAGCACCTATTCAGCGCCTAGCCGATCGAATTAGCGCAGTCTTTGTTCCTATTGTTACCGTGCTTTCAATTGCAACTTTTGCTACTTGGTACTTGAGCGGTTATTCCCTCACACAATCTATTTCTGTGGCAATTACTGTCCTTGTCATTGCTTGCCCATGCGCCCTAGGACTTGCCACACCTGTTGCACTACTTGTTGCATCAGGACGCGGAGCACAGCGCGGAATAGTCTTGCGCGAACCACGAGTATTAGAAGTTGCTCGCAACGTAGACACAGTGGTCTTTGATAAGACTGGAACTCTCACAGAGGGTGTCATGAATGTGCAGAATGCAGTTTTTTCTGCCGCTGCTGGATCAGTTCTAGGTGCCTCTTTCGCGTCACTAATTAATGAAACAACCTTACTTTCTTCAGCAAATGCTATTGAATCTGCAAATTCACATCCAGTTGCCCTAGCAATTTCTCGCTATGCCTTAGCGGGCGGTGCAAAGAACTTAGTGGCCACAGATTTCTCAGTTACTCCTGGTTCAGGAGCTGCAGGCCGAGTCAATCTTGGTAGTCAATCTCCTGTTGTCTTAATTGGCTCACCAGCAGCAGTTGCACACAGCTGCACAGAGTTTCACCCAGAGATTAAGGCAGCTGTAGCAGCTGGGCAAAATGCAGGGCTAACGGTTGCAGTTTTAGCATGGGATGGCGTTGCTTTAGCTGTCTTTGCTGTTGGGGATCAACTAAAGAGCGATGCAGCCCAGACCGTTAGCGCACTTCAATCAATGGGAATCACTCCATGGCTTGTTACCGGAGATAGCGCAGAAGTTGCCGCCTCTGTTGCTTCAACGGTGGGTATTGATAATGAGCATGTTGTTTCTGCCGCTATGCCAGAGACCAAGTTGGCCATTGTTGAGAGATTAAAAAGTGAAGGTCGTTGCGTTCTCATGATTGGCGATGGAATCAATGATGCTGCGGCCTTGACCGCTGCTGATTTATCCATGGCTATGGGAACTGGCACTGACACAGCAATCTCCTCAGCTGACATAACGTTGATGAACTCAGGTTTGGCAAGTGTTATTTCAGCCCTTAAGCTTTCTCAAAAAACCTTGAAGATCATCCGCTTGAATATGGGTTGGGCACTTATCTATAACGTTATTGGCTTACCCATTGCTGCTCTTGGTTTATTGACACCACTATATGCCGCAGGGGCGATGGCGCTTTCTTCACTCTTTGTGGTTACTAACTCACTTCGTATTAAATAAAAAATCTCACTAGTGGATATTCCACCAGCGAGATCTTTCATACTGTTGTGCGTAGTAGCGGGGGCAGGATTTGAACCTACGACCTCTGGGTTATGAGCCCAGCGAGCTACCGAGCTGCTCCACCCCGCGTCGGTGAAGCAATCTTATGCGCATCAATAGATAAAGACCAAATCCATGCAATTGCTCGCATGAATCTGGCCCTTATCTTTGTAATTACTTTTCTTTTAGTGCACCACTATTTGTTCTGTGCATTGATCGCTGCATCAAGAGCGGACTTCAATCGCTTTTGTGCTTTGTCATATGCTGCAAAATCTCCCTTTGCAAGTGCGGCAAGACCATCTGCATATGCTTGCTTTGCACTCGCTAGTGAGTTTGCAAGTGAAGAGTTTGTGCTCGTCTGACCAGCGGTGCCACTAGAAGAGCCACCTGCCACAGTTCCGGAGTTACCACCGAAGACTTGATCGAGGGCACCCTTTAATGTGTCGTCATAACCAATTTGATCTCCGAAGGATACGAGAACCTTCTGAAGCAATGGATATGCAGCTGTGTTTGAAGTCGCTCTGACATAAACAGGCTGTACATACAAGAGACCACCACCAACTGGAAGTGTGAGCAGATTTCCTAGTACAACATCAGAGCCACCACGACGTAGAAGTGACAATGAGTTTGCAACTTCAGGTTTTGCTTCAAAGTTTGAGGCTACCTGTGATGGACCTGCAATGTTGGTGTTACGCGGCAATTGCAGCACGGAGATCTTTCCATAATCAGGACCTGGATCTGAGTTAACAACTGCAAATGCTGAAAGGTTTTCGCGACCACCACGTGGAACAAATGGAGTAGTCAATGAGAAGACAGGCTTCTTTGTACCTGGCATTTGAAGTGTTAAGTAATAAGGAGGTTGCGCAGATGCGTTAGCTCCAAATGTTGATGGGTCACGAGGTATGCGCCAGAAATCCTGACCACCATAGAAAGCTTCGGCTGTCTTAACATGGTAAGAGCTAAGGATTTCACGTTGAACACGGAAGAGATCCTCTGGGTAGCGAATGTGTTCTAGAAGCTGAGCAGAGATCTCACTTTTTGGCTTAATGGTGTTTGGGAAAGCCTTTGCCCAAGTCTTTAGAACTGGATCCTTTTCATTCCACTCGTACAAAGTCACAGTACCGTTGTAAGCATCAACTGTAGCCTTGACTGAGTTACGGATGTAATTAACAGTTCGATTTCGCTGAGTACCGATAGTTGCAGAGCTTGGAATATCTGCAATGACATTTGAAAGAACACTCTGGCGTGAATAAGGGTAGCCAGCAGTTGTTGTAAAGCCATCAATAATCCACATGATTTTTCCATCAACCAGAGCTGGGTATGGATCTCCATCAAGGGTCAACCATGGAGCAACCTTTGCAACACGATCAAGAGGATTTCGTTCAAAGAGAATTTTTGAATCCTTATTAATGAGATTTGAAAGAAGAATTCTCTGCTCCTGGTACTTCAAAGCGAAGATAACTTTGTTGATTAATGAACCAACTGGGACTCCACCAGAACCTGTGTAGGTGTAGTTACGCTGTCCGTTAGGTGATGTGTCATCTGGATAATCAAACTCAACTGGTGTGTCGGTCTTTACTCCTCCAATAATTGAGTAATTTGGAACGTTCTCGCCAAAGTACACACGAGGTTCAAATTTTCCTAACGCTCCGGTAGGAGGTAGGTTGCCGACTGCAAACTTTGGCTTGCCATCTATATCTCGATCATTTCCATATGCTGCAACTAGCCCAAAACCATGTGTGTACACAAGGTGATCGTTAATCCAGTTACGTGATGGGTTTCCTTCAATATTCAACTCGCGAACGGCAATAACAACATCGCGCTTTACACCATCTACCGTGTAGCGATCGATATCCAGCGACTCTGAGAAGCTGTAGTACGGACGAATCTGCTGAAGTTGTCTAAAGGTCGCAGATAAAACATTTGGATCCATGAGGCGAATATTGGCTATGGTTGCCGCATCATCTGCAAGCTGTCCGGTATTTGTCGCAACCGTTGCTTGGTAATCACTAATCTCAACATTATCCAAGCCATATGCGCTGCGGGTTGCATCGATATTGCGCTGAATAAATGGAGCTTCCTTAGAAGACTCACTTGGCTTTACTTGGAACTGTTGGATAGCACCTGGGTAAAGTCCTGCGATCAAGACTGAAGAAACTACAAGGAGGGCTGTTCCAGCAGCTGGTAGAACCCATGAACGACGAATAATATTTGCGAAAAATAGCAGCGCACACACGACGGCAATCGCGGCCAGAATCGCTTTAGCAGGAAGAGTTGCATTGACATCGGTATATGTAAGACCAGTAATCAACTTACTCTCTTTAAGAGCTAATTGATAACGATCAAACCAATAAGCAACTGCCTTCATTAAGACAACGCCACCAAGTAGGACGGAGAGCTGCACACGTGCAGCAACAGTTGTGCGGTCTTCTTGGACCTGTAGGCGGATTCCACCGTAAAGATAATGAACAACGGCTGCGGCAATGATAGAAAGAATTAAAGTTGAGATAGCCCAAGCAATCATCGTTTGATAGAACGGCAACTTAAAGGCAAAGAATGAGATATCCATGTTGAACTGTGGATCTTTCACACCAAAACTAGTTGAGTTCTTAAACAACAGCCATGATTCCCACATTGCTGATCCCGATGTACCAGCAAAATAGAAAAGTCCCACAGCAAGTGCAAGAACAACCCAGCGCTTAATTGGTTCAATTTGTGCGCGATAGCGCTCGAGATTATCTGCCTCGATGCTTAGCGGCACATAGAGTGGACGTCGCTTATAGGCGATGATGATGTTGAGTAAAATTATTGATGAAGTAAGCAATCCGGCGATGACGAATAGAAATACCTTGGTCGTTAGGACTGTTGTCCACACTGAAGTGAAATCTACTGATTTAAACCATAGCCAATCAGCATAGAAACCACTGAGTGAGAGCAGAACTCCTGAAAGAACAACCAAAATTGTGATTGTTAGTGTGAGGGGACTGCGGCGGCCTTTGAATTTGAACTGCGGGAGTGCATTACTTGTCATGGCCATACGCTAGCGCAAGAGGGCGCCAGCTTCATTCTCACCCTTTATAGGGCGGCCATAGCCTCGGCCAGGGTGGCAACTATCACTACTTTAATTCCCGCCGGAACACGTTCGATCTCTGCGCTATTGCCAGCAGGGGCTAAAAAGAGAGTGGCGCCGGCCTTATAGGCAGCCAAGATTTTCAAGTTTATTCCGCCAATAGGACCAACTTTTCCATCAGTTGAAATCGTGCCTGTTCCCGCGATATGGCGTCCTTGCAATAAGTCTTTCTTAGTCAGCAGTTCAATGACACCAATGGCAAAAATCATTCCGCCACTAGGGCCACCAGTTTTCTTGACATCAAATGCAATATTTTTTATCTGCAAATCATCGGCAGCCACGCCATATTCAGGATGTAATCGCAAGAAGGAAAGTGCAGCGGTTTTTGCAGTGTCCTGCGAGTTAGTCATGTCAGCTTTAGCTTTCTTATCTTCACTCTTTTGCGTGGTGCCAGGTGGATAGATTGCAGCGCGTGGATAAACAGTCTCATCAGCCCTGATCCACGAATAAACAATCTCCGGTCCAATGATCCAAGAGTTTGGATTTGTCACTCTTATTGACATTAAATCAATACGACCATTTGCGGGATAAGACTTTTGATCTTTAATAGTAATTAACTTGTCAAAAATATTTTGTGCTTGGCCCGGCAAAATAATCACATAAGGCAACGGGGCAATAAGTGCTAGCGCAGTAAAGAGAGCGAGAATAATTCTTGCTATTCGTGGAAGCGGTGAAAAGCGCACAGTCTAGAAGGGGATTCTACTTAGGATTTCTTCAGAAAAGGATTATCGTCAAGAGAATCACTTGCCGGATCTGGCTTGATTAACTGAGTTTGGTTGTCCTCGGCCGCTGACGTTGGAGATATTTGAGATTGTGCAGAAACATCACGGGCCTGTGAATCGCGTAGTGAATCTTGAAAGCGCTGAAATTGACCAACAGAGCGCTGTGTTTCTTGCTGGAACTTTCCTTGAAATTTAGTGACCCATAAAACATAGAGCAGAGCCCCACTCAGACCCAGGGCTGGGACGACCCACCAGATGAGTGCAAGAAAGGAGCTAGACATAGGGTCAGCCTACCGCCAGAAGATGCGTCGCGCTAAAGAAGGAGTGTTGCCAAATTGCCCACAAATAACTTGTTGGGTTTGGGGAAGAAATCAGATGGCTATCTGGTTACAGCACTGGGAGGATTTACTCATGTCGCCATTTGGTTTTACACCTGATAGTTCAGATGAGCCTGAAAAAAATAAGGATGGCGAATCAGTTGATTTCGCAGCCATGATGGCGCAGATGCAACAACAGATCCAACAACAGTTCTCCGCTCTTGGCATGAACGCTCCAGGATTTTCTGCAACAACAGAAGCACTTCCAAAAAACATTGTTCGAGATACGGCAAAGAAGTTCGTCACCGCAAAGGGCTCAGCCCCTATTGGTGCAAATGATGTGGCAAAGATCCAAGAAGCTTTTGCAATTGCAGAGCTATGGCTCAATGAGGCAACTTTCTTTTCGCAATCAACGGCTACCGGAAATCCTGCAATGGCCAGAACAGATTGGGTCGACACAACATTAAATGGCTGGCATGTATCTGTTGAGCCCTTAGCCACGGGCTTAGCCGCTGCCATTTCAGAGCTACTCAACAATGCCAATGGAGAACAAGGCCAAAGTGAGGCAGAAAAGGCCATGCAGATCCCGGTTGGGATGATTGCAACGCTGCTGCGCTCCTTTATTGGCTCCTTAATTGCAACACAGCTGGGTCAATCCATTGGCGGATTAGCTGGTTCAGTAACTGGCACACATGATGTGGGACTTCCTTTAGTAGAGCCTGTTTACCCTTCCCTTGTTCCACAAAACATTGATGAGTGGGGTCAAGACCTCAATATTCCAATGGATGAAGTTCGAATCTTTCATGCACTTCGTGAAAGCGCAGTTGCACGTTTATTTGCTCACAACCCTTGGTTGATTTCTTATATTCGCACTGCGATTTCAGATTATGGAAAAGGTATTCGCATAGATATCGATGCTATTCAGCGTCAAGCCCAAGAAGTCTTCGATAACGCCTCACAAGAAGGTAAAGAGTTTGATCCAACGAATCCAGAGAGTTTTAATATTGCTCTCAATGAAGGAATTTTCACACCAGAGGAAACTCCGGCTCAACGCGCAGCGCTAACAAAGTTAGAAACAGTTCTGGCTCTCATTGATGGCTGGAGTGAAGAAGTTGTCTCACTTGCTGCAGGGGATCGACTCCCTAATCTTGTCGCTTTGCAAGAAACTTTGCGCCGCCGTAGAGCAACATCTGCTCCTGCGCAACAGTTATTTGCAACGATGTTTGGTTTACAAGTTTCACCCAAGTTGGCACGTGAGGCCACAACGTTTTGGAAAGCAGTTCGTGAGGTGAAAGATCTGGAAGGTAGAGATCGAATTTGGAGTGGAATCCTGCCAACATCTGATGATCTCTTAACACCGCAGAATTACTTGGCCAGTATTGAAATTCCTGATGATTTATCGGGCCTATAAAAGCCACAGATAGAAAAGCGAACTCCCCGGCCGCTCATTCTGTATCAGCCTTCCCCTTGCTGATATAGAACAGTTATCCGAGGAGTTCGTAGTCGTAACGTAAACATATTTGGCCCGAGAATCAACTGAGAACGCCTTTGACACAACCTATTTTTCTCGTGTAATGGAGATTTATTTTTCTCATCAATTGTAAAAATCTCTCAACACGTGGTTGAGGTTTCCATGCCGCATCTGGATTGGGAGATACCGTTCTATCCATGGACACCCCAGCTTTTGAAGATCTAGGAAGTGAGAACACACTTCCAGGAATCAGCGAAGGCGAGATCATTGTTATTCGATCCACTCGTCGAAAGAAAAACATCTCTGCTTATCGCCAGGGAGGCCGAATTGTGGTCTCTATTCCGGCCAGAATGAGTAAAGCCGATGAGCGGGCGATGGTTCCAGAGATGGTGGCCAAGATTCGGGCCCAAGAAGCGGCTATAACGATGAGCGAAGAGGCATTAGCCATACGGATAGATGAGCTTTTGAGCCAACTAGCCCCAGAGATCTCTCTGCGCCCAGCATCGGTGGCCTGGCGAGGCATGCGCGAGCGCTGGGGTTCATGCACTGGGGTAGATCGCACAATCCGAATCTCTGATCGACTCAAAGGCGCTCCTGACTACGCCCTGGACTATGTCCTCTTTCATGAAGCTATCCATCTTGAGTATTTTGACCATGGCCCAGAGTTCAAAGAGCTTTTGGCCAGGTTCCCAAGGGCCGAGATCGCCAGCGCCTATCTAGATGGCTATGAAGCAGCTGAAACTGCGCTCGCAGCCCCTGAGGCGCTCAAAAAGCTCCTCGCTAGGGGTGAAAAAACTCCTCTATAAACGCGCCTACTTTCCCTTGATTGAGCGTGTCGAGGGGTATCGTCTCACTTAACAGAACGCTCGCCCCGCACGGGGAGCAGCCCCTAAGGGATTGCAAGCGTCGAACGGAGGACAAGAAAATGGCAGTTGAGACATACAAAGGTGACGCTTACTGCGTTAAGTGCAAAGCGAAGCGTGACTTCGAAGGAACCGTAAAGGTCTCTGAATCTGGTCGTCGCATGGCACAGGGCATCTGTCCAGTGTGTGGCACCAAGGTCAATCGCATCCTTGGCAAAGCTCAGTAATTAAATTTCGCTCACACGATGTGAGCGTCTAGCGTTACAAGAAACCCTCATGTTCCTATACGAATGTGGGGGTTTCTTTGTGCCCTCTATCCTTGCACTATGGCAGCGCGTGAATATCAATTAGAGATCAATGAAATTGACGCGACCCTTGTTTCAATTGAAAAGGTTTTAGACCTTCCTAAGCTGCGCAAACAAGCCGCAGAGCTAGAGGAAGAAGCGGGAGTTCCCAACCTGTGGGATGACCCAGAGAGTGCACAAAAGATTACGAGCCGTTTATCACGCGTGCAATCAGAGATTGCCAAGTTATCTGGTCTGCGCCAACGTGTTGAAGATCTACCTATTCTCTTTGAGTTAGCTGCAAGTGAACCCAATGGATCTGGAGTTCAAGATGCTGAAAAAGAGCTAGATGCAGTGAAGAAGTCAATTGGTGAGTTAGAAGTTCAGACCTTGCTCAATGGTGAATATGACGATCGTGATGCATTGATAACAATTCGCTCAGAGGCTGGGGGAGTTGAGGCAGCTGATTGGGCCGAAATGATCATGCGTATGTATTTGCGCTATTGCGAGCGTCATAACTTTAAAGTTGATGTCCTAGAAACTTCCTATGCTGAAGAAGCAGGCATTAAGTCAACAACTTTTAGAGTTACTGCTGCATATGCATATGGCACTTTATCTGTGGAGCAAGGAACTCATCGTTTAGTTCGTATTTCACCATTTGATAGCCAAAGCCGCCGTCACACTTCTTTTGCTGGCGTTGAAGTTGTGCCAGTTGTTGATCAAAGTGATCATGTTGAAATTGATGAAAAAGAAGTGCGTGTGGATGTTTATCGCTCATCTGGTCCAGGTGGACAAGGTGTTAACACCACAGACTCAGCAGTTCGTTTGACGCACATTCCAACAGGCATTGTTGTCTCTTGCCAAAATGAGCGATCACAAATTCAAAACAAGGCAACTGCAATGGCCGTTTTGCAATCAAAGTTATTGGAACGCCGCCGTCAAGAAGAACAGGCGAAAATAAACGCTCTCAAAGGCGATAACTCTGGTTCATGGGGAAATCAAATGCGCTCCTATGTTTTAGCGCCGTATCAAATGGTCAAGGATTTGCGCACTGATTATGAAACAGGAAATACTTCTGCGGTTCTCAATGGTGAAATCGATGAATTTATCGAGGCCGGTATTAGATGGCGCAGAAGTTCGTAATTTCCTTGCCTAAAGCATAAATCACATTTTTTCTCAGGCTCAAATGCGCGTTACATACCGGCATTTGCCTCGATTTTCCATAAACTATGCAATAGGCCGAGAGCGGATTCCCCGATATCCGCGCCGCAGATGCAATGGGAGATTTAAATGATTCGCTTTGAGAACGTCACAAAGATCTACCCAGGTCAAGAACGTGCAGCCCTTGATTCCGTAAATCTTGAAATTACTAAAGGTGAGTTCGTTTTCCTTGTGGGACTTTCAGGTTCAGGTAAATCTACTTTCTTGCGTTTGATTTTGCGCGAAGAGCGTCCTACCAATGGAGTTATCCATGTTGCAGGAAAAGATTTAGGAACACTTGCAACCCACAAGGTTCCTGAGCTTCGCCGCCAGGTTGGAACTGTTTTCCAAGATTTTCGTTTACTACCCAATAAGACAATTACAGAAAACGTGGCATTTGCTCTGCATGTCCTTGGATATTCCCAAAAAGAGATCAATCGCGAAGTTCCTGAAGTATTAGAACTCGTTGGACTTGAAGATAAGGGTGATCGTTTGCCATCAGAGATCTCCGGTGGTGAGCAACAGCGCGTGGCAATTGCACGTGCATATGTGAGCCGCCCACCAATTTTAATTGCTGATGAACCAACTGGAAACTTAGATCCAGCAACTTCTGTTGGAATTATGAAACTCCTTGATCGCATCAACCGTGAGGGAACAACAGTTTTGATGGCAACGCACGATGCAGGAATTGTGGATCAGATGCGCAAACGTGTTATTGAACTTGATTTAGGCCACGTCATCCGCGACCAAGTTCGCGGTGTCTATGGATACACGGGATAAGGGGCACAACATGCGCGCACGGTTTCTCTTAAGCGAAGTTGGTATCGGCCTTCGTCGAAACATGACAATGACTTTTGCCGTCATTGTTACGACAGCTATCTCACTCTCACTGCTGGGAATTGGCTTGCTTTCAAATGCACAAGTCGGTGCAATGAAGGATTATTGGTATGACAAGATTGAAGTATCGGTTTTCTTGTGTGGTTCACTTTCTGAATCACCATCATGTGCTGGTGGCGTAGTTACATCAGAACAGCGACTTCAAATCCAGCAAGATCTCCAGTCCATGCCGGCAGTGGATAGTGTCTTCTATGAATCTCAATCAGAGGCTTTTAATCGTTTCCAGGAGCGCTTTAAGGATTCGGCAATTGCAGCGAATGTTACTGCAGATCAGCTTCCTGAATCATTTAGAGTTAAATTAAAGGATCCAACTGAGTTTGCCGTAATTGTTAGCGCATTCTCGGGTCGACCTGGCGTAGATGTTGTCCAAGATCAGCGCAGTATTTTGGAGAAGTTCTTTAAATTATTAGGAGTACTTAGAAATGGTGCATTGCTAGTTGGTCTGGCTTCAGTACTCACTGCTGCATTGTTAATTAGCAATACACTTCGAATTGCAGCCTTTAACCGCCGGCGTGAAACTGGTGTGATGAAACTTGTTGGCGCCTCCTCATGGTCGATTCAACTGCCATTTCTTCTTGAAGGCGTGATCTCAGCAATCGTTGGTTGGGGACTTGCAACTGGATTACTTGCCGGCCTAAAGGGTGTCATTGATTCCAGAGTCGCCCCACTTTTGTCCTT
>Ga0209356_1000927_pt1 | contig 11687 bp, 10 predicted proteins | sample LauGreFaBDMM15SN_2_FD_188213 | JGI IMG/M metagenome (GOLD analysis project Ga0209356, IMG submission 188213) | Freshwater lake microbial communities from Lake Michigan, USA - Fa13.BD.MM15.SN (SPAdes) (version 2) | ecosystem: Environmental > Aquatic > Freshwater > Lake | place: Lake Michigan, USA...
ATTCCTGGTAGTGGGTGCGGCTGCCGTGGCGGTGCATGGCCGTCCTCGATACACGGGGGATGTCGATTTTTGGATTGAATGCTCTCCTCTCAATGCCGCAAAAATGCAGAGAGTCTTTATAAAATTCGGGTTCGGAGGAACCAAGCCATCCGATTTTGAAAAGCCAGATCGCATCATTCAGTTGGGCCGTCCTCCGAACCGAATCGACATCCTCACTGGACTTACAGGAGTCACTTTTGCCTCCTGCTGGAGAAAGAAAGTTGTCCGGCAGGTAGAAGGCCTTCGGCTGCCTTTCTTGGGTCTGAAGTCGCTGCAGGCCAACAAAAAGGCAACGGGGCGCCCACAGGATCATGCCGACTTGAAGGCCTTATCGAAAATCAATTAGTCCGTGGACAAACAAGTGGATATCTCGATAGTCACGCCGGTCTTTAATTCAGTCCGTTGGATCGAGCTCTGTCTCCAGTCGGTTCGTCACGCCCTCCGAGGACGAAGTTACGAACATATCGTAGTGGATGGGGGTAGTACGGATGGAACTCTGGAATGCCTGAAGCAGCAGAAAGATATTCGCTTCATTCCAGGGCCAGATAAGGGAATGTACGATGCCCTAAACAAGGGCATGGCTGCCGCACGTGGTCGCATCCTCGGCCATTTGAACGCCGATGAGCAGTACGACCGGGCGGGCCTAGCCCACGCCTTTCAAAAACTTGATCAAACCGGGGCCGACGCCGTTTTCGGCCCCACCATCATGCTCGATGAGCACCTCACTTTCCTCTACCTCTTCAACCAGATCACCGTTCCCCGCCCCATCGATGCGGATTGGCATATGCCTGTGCAAACCTGCTCGTTCCTGTTTCGTCGTCCAATTTGGGACCGTTGCCCCTACCCTGCCGAATATCGCGTCGTCGGGGATCACGTCTGGTTCCGCCGGCAAATGAAGCTCGGCCTGAACCTTGCCTCCATCCGCAAACCCATCGGACTCTTCACCTGGCACCAAGACGACATCGCCAAACGCCTCGGCTCCCACGGCGAAAACGCTCTGGCCGACGTAAATCGCAAAACGGCTCAGATGCGCATCGCAAAACTTTTCTTCCGCCTGCGAAAACTTGCGTTGGGGGGGTGCCTACCCCCTCTGCACCTTTCCTACGAGATCAAGACGGACCCAAAAACAGAGGCCAAGCGCTCGATCGTTCTCCCACGCTTAGGATTTTAGCCATCGAGAAACTTTTTTTGAAATAGTTCCATTACAACTTTCGGGTCGGCAAATATTTCGTACTCGGTCCCATGGGTCTTATGAGGACGAAACTCGCTCAGGATCCCTGCCAATTCCCCAGCGTGCCGGTATAATAAAGCCTGATTTCCTAACATCTCAAGATGGGCCTTCTCCCTTGATTCTGAAAATGTAATCACTGGCTTACCCAAAACTGCAAATTCCCCCACGGCTAGGCCAAATGTTTCCCCATGCCAACGGGCATGAAGCATCGCGTCGCAGGAGGCGAGGAATTTTGACTTTTCCACTGCATCCACTGTGGCCGGAAAATAATGCACATTGGGAAGACGTTCCGTCCCACGAATGGGTTCGGTATTCAGAAAGAGAAAATGATCGCCCGTGAAATTCTGCGCATGCTCAATCACGGCCCTCCGTGCAAAAGGTATATTGAAAGTGTCCCACCCACCATGCCGACCGAACACCTTAGCACCTTTTGAAATCCCCAGTTTTCCCCTTAGGTCCTCCTCAGAAACGAACCGGGGAACAAAAAACGGTACAAAAGAGTCCTCCCGCCCAGTCATCACCCGCGACATCCAAGAAGAGAGATAAGCGTACGCATCGCCATGAAATTCATCACACAAGAACTGGGCGTGGACACAGTTCCTCAAGTTCGGGACAAGAAAGTCGTCATCCGGTCCTGGTTTTGTTAGGTAAATTGTTTCTGCCTTTTCTTTTTTCAATCTCGCACCAAGCTCATTTTTATTCCGATAAAGAATGACCGAAAATTCATCTTGCCATTTTGTCAGAAGCGGATTCCCGGCAAATTCCAATCGGTCCGGCAAACAGATGATCGAATCATTTTGCAATATAGACCGATTCATCCGAGCGTAATCCAACATGGCTCCTTCGGAACCCCGTTCGGTCAATAGTCGGCTATGAAAGGCAACTTTCATCGCTTCACCTCACGGTAAAACTCAATCCTTTGATAAACCAACACCAGCTGATAGCCCGCACTTCTCATTCGACGAAACCATACGGATCTCATCCTTGGATTCCATAAACCGACCCATTGAGGACGGATTTGACCAGTGCGGATCTCCCGACAAACCCCTGAGGCTTCGCGTGATTTACGAGTTGTAATGCCAACCAGATCTTTTTTCCTTTCTTTCGCTGACCATCTTGTCAGGCGCCCTTCATGAATCTCGGCCTGAAGACGCGTTTGCCTGAGTGAAAACAAAGGGTGAGGCCGATGCTCCCAAGCCTCTACACTCCATTCCTTACCCAGCCCTTGAACCCAAACTCCCAAACTCCCCACGAGACCATCTCCTGCAACCAACTCGTATACCCGCCCTGGCTTATTCCGCACTAAAAACCTCTTTTGAAATACCCTGAAGAACCCCTCCTTGGTGAAACCATGATCCTCTAATCCCCACCTCCGCTCATACCCCGCCAGCATTTTGCGATGCCATTCGGGAAAAAAAGAGGGATATCTGCGGTAAAGCCATCCCCGCAAAAGACGAAGGCCAGAACTCATGGCTCATCTTTACCATAGATGCTCAAAAAGTCGCTTCTTCGTCTCGCTCCCAATCCAAGATTCTATAAGATTGAGATCAATGCCCCGCATCTCGTCCCCTTCTTCGGTTCATCTTTGGCCTTTGCCACAACATTGGGAAAAGTTTGGTTTTTTGCTTCCCCGCCCTTTGTTGGACTGGGCTGAAATCCATGCCTTTCCCGAGAAGGTCACGGACTCTTCCTTGGATAAAGACCTGCTTTTTTGGCGGTCCCGAAAAATTGCTTTGGTCAAACAAACCGCTTACCACGCCCTATACCCCCAGCCCGGGAAAGGATCTTGGGAGGAAACTGTGCTTTCGAGCGCTTGCCACCTTGGACCATTCTCATTTTTGGCCGACCTTGGCGCCGATTACCACGTGGTTCGCCAAGCGAATGAACCCGAAACCCTCCTCTGGAAGGACAAGCATGCCTATGACCCTAATCCGGCTAGTTCCTTCCGCCATAAAATGGAAGAGATTCACAAGATCGAATCTTCTCCTCTTGGTCGGGACCTGCCCTCGGTTGATGATATTTCATGGGACAAATACGACATGGTGATTGGCATCGATATTCCAGTTCCTGAGAGAATTGTCCGGCAATGTCCCCGAACCCTATGGGCCTACTACTCGATCGAGGCGGGTGGCCCCCTCCAGAAAAATTCTCTCCTTTCTCCTACGTCCGGATATAACATTTTTCTTAACCATGGTTTCCGCCGATACCGCACCAGACCCCGCAACCGTCCTCATGTCCTTGAATTTCCACTTCAATTTCAATCACCCCAATCCTGGGAAAAACTGCGCCAAGTGGTGAAGCCCTCCCCGGAACGCTCTGTCATCTTGATTGAAAAAAATAGCTTGGCCGATATCATAACCGCTTCCCGGATCCCGCTCGACCGCCCCTCGGGCAATGCCTTGGAATATCTTCATAAAATGTTTTCTGCCTTCGCCTGCCTTCACACCACCTCCAGCCCTCGCTGGGGAAATTGGGCTGTTGAGTCTGTCCTCTCGGGATCGGTTTTTCTGGGTAACGCTGAGTCCCTTGCCCAGATTTCGCCACTGCTTCCTGGAATGGACTGCCGCAGTCTGCAAATGGGTGTAGAATTAGCAAACCGTCTCATCGAAACCCCCTCACTTTGGGATTTCGTACACAAGCTTCAAACCCAGGTGGTAGAACATGTCGCCTTTCGGAGACCCCTGAAAGATCTGACCCGCAAGAGCCGGGATTTTTTCAAATGAGCAAACCCTCTGTCTCCCTTGGTTTTTGCGATCTGCACGCAGGTGGACGCCGATTCTTTACAGATCTCCTGAAGCCCCATTTTGACATCATCTGGGACGACCCGGCCGAATTTGTTATCTACGGACACATTGGACACCAACATCGCCTCCAAAATGGCGTGAAGATCTACTGGTCTCAGGAGCTCTATGGACCGGATTGGAAGGAATGTGACTACGCTATCATTCCCCACAAGGCAGCGGATCCATGCGCCTACTACCTTCCGATTTACGCCTTCGATCAGCAACTCGAGCCGATGATCCGAGCCAAGGTCGTGGACGCGGAAAAGATCAGAGCCACGAAGCCCCATTTCTGCTCTCTACTCTGTGCCTATGCCGACCGCACCACTCAAAAAAGGCAGGACTTTTTCCATATTCTCAACTGCAGACGGAAGGTGGATTCAGCCGGGCCCGCCTTGAATAACACAGGGTTTCGCATTCCCAAGGAAAATCGTTACCAGCGGAAGATCGATTGGATCCGCCACTATCGATTCAACATCGCCTTTGAAAATCGCTACTGCCCCGGCTGGACTACAGAAAAACTGGTCGACCCTTTCCATGCAAACACAATTCCCATCCACTGGGGGGACCCGCGGGTGAAGGAGGATTTCAATCCGAACAGCTTCATTTGTGCTGATGATTTCTCCTCTTTGGATGAGCTGGCGGATTACGTGGTGCATGTTGACGAGACTCCGGAGCTTTACGCCCGTTATGTGCAGGCCCCGCCCTTCGCCGGAAACCGCCCCTCCTCGGTTTATGATCTCAACCATCTCGTGGATTTCTTCCGTCGGATTTTTGCCACGCCGATTCGTCCCATCGCCCAACGCCGCTGGTTTTCCCCTGTTACCAAGTGGCGCCTTGCCAAACGCAACAAACTTCCTGGGCAATGAATCTCCCCCACCTCAACCGGCTTACTGGCCTTCGTTGGCGACGTCTTTGCAACCAGCGAACCACCAACTTGGACGTTCAACAAAGTCAAACCTGGATCTCCGAAGCGCTGGCACGGCGCGAGCCCAGTGCCATCGGCAAGGTGGGTACCTGTGAGTTGTTGAGCCAAGAGTACCTCGACCGCTGGATCCAGCTTCCTTGGCCCCCCAACGCCAGCTGGAGGCGTCCCGCGCGGAGGCTTTATTCCAACGCCGGGGTTTTTCCTGTCCGCTATAATATTTACCAACGATGGGCCGGAGTATACCGGGAGGCGGTTCGGGAGCTGGATTTTGTCGCTCAATGGCAGCCACCCGGCTCTTTCCTCGAAGCCTACGAGCAGGCCTTTTTAAACCGTGATCTGCCGAAGACTGTGCGGGGCAGTTTTGTCGGACTGGAGCCAGTTGCCGCCGAGTGGCTCCGCCCTTTGGCGGAGCTCAGGTGGCTGGTGGTCAGCCCCTTTTGTAGGACCATCGAATCCCAACTTCCAAAGTTGGCGCTGCTGAACGTATTTCACAAGGTGGAGCCAGGGCCTCTGGCTCAGGCCGCGCGGTCCTGCCGTTTTGTGCCCTGTCCACAGCTGCCGTACCTGGTGCCGCCCGTGCATCGGGACTGGTTCGACGGGCTCGAGGAACTGAAAAAAGCCATGGCTGAGCATGAGTTTGATGTGGCAATTATCGGGGCCGGAGCCTGGTCTATTCCCTTAGCAGCCTACGCAAAAAAACTGGGCAAGATCGGCATACACCTGGGGGGCACCATCAACCTGCTTTTTGGCATCCGGGGAGGCCGTTTTGAAGATCGCGGCCTCTATAATCAGCACTGGATTCGTCCCCTCCCCTGCGAGTGTCCCCCCAACCATAAGCTACTGGAAAATGGCGCTTACTGGTAGTTTTTTGCAGAAACCTGAAGACTTGATCATTGCCGGTACTTATTCCGCCAGAAAATTAACCGGGATACTGGCTCGGGCTTTCTTGAGTTCTAGTGAAAGGTTCAGCGGAAAGATCAGGAAGATTTAAGGTGAGACCAAGGCAGTTCAAGATGCCTTTTTTTCCTGTGAGGAAAGTGTTTTACTCCAAAAAGTGTTTTCTTTATTTTATGGTATTGCTGGGGTGATAGTAACCCCTTGGCTGCTTGCCTGATAACTCTCTCTAAAGCGTTTATGATTTTGTACAAACCTTTTCGAGGCCTAGTGAAATAGTTAATGATTATCTGGCGCCGATCTAGCCTTTCGGCACCATATAGCAAAATAATGGACATAAGGAAAACGAGCTCCGGTATTCTCCACAATATTGCTCTTGGCCTAGGATATCCCATTAAAAGAGATATATCGCTGACTTCGGTGCCATTTAAAAAGATGGGTCCTCGTAAGTGCAGTTTTGCAATAATTCGGATAATTTCGGATGTTTGTACCAAAGGTCCAAGGCTAAAGACAATGGGACCCCTATAGCTCGACTTTTTAGCATCACTATCAGAAATAAAGATACAAGAGGCGTCTCCTATTATGAATTTCCCATCTCTCACAATTACTGTTTTGTTTGACTGATTAAGTAATATAGTCGAAACATTATGTAGTGTTATTTTGTATTTCTTTGGTAGTTGCTCATAATCATTAACAAACTTCACTACCGGATGCGCTATATGATCAAGTAGCGGGAAATGACCTTGCTTTACCACCTCCCGTGGCTTTTGACGCATAAAATCACGCATTGCTTTTGATGGCGGATATTTGAACAGATTCCGGAGTTCCAGATGTCGGAACATGTTGAGTTGAGCGCTAATTCTTTCATTTCCTGGAGTCCAAGCAGCAACTGTTTTTCCTGTATAGCAGGACTTTCTGTAGTGATCTAGAAGCATGACACAGTGCCCATAAAACAAGCAGTTTTTGTGAGATTCGATCCATTTTTTGGCGATTTCCCTCTTATTTCGAAAGCAGTGAGCACCTAAAAAGGCGAAGCCTGTAGTGAATCCTTGTTTTGCACAAATGAAACTGGGCTTATAGGTTCCTACCTTTAACTTTGGAATCCAATGAATCTGACATGTCTTGCCTTTCTCATTTATTTTTGGCGTAAAATATAAATGATCACATTTTTTGTTTTTTCTGATAAGACAAAGGAGTTGAGCACATCTAAGAATAATTGGATCATCGTCACCCAGTAAAATGATCCACTCCCCTTTTGCTCTCGCTATGATTTTATAACATGCTTTTGCCATGCCAATATTTGGGGAGGACTCAATTAAGTCAAGATTGCTAACGTATCTCTGGAGATCTTTAACCCTTAGACAGTGGTCTTTTTTTATTGAATCATTGTCGTGAATAATGATTTGTACGTCAGGGTCATTAAAGTAGCCTAATTTTTCTAGGTCAATCAGGCGCTTGTTCAATTCGTCCGAACGGTTGTACGTTGGGATTCCGATTGTCAAAAGCGGTTTCATTTTTTGTTTAATTCAATCTCTTTTGTAGTCTTTTTTGTTTTTATCGCATTTTCATTCTGCATGTAGTTCTTAATTGCTTACAGCTCCATTTTCTGGGGCGTTAGCATAAATTTGTTTATCATGCGGTTTTTGTAATGAGTGTTTTAATAGAAATTGGTTCTTTCTGTATGATGTACAAAAATCGAAGTTGTTATACCACTTTCTCTTTTGTCCATAACTCAATCGGCAACGGCCAAATTACCTGCCGCTAAGATCTTTTCTCAACTTAGGGAAACAATAGGTAGTCAGTCAGTCTTTTTGAAGTTTCTTTTCCCAGAAAAGGTGATTAAACAAAAATTGAACTCTTTATCCTAGTCCCCGTTGGTTTATAAAGCTCTTTAGTTCTATATCATGTGCATACGGGGTATCCACACAATCAACCATCAAGGGCTGATCTTTAATGAGATCCTTTAACAGAACTTCTCCCCGCATAATTTCACGACAGGAGAGCTGACCTTTTTGCAGTGGGACAGCTAGGTAAACATCCTCATCCGAAAGAATATCTCCCTTTTCCAAATTACGTTTAGCGTATGCCCCGCGCACGAGCGCATCGAGGTATATCACCTCCTCTTCAGGACACCGCCGCTTCGCGATTCCAGGATACCCGCACATACGCTTAGCTTTTCGAAAGGTTTTGAACCATGTATCGATTTGGTGCGGCAAAGAGCAATAAGGAGAAACGGTTATCCCCCCGTCTTCAATGTCAATGTGCCGCTCAAAGGTTCTCGCACCCTTGGCATAGGCAATAGTTAAACTCGCCTCCCAGTCTTCATACTCGTGCGTGGATAGACCAATCGTGTTGTTGGGATAACGGTTTCTAAGAAAATCAATCTGATTCAGCTCCAAATCAGCCTGCTGGGTCGGATAAAGCGAAACACAATGATTAAGGCCCAGTGGAATATTCCGGTTTGCGAAGAAGGTTACTAGGTCGTCCAAGTCTTTGATAGATGACCCGCCCGAAGATGCCAGAACGGGCTTTTTTGTCTTAGCAATCTTTTCAATTAGAAACCAGTCGTTCACGTCGGAGCTTGCAATCTTGATCAGAGGGAGTTCGAGCTCCTCGCAAAGATCCACTGATGCCTCGTCAAAGGGAGTGGCGCTGGGAATACAACCGGCTTGGCGTACGGCATCAGATAGAGTAGCCAAATCCTGCTTGGACAACTTGGTGTCGAGCGTTTTTTTGATGTAGCGAATGTCCGTACGATCCCGGAACTTCGCATGGATGAAGTTATCCACGTCGCGAAACTGAAGCTTAATGGTTGCTCGCACATTATTGAAGCGGACGATCTTGGAGAAGGAATCGATGATCTTAAGACCACGATCTAAGCTGCCCAAATGATTATTAGCCATCTCAAGAACAAAGAGTTCATCAAAAAAATCACGGTTGATCATAGAGTGGTTTGCCTCAAACAATCACTTTGGCCAGATCCTTTGGACTTTTCAACCTCAACCATGGTTTCAATTTTGCGCCTTGGTCAAAAAGTCCATACCCATAAGCAGCCTCCATGAAGTCGAATCCTGCAGACTGGGCTGCAGCAAGGTCATCCAAGCTATCCCCCACGAGCAAGGTATCTTCCGGTATCAGAGAATGTTTACCAACGAGTAAATGGGCACCGGCTGATTTTGAACTGAGGTTAGGCGTGACAGAATCGGGTGAAAGGATCTCGGTGAAATAGCCCTCAAGCACAAGATGCTTCAGAATTTTTCGGGTCGGAGCATCTGGCTTGTTGGTCAGTACAAACATCTCTAGGCCCAAAGAACAAAATTGATGAAGAGCCTCAGGAATTCCTGGATACGCAACAGAAAAGAGACACCCCCTATTGTTGTAATCTTGTCGAAATTCCCGAAGCACTTCATTCCTCTCTTCGTCTGCTTGATCAGGCCACATCCGTGACAGCATTTTCGACAAAGGGGGGCCAATATGATTCTTGAGGGCGGTCAGCTTCAATTGTTGATTCACTTTTGCTACCGCATGCTCGAGTGATTGAAATATTCCCGGAAAAGAGTCAATCAGAGTTCCGTCAAGGTCAAAGATGATACTCTTGGGAGAGCATTGGTTCATCTTGTGACAGCGTATAGCACCGTGTCAAAACCATTGAATCGGTGTGAACGTAAAAAGAGGCGCTTGGAGGGAAGCATCGCCTTGATTAAAGCCGGAATCTCCCATAGGTGGGCAGGAGTATGATAAACGCAGACGGCAAGATCAGGCTTGCATTGCTGAATTGTGCGGGAAGCTCCGCGCAAGGCATCTAGCTCAGCCCCCTCTATATCCAGCTTAATCAGGGTGGGGTTGAAATTCGGCAACACATCATCGAGATTCAATACTTGAACATGTAGATCACCTTGCTCGGTCAACTGGCTTCCGGCGCCTTGCCCACCCTGAAAACGGAGCATATCGGTCTTCCCCCCGATGCCGCATGGATAGAGCAGGGTTTTGATACCCTCAGCTCTATAGCGTTCGGACGCATCAACCAATTTCTTAAAATTTACCATATCTGGCTCGAAAGCAGCCACAGCCTCCATACGAAAACCACTATCAAGGAAGAAGTCGACCGTGTCGCCAATGAAAGCTCCGCCGTCAACAAGTCGCATTGGTTGGCGAGGAGGAGGAAGATCACGCGGAGCGTACTGCGTCTCTACAGCTGGCGAGGCCATCAGGCTCTGGTCATGGGTCATCCGAATGGCCAAATGATCATGATAGACTTGCCTGCTGACGGGATCCTTAAAATACTCCAAGCCCTGCAGTATCTCCTTTCTCTTCTCATACAAACCAAGACGCGATGCCAGCCAGAATTGCGGCGACATACCAAGACGCTCGTGAATTTCAAAGTAGGAAATGATCGAGGCATATCCCACCTCCTTCAGAAGGGTGATGATCGGTGTTGGATCAGCCCCATAGTTGAAGACAGCGATGACCGCGGGTATGCCTCGACCAGCAAAGGATCGTGACTCTTCTCCGGTAGGCAGATGACAGGGGGTCCCCTCGATCCCGCTGATGGACGCCGCGCGTGAATCCAGAAAAGCCAGAACCCTGATGCCCTGACTTCTGGCAATTCGGGCAAGATTTCTCCCGCAATTACCCGCCCCATAAATCACGATCTCTGAAAAATTCCGCTCATGAAGCGGGAGAGCCGCCCTTTCCAGTAGGGCACTCAGATTTTTACTCAAGACATCCATGTGTCAATCTTTCAGAGGTTCAATCAGCATATTGGAAAGAAATTCTTCACGATCCAAAAAGGGAGCCATGTCTTCCAAAGGTGCAGTCACCATCCGGCCGTCAGGCATGCGTTTTGAGCTAGTTTTCGGTTCAAAGCCTTGCTCCAGATCAAGCGGCACCACGATAACCTGAGGTCCCTTGGTCTGTAGGGCTCTTGTAATGTCAGCTACAGGATCTCCCGTATCGAACATACGCGCAGGAATACCATAAGCTTCGGCAAGTTTGAGAAAATCAGGAAAAATCAGACCACTCTCAGGCCCCTCGCCGACAATACGGCCAAAGAAATTCTTCTGGGTCGAGCGAATGGATAGATATCCGCCATTTTCTAAGACAAAGACTTTAACTGAAAGATTCAAGGCGGCGAGAGTAGCAAATTCCTGAACATTCATTTGCAGACTGCCATCCCCGGCTAGACAGATGACCATCCTTCCCGGATCGGCTACGGATGCCCCAATGGCAGCTGGGAGATCATATCCCATGGAAGCCGATCCAGAGTTGCTGAACAGGCGTTGCCCTCTCCTCAGAAGTCCTGCCTGAAAAGGGGTGATGCAGGCCGTGGCATTGCCACAGGCAAAAACCGCGTCCTTGGGGGCTTCTCTGAAAAGCAAATCAATAAAGTGATACTGATTGATCCGCCCGCTAGAAGATTTCCGATGTTTTGGCAAAACAGGGGGGTTTTTCTCTACCCGATCCTGGCACCATGCGACCCATTTCTCACGTTTTCCCAAATCAACCAACTGCTCTCCTTTTCCTGCTTCCCGAAGTAGAATTTCAAGAAAATCTCGTACATCGGCTTGAATCGCTACGTCCGCTTGGAAAGTTGGTTTACATAGCTCGGCCGGGTCAATATCAACCTGAACGGTTCGGGCATTACGAGCGAAACTCGCCCAGTTGTAGCTGATCTGACGGATACAAAGTCGGCTTCCAAGAATCAGGACCAAATCGGCATTTTGGACAGTGAAATTACCGGCCCGCGTCCCGATCGTACCCTGCCTTCCAGCATAAAGTGGATGATCCGAAGGGATGAGGTCATGGGTCCATGCCG
>Ga0209356_1000929_pt1 | contig 11676 bp, 3 predicted proteins | sample LauGreFaBDMM15SN_2_FD_188213 | JGI IMG/M metagenome (GOLD analysis project Ga0209356, IMG submission 188213) | Freshwater lake microbial communities from Lake Michigan, USA - Fa13.BD.MM15.SN (SPAdes) (version 2) | ecosystem: Environmental > Aquatic > Freshwater > Lake | place: Lake Michigan, USA...
CAGCCTCTGGTAAATTTAAGAGAGCCCTTGCTTCAGTTCAAGCAGATCTTGCATCAGTAGGAAATCAATTTTTAACAATTAGCACAAAGGTTTTAGAGGTAGTAGACGGAATTATTAAATTCTTCCAAAAGCTTCCAGCGCCAATAAAGACATTCCTTAATGTGCTCGGAGGAATAACTGCAGTATCTGGACCAATTATTATGTTGGCTGGTGTAATGGGCAACTTTATTGGATATGTTATCAAGGGAATTTTCCATTTAAAGCAATTGGCTCAGGGCGGACAGGGATTTAAATTATTAACTCCAGAAATCATGGCGGCAGATGCCGCTGCAAAAGGTCTTGCTGCATCATTCTACTCGGATACAGAAGCAACAGTTGTATTAACAAATGCAGTAAATACTCTTGCAGCATCATTTGATAATCTTCAGGTAGCAGCATCTACAGCGCAAGTTGCAGTGCAACCAAGCATCTCAACAGTTGCAGGAGGAGTAATTTCAGCGGGAACTCCAGGCGGACAAAGATATGTTGATAAGAATAATCCTTTAGTTGGTGATTCATACTCAAGAGATATGTCTCACATGATTCCTTCTGGAACACAACAGGCGGGAACAATATTTGGAACAGTTCCAGGAGCAGGGCCAGTAAATGTTAGAATTGGTAAAAACCCTCAAGCATATATGAACGCAGATCTTCCAAAGATCCCAGGCGTTACATCTGTAAATGGAATATCAACAGGAATTGTTGCACAAGAAGCAGCAAAGTGGCATGCAATGACAGCGGCAATTGCAATGCAGTCACAAGCAGAACTTAAAGTATTAAAAGCAGAGGTAAATGCCACTGGCACAATTACTTCAAGTTTATCTGATTCTTACCAAGCCTTGCTTCCAGAATTTTCAGAAATTACAAGCATGGCTGCACAAGAAACTGCTTTAATCGTTAAGCAATTACAGCAAAGCAAAATAACAGCAGACGAAGCAAGAATAAAAGTAATTCAATTAAATGCAACAATTGAAGCAATGCTTGCTGAAACAGCTCAAAAGATTGCAGCAGGACAAGGAAGATCTGTAAACCTAACTACAGTTCCATTTACATCTCAGCCAGTAGTTGATCCAATCAGCGGCAAATCAAATATGAAAGAAATGTTCCATAAGGGATCAACAAAAAACCTTGTAGACAAAATTGCACGAGCACTTGGTGGAGTTAGAACTTCAGGTGCAGGATATAACATTCAAACAACAAAACCTAAGTTTGCAGAGGGTGGAATTGTTCCTGGAACAGGCAATACAGACACTTACCACACAACCGCAGAACCAGGCGCATTTGTAATTAATAAGAAGTCAACAGAAAGAAATATGCCAACAATTAGCAAACTACTTGGAGGCACTCGAACATTTAGAAATGCTGGAGGAGCGGTACCAGTTGTACTAACTCCTGGAGAAGCTGTTATCCCAGCAAGAATTGCTCAACGTGATCCAGGTTTAATGCTTCAGTTAAATGGTGGCCCAGGCAATACTGGCGGAATGGGAAGACATAAAGGTGGACAGGCTCATCCTCACCCACACAATGACTCAACTCAACTGACACAAAAAAAGAAAGAACTTTTAGGAATTCATGACCTTCTTGCAGATAAAGATTATTATGAAAAAAACAGAACTAGATATATATTAAACTCAGCTTGGGCTATAAAGCAAGGTGGATCAAAATCAAGTAATCCAATTACAGACGCACAAGCTGTTCAGTATGCTGAAGAAATGTTTGACGAGCATGTAAAACTATCTGGAGGAAATCAAAAAAGATTTGAGTATTTATCAGAAGGACCAATTCAAGAAGTAATTGAAAAGAAATTAAGAAAAGATCATCCTAAATTTAAATTGCTTCTTCCAAGAAGTTTGTCTGAAGCAGTAATTAATGCTAAAACTAAAAAAGAAAAAACAAAAGCTATTTCTAGAATTAGGGGCAAGAGCCCAATTCTTCCTCCAAAAGAAAGAGGGGCAATTTGGAATTTAATGAAGGGCAGAGATGGAATAAATCAATCCGCTTTATTTGAAATAGATCCTGTCAGCCCTAATGCAGTAGACAGGGCACATGGAAAGCCGATAGGAAGTTTGGCCAGACATTCGATTGGATATGCTGGACAAGCAGTTGTGTTGCCAGAAGATATAAACAAGGTGATGTATAGATATGAACAGTTTGGTATTTCTAAAAATTGGCTACCAACATTTGCCCCAGAAGCTGCTAGAGAGGCAAGAACTTTCTTAAGAAGAATTGGCCTTGATCAAGGCGTTACAATTGATGAAGTTAAAAAAGCAGCAAAGTTAAGCAAAACACCAAAACAGTTTCAGGCTGTCTTGTACGCAGCAACAATGGGCGGAGGAGGCGCAGCGTGGCTAAGAGCCTTTAATAGAGGGCGAGTTGTATTTCAAGGTCTTAATAAGGGTGGGCAGGTCCCAGGAAAATTTGCACAAAGATTATTTGGCGGCGGTGCAGCACGACGTCTATTCCTTGGAATGCCAAGATCTATTAAACAAGTAGATGCTCAAAGAGCAGCAAAAGTTGCTATGGAAAAAGCAAATCAAGCAGTTAAGGATTCTAGATTTAGCAAGACTCCAGTATCTAATTATGATGAACTACTAGAGCCAACATCTGGCAGAAGTTTCCCAGTTCCTGGAATCGGTGGAATTTATAGTAAAGGCGGAGATAAAGTTTTTGTTAAGCCAGTCCTAGATGAAAGAGCAGCCTTAGCTGAATTAAGAGCAACTGAAATTGCTCGTGACGTGCATGGATTACAAACACCTAACCAAAGAGTTGTTGTAATGAAAGACCCAACAGACCCAACGGGAGCAAGAAGAATACTAGCACTAGAGTCTAAGTATAATCCTGCGATAGCAAATCAAGATGGTAAATTTACAACTGATCAATATTTTAGACAACTAGTAGCATCTTCATTACGTGGAGATAAGGATTTAGGTAGAGGAAATCTATCAGGCAATATACTTGCAGATGTGGGGCCAGCAGGAGTATTTTCTACAGCATCAGGAGATAGAAGCTATTCTGCAACAATGCCTTCATTTAAGCACCAAGCAATGGTTAACTTAATGGGAGTAAAGGGAAGCGGAGCAAAGAAGTTCTTTGCTGAGTCAACTGCAGGTATTCCAAAGGGAATGACAGCAGATCAATACAATGATCGTATGCTTAAAGAGATTAATGAGGCTTTGCCTAAGCTAAAACAAACAATTGGTAGATTTGATTTAAATTCAGAGGAGAAGGCTGTCTATAACGCAATGATTCAAAGACTCTCTGATGCAAGAAGACAGACGTATGGGGATTTGCATAGTGTACATTCATCACTAAAGATGTCTCCAGAAAAAACAATGACTCCAGCAGCAATTGCTAAAATGCTTGCTGCAGATGAATTAAAGCGTAGACAAAAGGGTCACTCAGTAAGTCTTTCAGACAACTCATTTAAGACTCCAGCAAATGGATTTATGGCTGGCGGAATGATTGGAAATATTCTTAAGGGAAGAGCAATGCATAGAATTGGTGCAGGCTTTGGACCAACAGGTGCCCCTAAGCCAAGCACGTATGAGTCAGCTCCTTGGGGAGTTAACTCTCTTTCTATTGAAATGGCTGACAAGCTATTTGCAAATACAGGTCTAAGAAAGCACACTCAAAAATTATTCTACGATAAGTTTGCGGCGGCATTAGCAAAAGAAAAACCCTACGGTTATGTTAAAGATGCTAAGGGGTCATTAAAGAATGCACTTGAGCCAGACGTACTAGACTCTGTAATAAGATCAGCCGCTTCAGATCTTGTTGGAGACAGAAACATAATTAAACAACTTTCTCCAATTGATAAAGATATTTTGCGAAACAAATATTTAAATTGGGATTCTAAAAAGGATACCCCGCTTACAGAATCTTTAAAGAAAATTATATTTGGTTTAGAAGGCAGAGAAATGGGCGGACCAGTTAATTCAGGTCAACCATACGTTGTGGGAGAAAAAGGGCCAGAACTATTTGTACCTAGAAATTCAGGAGGTATTGTTCCAAACGGATACATGAAGGGCGGAAACATTGCAATGCTTGGAGCTTCGTTAGCACCAATGTTGCTTGCCAGTAAAATGCCTAACCAGCTAATGCAAACAATAATGCAAACTCTGTCATTTATCTTGCCTCAAATGTTGATGACAGCAATGATGCAACAAAAAACTGGCGGAAGATCTGCTGGGATAATGTCAAAGCTTCCACCATCAATGTCTAGAACGGTAGGAATGACAAAAAATCTACCTGACGGAATGGAAGGACCTAGACAGCTTACCAAATACGGAGCTACTCTTCAAAACACTGCTAAAAATGGAAATGGATTAACAAAAACATTAGCAAGAATTGGAATGGGTCTTACAAGATTAAACGTAGGACTTGCTGTAGCAACAGGTGCTTTTTTTCTTATCAACAAGAGAATAAAGGATCATAACGAGCACTTAAGAGTTGGAGTAACACAATACGGATTAACAGAAGAAGCTGCCAAAAAGGCGGGACTTAAATTTACTGACTACAATTCAAAGCTTGCAGATACAGTTAAGAATATAGAAGCGATACGAGAAAGAAATCAATTCCTGTATGAGAGTATGCAGGATGCTGGTCTTCCTATATCTATGACAGTTGAAGAGTATAAGAAGCTTAAGAAAGAAGTTAAAGATACTTATACTGATCAAATTAAATTAATTAATCAGTCTAAGGCGTCAGATCTTCCACAGGTGGCAATAGATATTAAGACTGCATTAATGGCTGCTGGAATGTCAGCAGATGAAGCAAGTAAGAAAATATTTACAATGTTTAAGCTTTCTGACCAAGCAGAAAAAGCTGGTATGTTTACGGTAGGTAATCGTGCATTTAAAAATATTAAGACAGGACAAGATGCAGCAGAATCTGCAATAAATAATTATGTACCTGCTTCAGCACAAGGCGGACGTGAAGGAGCGGCGGCAGTAAATACAGGACTCACCGCAATAGATGCTGGAATTCTAGATATGATTGAACGAAGCAAGAAAGCTGCTAGAGAAGACAAGAGTGGGAATACAAAAGTATTAACTCAGTATCAAGCACAAGAAGCAATGCTTCAAAAGCTAAATAAGCTAGAGTCTTCTAAGGCTGTTCTTACTGCAAAAACTAGAGCAGAAATGATCAAGCAAAACCCAGAACTTAAAAAGATTCTTAATCCTATGGATACGGTTGTTAGTCTATTTGAAAAAATGAGTCTCGGGGCAAAAGGATTTACTGGTGATCTTTCAAAAATGGGCGCAGAGGCAGTAAGCACACTTTCTAAAATTGCTGATTCAGTTTCTGCGTCAACGATTGAAGCAAACAAAGGCGGGCTACTAAAAGATAGTTATGCAAACTTAAAGAAATTAACAGATCAGCAAAAGATATTAATGGCAGCAGCCAAAGGCCAAAGCGCTCAAAAACAAGTTGATACTAAAAATGAATTAAAGCGCCTACAAAGTCAGATAGATGCAAATAACAAGCTAGCAGATGCAAGATTAAAAGCACTTGATGCAGCAAAGCAAGAAGGCGATATTGCAAGAGAGATTGCTAAAGAGCAAGCAAATTACGCAGCAGCAGAAGCAACGGGCAATACCGCAGGAATGCAGCAGTCAAGCCTTAACATACAAGGGCTTCAGTCTAACCTACAATATAATTCACAAAAGAAAGCAATTGAAGATGCAAACAAGCTGGCTAACGCCCCTCTTGAAGCTAAGATTAAGGCAATCAACGCTGCACAAGAAAAGATGTCAGACAATGCAGCAATTGCAGCAGAGTCTTTAAGTTCATTAAATGCAAAAATTGATAAACAAAAAACAAAGATTGATGATGTTAATCAGGCAATGACAACATTAACAATCAATGCAATTGCTGCAGGAAAAAGTTTAGAAGATTATATTAAGTTTGGAACTGATGAAAACCCAGATGCGGGTAAACAAGATGCCGCAGGACTTGTTGGCGCCGCAAGAACGGCAAAGCCTGGAACAGTTCCTGAATTTAAACAACCAACTCATCCAAAGGGAGTTAAAACTCCAATTGATGTAGGAACTCAAGCCCTTGGACTAATGGGTGGAGTATCTGATGCTGTTACAAAAGGCCTGTCTTCAAAAGGTATTACCATGGGCAGTGGAGACATTTACATTAATGGAAAGAAAATGGATGTAAAAGGATCAGCCAATACAGAATTTAAGGCTACAAGATCAAACCCTGGAGTAAAGTCTGTCACGATTGGAAAAGGCGCAACTGCAAAAACATTAATGACAGTAGACTCAATGTCTTTAATTGCACAAGGTATTGATGCTTCAGTAGGAAGCGTATTTAGCCAAGGGGGCCAGAAGTATAGAATTACAGGGGTAGACAACGCCTATCTTAGAACGATGAAAGTTGAAAAAGCTGGATATGGAACAATGAAACTTAATCCAAAGATTCCTACAATTGTTGGAGACCGTGGACCTGAAATGGCATTTGGCGGAATGGTTATTCCTAATATATCTAATGTCCCATACGCTTCTCCAAGATACGATGTTGGGCAGGCAGCAAAGATGTTTGGGCCAATGAGCGGTGGAAATTCTAGCGGAAGCGTAATTAATCTTACTCAAAACATATATCCATCTGATGGCATGAACACAGACGCCTTTGTAAGACAAGTTGTATCAATGACAAAACAAGCCATTGGACAAGATACAAAGTTAAATGCTAAAATGGTAGGAAACCCAATGAATGTGAGTATTAAAACATGAGCTATCCAATGACACTTCCAGTAGGATCACTACTTTATTTTGACACAGGCACAGATGTCAATACTCCAACATGGACAAAAATATCTGAGCATAACAGAGCCGCAGTATCTTTAGACGTAAATAGAATTGAAAAGACTCAGAGAATGTCAAATGGCTTCCTGAGAAAAGTATGGATTGCCGACAAGAAAGAAGTCTCTGCTTCTTGGGGAGACCTTCCTACATATAGCACCTTAACCGTAGACGGGGGAATGGGTGCAGAAGATATAAGAGCATTCTATTTAAATAAAGGTAAGGGCACATTTAAAATTAAGATATCTTATAACGCAGTTACCGCAAGAGATGAAATTATGCTAGCCTCCTTTACCTCATGTAGTTTTACTATATCTAAAAGAAATATTAGATCTACTACAGCCTCTGTTCCCCAAGAGTTTTGGGATGTATCTTTCTCCTTAGAAGAGGTATAAATTGATATCAGTATCTACAAATACCGCCGCCGCATTAAATAAATCAGCCAGCGTCTCAATGATCAATGGATGTCACATTGAGTATAATATGAACGACTTAGTCCTGGGAACGGCTGTAACAGCCCCTGAAGGCGTTATAACGGCAACCCTGACGGCTCCTGCAAGCCAAGGTGGCTATACCTATAAGCCATTTGAGAAGCTATTTCCAATAACAAGCATCATTGATCCACGCCGCCCCAAGGTAGCGGGAGTTCAATATATGATTCTTGGAGACCCTAGCGTGGGAGCAACACTTGCAGCAACGGGCGTGGGAAGCGCAAATGCCTATGCATCCAGCAAGGAGTTTGCTAAAAGACTTTATTTTTCTAGCACAAAGACCGCTTATAAGTACTGGGTGACGCCAAAAGCATCTGGAATGCTTTTGTCTAATTGTATTTTAACAGTATCTTACCCAGCAGCAAAGACTGCTGCTACAAATAAAATTGTTGTTAAGTTTGAGACATCTCATTCTAAGCCTACATCGTGGACGGTTAAACTTGTAAACTTGGCGGGAGCAGAGTCACTAATATACACTGGAACAACCTGCCCAGAATCTGGCGTAGTTAATTTGTATTATAATGGTACCTCATGGTCAACCACAGAACCTGCTACAGTATCAGAAGGCGTAAACCTAAGCGGATTAAAACTGCAGATTAACTCTATTGATACTTCAGGCGGGTACCTAGGAATAATTGAAATATCAGCAAGACTAGTAAGAGATGTAACAGACTCCCTAGACTCATTTGATATATCACAAAATTCATCAGACTCTATAGTTGGGTTAGTTCCAGTAGGAGATGTCACGGCAAACTCATTAAGAGTTAATATAAATTCATTTGATAAGTCCTACGAACATTATGATAAAACAAATGCTTTTAATAAAGCAAAGCTTAATCTGTATAAGAATATTATGATTAAGCCATTTGTTACGGTTGAGTCAGAAAAGATAAACCTTGGAGTTTTCTACCTTGACTCTTATGATGTAGACGAATTTGGGGATGTCTCAATAAATGCATTAGACGGGGCAAGAGAACTTCAATATATTAAACCTCCCGATATTGTAACAAAGGATATGTCCTCAGTTGCAATTATTAGAAGAATGTTGGACTCAGTCGGATTTACAAACTATAAGTTTAATATAGTGGCAAGTGATAATTCAGTTGTAACTCCATTCTACTGGTATACAGATCCACAGAAAACAGTATGGCAACACATTCAAGACCTATGCAAAGACACACAAATGGTTGCGGTCTTTGACAATAATGATATCTTGCAATTCTATCCAAGAGGATACATATTTGATAAAACAAAAAGTCCTGCCCTATCTTTTAGATACAACAACACTGCAGATGGAAAACTTGCAAACATATCATCAATTGCAATTGAAAATGTTCCTACAGTAAAAGCTATTAAAGTTATGTATAGCCCACAAACAACATCTAACTACGATGGAGATGGAGATAAGATTTATACATCCCCCGTCGTTTTGCTGGGAGCAGCAGCGCTAACAGAAGAATTGCCAGCGGTTGCTACTGCACAAACAGATGCACCACTGGGTATAATTAAACTTTCCCCTGTTCAGGTAAGCGGAACAGATAACAGGTTGTACTCCTATGCTGGGTACTTAGTTGTAGAAAAAGAAATAATTGAATACGATGCTATTAAATATACCTACGAGCCGTCTCCTGCAATATCAGGTCAACCCGTTGTTGAGAAGTGGATAACATCTGATTCAGAAATACAGGCAAGTCAGGCGCTTTCAAAGCCAAATACATTTAAGGCAACAGGACAATACAGAATTAAAAAAAGAAATGCTTTTGATGTTGTTAAAGATAATGCTGATTTAATTCACAAGGTAGATACTGAATCACTGAAGAATGAGTGGGCTGGCAGAAAATGGAACTCTGTAGCAGGAACATTAACTACTGATCAGTCTGTATTTACTTTACAAGAAACACCCATCAAAGGCGTAGATGGTAAAGATATTGCAAACCCAAATAATTTGTTCTACGCCATACCTAGATCTATGATGACAATTTTTGCACCTGTAGTTAAATCGCAGACAAGTTCTACTGATGCAACACTTACAGAATATGTAAATAATACGCAGTACAGCATGGCAACAATAGATGCAAAGTATTCTCAAGCAAATGGGAATGTGATTGATAACTTTATTATTGGAACAAATATGTATTTTCCCTTGCTTATAAATCCTAAAACCAGCGGAGCAACTGGAGAGCAAAGAACTATCTCTGGAATAGCATTCTCTTTAAGCGCAGATAATAGGAGCGGATACTTTTTATCTATTGCAAGCTCTCAAAATGCTAATGCGGATAAAAGCTATAGAGATATTAATTTTTATAAGATTGTAAATGGAGTACCCGTAAAACTAACGGATGAGCAAAAAGAAGGCGACAGTTCAATAATTACTGGAATTAGCGGTGGCAAGATGTATAGGGTAGATATACGTGCCAACTATTCAACTCCTTCAGGTGGATCAGGTAAAGTTTTAACCCTTAGAATATCTGTAAACAATCAATCCTTCTTGGTTGTTGACCAGTCTCCACTTTCTACTATAACTCAAAAGGTAGGGCTAATCTCACTTCAAGGAGTTTCTGCATTTGACTATATCTATACTGCACCATTATCTATTGAAGAGTTTACTTCAAATCAAGCTTTTGATCCCTACAAAGGATTTTTAGGCGGAGGCTCATCCATAATAAAAACTTTTGGAGATTTTATATTTAATCAAAAATCACAACAAACAAACTCCACATGGCTTAAAGAGTTTGGTCCAGTTGCTCGAGAACTTAGAAGAATACAGTCTAGATACCAATACCCTGGCTTTCCTTTATATCCAAGTTTGGTAAACAATACGGATGTAACAATTGCTGGAGTTTCCCTTGATTCATTTACCATGGATGTATATGTTTTAAATAACACAGGAGCATTTACTGCTTTGGCAAATGAAGATGAAAAACAGTTTGCCGTTATTGGCAACAAGATTGTTCCTTCAGACGCATTTGAGTATATAGACCCAACTCTTACTGAGGCGGATAAACAAGAGATAGTGGGATTTGATTCCACTTGGATTCAAAGAGAAACTGAGGCAAAGGCATTGTCTGAATGGATGAGGGATCAATGGTCTAAACAGCAAAAGGTTCTATCCATGCAAACATTCTTAAATCCAACTATACAAATTGGAGATGTTGTTGAAGTTTCTTACCCATCTAATGGGCTATATTCCTCGGAAGATTCTTCTATCCCGACTGGCTATGCCGCTAATAAGTTTATTGTGCTGTCCATAAACAGCGCATATGACAAGGACTCACCACCTACAACCTCATTAGAATGTAGATCAATTTATATATAAGAAATGGTAGAATGTAAATATGAGTAACGTGCAAAAACCAGCCTCGGCAACAGCAAAAGAAAAGAAGCTACTGCTCTTTCCTGGCGACCCATTGATTAAAACATTGAAGCCAGACTACTATGTTATTGTTGATCCAGGCAGCCTGGATGTTATAGTTAATACCTCGGCGGATGCAAGTAGCGGAGACCCAGATGACCCAACAGAACCAGAAGATCCTTTTGTAAATACACTAAAGGCACCCTCTTTATCTGACATAACCTTAGTTAGCAAGACAATGGTTACTGATAAGAATAAGAATCAGTTTGTTGAATTTGTATTTAATGTTAAAAATAGTGGCGGAGACACAGTGATAGGGGTAGAGGGTTATGGACAATAATATTAGCATGTCTGGAGAGTATGTATTTTACGAGGATAATAAAGAGGTCTATCGTAGTAAAAACTTATTAACCAAGTTTGGTAAAAGATATTTAACCCAGTATCTAGCTGGTCAATCTACAAACAGCCTAAAAGATATTGCATTGGGAGTAGGATCAACAGCAGCAACGGTTAACGACACGCAACTAGGTTTTGAGTTCTATAAGTCTGCAGTTTCTATGAACAGTATTGACATCCAGACAAATCAGTCAACGGGAATTAGCACATATGGAGTTGTTCATAAAACAACAATCCCTGTAGATGTCGCTGGAATAATTAATGAAGTTGGCCTTTTCCCCAACGTAATTTTAGGAAGTACAGATTACGCAAGCAATTCTATTTCTACATTTGAAAATAATCAAAGCTGGACGGATTCATCTGGGGCATACCCTTCAACCACAACAACACCATTCCCTAAAATTGGAACATCCTATCTATCAATAGGAGCATCGGCCTCTCAATCAAAAGAATACTTCTATAACTTTAGCCTAGACGTATCAGGATACAGCGCATTAGACAGTCTTACTCTTGCATATTATCAAAGTGATACAAACCTAGATTACGTATTTGTTAGAATGTATGATTTAAATAACAACTATTATGA
>Ga0209356_1000930_pt1 | contig 11663 bp, 9 predicted proteins | sample LauGreFaBDMM15SN_2_FD_188213 | JGI IMG/M metagenome (GOLD analysis project Ga0209356, IMG submission 188213) | Freshwater lake microbial communities from Lake Michigan, USA - Fa13.BD.MM15.SN (SPAdes) (version 2) | ecosystem: Environmental > Aquatic > Freshwater > Lake | place: Lake Michigan, USA...
AACCGACGCATTCTTTGGAAGCACATTATGCCACAAACGTTCGCGCCCCTCATTGTGCTTGCGGCGAGCCAGTTCGCAAGCGCAATTCTGCTGGAGTCGGGCTTGTCTTTTCTGGGCCTCGGAGCCCAGCCACCAATGCCCTCTTGGGGCGGAATGATTCGCGACCACTACCCCTATCTGCTCACCGGTCAGGCGCACCTCGCACTAATTCCGGGGCTGGCCTTGGCGAGTTTGGTACTTGCCTTTCAGATTCTTGGAACGGCCTTGCGCGACGTGCTCGACGTGCGGGCAGTGAAGTAGACTGGCCAGGGCTTATACCTGATGCAATTGGCCCGGCGCTGGCGCCTGGCATTTGCATAAAAAAAGGCGACCCCTCGGGGTCGCCTTCTATGCCTTTAAAACTAAGATATCAAAATGGCAAATCGTCGTCATCGTTGGACTTGTCAAAGCCCGGAGCCTGCTGCGAAGCGGCACGAGCAATGGGGTCTCCTCCTCCGCCAAAATTACCGCCTTGGTTGCGTCGGTCTCCGCCGCCACCGCCGTAGTTGCCTCCTTGGTTGCGTCGGTCTCCGCCGCCACCTTGGTTGCGTCGGTCTCCGCCGCCGCCGTTGCCTCCGCGATCTCCACGGTCTCCGCCGCGATCATCACGGTCAGAGCGGGGTGCGCTTGTGGGTTCGGCAGTGGTGCCGTCCCATGGAGCTAGGCGCCATCCTTGGATGCTCACGAAGTAGCGGGTTTCGCCCTCGCGGTTGGTCCACTCGCGGCCGCGAATGTTGATAGAGACGGTCACTTTATCGCCCTCGTTGTAACGAGATGGAATGTCTGCGCGATCTTGAGTGAATTCACACATAATTACCTGCGGGTAATTCTCGTCGGTTTCAATTACTACCTCGCGCTTGCGAAAAGTTGGGCTGACCTGTTGGGTCTCAAAAAGCTTTTTAATGGTTCCGGAAAGTTCCATGGATATAGAGAAAAATTAATTAGGGGGGGTTATTCTGTGTCGGTATTGTGGGTATTCAGACGATCCACCAGCAAGGCCTTCCAGGCCATGTGGACTTTGCCCTTATCGAGCTGCTCTTTAGCATAAAGGTGCAGGGCCTCTCGGCGCTCAATTGGATCGACATGAAGCCTAAAGATAGCGTTAATGCGGTGATGCTGCATGAATTCTTCGATTTCAATTTGCAGGGGCAGCATTTCAGTGTTTCCAAGCTTTCCGAGGTCGTTGCCCGTGAGCACCGTCGACAACCTAACGCTGCGCGGAAGGGCGTCTACCCCAATTCCCAGGGTCGTGACCGGCTTCTCAACCTCAAAGAGGGCTTCTCCATGGGCTCGCACGTACCAATCTCCGCCCAAACGACCTACCAAATCGAGTCGATCCTGGTCAAGCAGGCCGTCTTCGTCGAGAATGCGCTCGTCAATGTGAATGGCAATCACCTCGCAAACAACCAAATTGCCGGCGCCCGGACCTTCTCCTAGGGCGATTACCTCGTTGACCCTGCACTCCAAGGCTACGGGAGATTCGGCTACTCTTGGGGGCGCTACGTGTGTGCTTGGAAGCGCAGTGAAGCCTGACTTGATGAATTCGTTTACTCCGCGTTCATACGAAGTGCTTGACAAGCTGGTCTGCTCTACCATGGCATGGCTGACCGCATGAACTACCACCTCGGGAACCTCCTTTACGTTCAGTAGGCTGTCTTTACTGCCTCCGTCTCGCAGGCGCTGTGACGGGGCGAAGATGAGTATTGGCGGATTCGTGCTAAAAATATTAAAGTAACTGAACGGCGAAAGGTTGACTTGACCGAGCCTGTTTATGCTGGAAACCAATGCTATGGGCCTTGGCCCGACGGCAAACTGCAGGGTGCGCTGCAGGTCTTGAATACTCAGCTCGCTCGGAATCAATGTTTGTACTGCCATGGCGGCGCAAAGGTACTTCCTTTGAGCCATCAGGCCCCATTAGGGACTTCAAATTGCAGCAGCGAAACAGAGGCTTAGACAATGTATATTTGCCCTTCCTAATGCGGATGTGGCGAAATTGGTAGACGCACTAGACTTAGGATCTAGCGCCGTGAGGCGTGGGGGTTCGATTCCCTTCATCCGCACCAATTTTACTTCTTGATCATGCATATATCAAGGTTAATAATTATTGTTTTCGCCTTTGTAGTAACAGTTAGCTGTTCACATAATGCGGTTAGCCCAAAAATGGGATACTCGGAACGCGAGGTGGCCGGTAAAACGTGGTACTTCCCCTCTGTTCAAAATTGGAAGCCAATGGACATGATGACCATTGATGAATACCAAAGTTTAGTGAACAGCAGTTACTTAATCGATATGGCTCCTGTTTTTGGCTACACTTCTGTGTTGGATGGTTGTCCTCAAGGCCTCGTAATTAGTGTTGTTTCTAAATTTTCGCAAGAAAATCAGTCAGAATTTGATTTCATTCGACGCTCTCCGTCTGGCGTTAAGGAAATCTATGTCAAGTCGGGGAATTCGGACTCCACCAAAGTTCTTTATGTGATTTACTCGGTACGATTTAACTCAAAGATTACTCGAGTGGTCACCGTTTATTTTAAAGAAACAATCGTCGGCTTTGAACTTAGAAATTTGGGAAAATGCTCAAAAACAGCTGATTATGAGTTGGTGGAGTTCGTGAAAAGTTTCTTAGATTTAAATGCATGAGTCATCTAAGGTATTCACTACTGGTCATTGCTACCCTTTACTCTGCAACGTTATTTGGTCAAGTTAGAATAACGGAGCAATGCGATTCGGAGTCCTTATTGTTCGTAGGGGTTCGAGTCGGAGAAAAAATTTATTCAAAAGATACTATCGAGTTTGGGAGTAAAGTGTACAACCTAGAACCTGGGATGTATGCTTTGGTGCGGGAAGGCACACTAATCGGAGACTTTCTGTTAACCACTTTTGAGAGCGAAGAAATCATTGTTGGATGCGATTCAATTGATCTTATTAAGTCTGAGGTCAATCAAGTATTTAGAGGTTTTGTGCGCGCAGCAGACTCCCTGAAGGTATCGGTTTATGAGCTTTCTCAGGGTAGGGCCAAACAAATTTTGGAGTGGTGCTATCCCCAGCTCGGGTTGGGCCGAATTCCCCAATCAGAATATACGAATGCTGGGTTTAACAGATTTTTTTGCGGTTACTTGTCCGAGTCTCAGGAGTTTCTTTCAAACACTCCTTTTTTTGAATTGAACCTTGAATATTATTTTTCCAAGCTCGTTTCTCAGGACAGCGACACCCTGATCAAGTATGTTAAAACACTTGAAGAATGCCTCCAAGGAGAAAGTAAATTGTATTTTCTTCGATTTGCGCTTCAAAGATTTGAGAGTTCCAAAGTTTTAGGGCATGAAAATGTTTTTATTGATGTTGGCATTCGAAGTATTGTTAAAGGGTCGACGGTATTTGATTCCACAACAGACTTTGGCATTTTAAATAAAGCCCAACAGCTCTATCCCAATAGAATCGGAACATTAGTATCTGATTTTAAATTATTTAACCCTTCGGGAGGTACTTTTCAATTATTTAGATCTGCCCCAGGCCTTTACAAGCTTTTGGTGTTTTTTGATCCTGATTGCCATCATTGTCGTGAGTCCTTCCCTTTGGTAACGGCCTTTGCCCAAAAATTCCAAGATCAAGGGGTGGAGGTTTATGCGGTATCAACCTCGCTCGACGCAGGGGAGTTGGTAAAATTTGCTGGTGAGTTTGGGACTCCCAAAAATCTTAGTTATTACTTTGATCCCAACATTAAAGGCCAAACCTTTAGAGATTTTTATTATTTACCGTCCACTCCCACGCTCTATCTGGTAAAGGCTAATGGGACTTGCATCGCAAGAGGGGTAGCTGCTTCTGAATTAGAATCCATCTTTAGTCATTTAGCATTGGGTTTGGAGCAATGATTATATATAAATGGATAATTAACGGAATAGTTGGTTCATTTAAACTAACTTCGTTAGCTATTTTTAAGCAAGTATTTAGTACAATTAATCCAAATTATAAAGAGGTGTTCTTAAAATTTAGTCGTTTTATTTGCTTGATACTAATCTTGTCTGGGGGTACTTTATCTGCTCAGAATAAGGACACCACGTCAAATAACGAATCCTTAATTCAAAACCAACAGGCTAAGCCAGGCTTTTTATCTCTTCTTGACGATGATGAGTCAGAAGCACTCGCTTCTAAGCGTGCGACTGATTCAACTCGTGCTGATAGTGCTGTAAAAAAGGCAAATGAGGTAAAATCACCGGTAAAAAGATCCCTCTCACCAACTCGAGAGGTACCAACTATTTCTTATAAGACTTTGGTAATGAACGAAGAGCGACGTAAGCTCGAGAACCGTTTTTCTACCTACATCAATGAACGCTTCTTCAACGTTGCAGTAAGAAAAATTGTAGGTTATGAAGATGGCTCCTACGCTACGGCTCAGTCTGAATTACCTGGAGTTCTCAATGTTGTTCGCAAGAATTTACCCAAGATAGTCTCTGAGCGATTTGAAATAATCTTAGATGTTGATACCTCGTCGACCAAAGGAGATTATCAATTTTTTTACAATCTAATCAGCGGAATAATTCCCGTGGAGAGTGACGACATCGTCAAAATCAATTTTTGGAAGTTTCCTCAGGCCTTTTTGAAGGATGTGCCCAAATTGCCAAGTCGTGAAGAGCTACTTGCCGAGCTGAAGTCTGAAAATGACTTGAGCAAACAGGCTGCCATGGCGGATCCCACAATGCCTCAGCAGCAACAGCCCAATCAAAACGTACCCCAAGTGGAATCAGAGAATTCCCAGCTTGAAGGTTTGCTGGAACGTTTGCTTGAGCGAGACATGGAGCTTAAAGAGGAGGTTAAGCCACCCGTAGAGGAGAGCGCGGATAACCTTCCTTGGATAGTTGTTATCGCTTTGGCAACAATTATCTTACTGGGCTTACTCTTTTACTTGATATTTAGGTCGAAGTCCCAAAATAAGAAAGAGGACGAGATTGACAATATGGAATTGAGTTCGGTTGGACTTAAGAAGATTGCGGAGGGAGTTTTTGATGAGAACCGACCATCCATGAAGAAGGATGAGTTTAAAACCCACCTTTTGGAGAACCCTGCTGCGGTAGCTGCATTTCTAAACTCTATTATTGAGCAGAACAATGATGAAGCATTGTCTGTTTTTGCGCATCTCGCAAGACCGTTTCAGGATTTGGTTGCTATGACGAAGCCTTTTATGCTTTACAATAATTTTCTTCTTGTACTGTCAAAGCTTGATCAACCCGGTGATGAGAAGATCGATAGCAATTCAATTGATAAGTTTTTGGTTACGTTTAACAGCGCGGTCAAGGTTTTATCAAATTCTCAGGCAGACAGCACTGCAGAATTAAAGGGTGGTAGGATTTTTGGATTTTTAGATCAACTCAGCGACAATCAAATTTCTTCACTGCTGTCTGGAGATAAGCCAGAACTCGCTAGTGTTGTTTTTGCACAGCTCAACCGCGACCGCAAGCTGGCTGTTTTGGAGAACATCGATCCAGAGCTTCGCTCTGAAATTCTTATTGCCCTATCAGACATTAAGAAAATGCCGCTAAGTGTGATTAAAGAGGTTGGTATTAGGTATTCCAAAAAAGCTCGCGAAGTAGCAGGTTTAGAAGATGTTAAGATTGACGGAATCAAGGCACTGGTGGAGACATTGGACGAGTTGGACTTAAAGAAGCAATCGGACATCATCGACACCATGCGGGCCAATAACCTTGAAAAAGGAGAGCGTTTGGAGAAAATGTTTATTGGCATTAATGGTTTGATTCGAATTCCTGAGGTTTCCCTTCGCGCCGCCCTCTCTGACCTACAAACAGACACTGTGATTCGAGCACTGCACGGCATCACTCCCGAGGAGGTAGAACATATTTTACAAGCTCGTCCGCCGCGAGAGCGCGAACTTATAAAGTCAGAATTAGAAGTAGCGGCAACCTTTACCTCCGCAGAACAAATTAGTGCCCGCAAGCTCGTCCTTCAGAATGTAAGAAAAGTAACGCTTTAAGGTCTGTCTGCATGAGGTATTTATACGTGTTACTGCTATTGTCATCATTTTTGGGGACTTCACTTTCGGCTCAGAACGAGGCCAGAAAGTCAAAAGAAGAGCTTCAGCGCATTAGCGATCGAGAGCGACGGATTAAACAGATTAAGGCAGTTTTTAACCAGTTTAATCAAGATTTGCCCTTTCTGCCTATTGAAACGGGCAGAATGGGTATTCGAAGTTTAGAAATCAAAAATGAAAAATTGCAGTCCTGGGAGGTTTCGGTAATTCGGAGCTTTATGGAGGAGAGCATTTCGAAGTCCAATTTTGATTATGTGGAGATTCCGGAATTTGAGAAAAGGTTGATTTCGTCCATTCGGTCTACCGATACCTCGTTCCGTCTGATTAATAGGGATCCAAGTCTGGAGTATCGTTACAACTTCGATAGTATTCAAAGTGTAGTTCGCAAGTACCGTATAAACCAATACATATCGATACGCATCGATTACGATGATTTTTTTGGATACATAATAGGTGTATCTATCTATAATGCGAATACCATAAGCGCCTTGTGGAGCAAAACCTATATCAGTAACGAAAAAGGTCTGGGATCTCCCTCGCCGACCACTCGCACGGACATTGGAATCACCTTCCTCAATAATTCAAAGCTCACATACCGTACGTCGGGTGGCGGAGACTCTGTGGTGGTTGATGGAATATCGCCCATAGCTGGAGATATTGAGTATGCATGGCAGCAATCCAGTTCCTCAAAAAATACCCTGATGATAGGATTTCATGGAGGAGTCCGATATGTGTACATAACTGAGCCCAGCCTGACCATTACTCAGACCATTGTCACTCCAAAAGTTGGCTTGGATACCTATCTCGGATTTTTACCTAAAGGCTCTGGCTACAATAGCACGAACTGGATTAATGTTCGGTTAGCAGCTGATGTCAACATAAATCTTCGAGACGGAGTTTTCATAAATACCTCGACGAGTGTTTATGCATTTCCGACCGATAACTTCGGAATCCTTGCTAGGCTTGAATACAATCCAAGGTCAACCTATATAGGTTCAGAAACACGGTTGCAGTTAAACACTTTAAATTTTGGAATCGGTGTCAATGTTAAATTTTAAATCGTTTAGGCTGATTCTGGTCAATGCTGTTTTGTTAACGGCATGCGGCCCAGCTCCCGATGAGGTTTCAGGAGGCATGTCGGGTGAGTTGAACTCCAAAGTTGACAGTGATCTATTTGGTCGTCAAACTCGACCGGTCACCCCCAACTCGTACATCAATCCTCTTGAAGTTAGGTACAATAACAATGGATCAGAAGTCCGCATGAATTTTGATTTAGCGGCGTCTGAGTTGGATTTGAATTTTTCGGGTGAGCGCAAGCGCGATTTAGGTAATGTCTACACCTTTGAAGACGTTAATCGATTGGTAATCTACTATCGCTTAGCACAAGAGAATATTGGTTCCAATAATTTAGAAATCGCGGAGTTCAATACCAACGAAGCGCTAAAGATTGTAAGGATTCCTGAACTTTTAAACATGAAGGGAACCTTATACTTTTTAAAAGGAGATACCACGAACGCAAATATTTACTGGACCAAATCGAAAACATTAACTGATAGCTTAAACACTTTTTAATTATGAAATTCACTTTTTCATCGTTCTTGGGATTTATTATTTCCCTACTTTTCTTGCTAGCGGGGAGTGCAGATACCGTTGGTGTTATAAAAATTTCAAAGTCACTTCCGGAGTTCTTAAAAATTCCGTTTCTTGATTTTCCTTCCTTCTTTGTAGTGTTTGGTGGAATGCTCAGTGGGCTTTTTGTTATGTACCCTGCTTTGGTAGTTTTCAAGGCACTTGGAACAGTTAAAAGTATGTTTAGTCACTACAGCGGTAAGTTGGAGGTCCTAGAGGCAGAGATTAAAAACATAATGAAGTACAAGGAAGATTTCGTGGCAGACAAAAATGGGTTTATCGAGCGTATGTCGAAGAATAATGGCGATATGATTACCAAGTATCTTTTTGAATTAGTGAGTACCAACTACACATCACACGAGGTTAGAGAAATTGGTGAGGTATACATAGACAAGCGCAGTTCTGAAGAAGTAAAAAAGGCAGACGTTCTTGATATGATGGCTGTGACCTGCCCTGCCTTTGGAATGTTTGGTACCGTTTTGGGTTTGATCGTGATGCTTCAAAATCTTGATGATCCAGATGCCATCGGGCCGGGACTATCATTGGCACTACTAACAACCTTGTATGGTACCGCCTTTGCCAATTTGATTTTTGCTCCATTGGCAAAAAAAATCCGCTTTAACTCTGTTTTGAATACGACTCGTGAACAATTAATTCTAGAGGGTATATTAATGGTTAAGGATGGTCGAAGTGCAATTATGATTAAGGATCAGCTCTACTCGTTCATCGGTCAAGGGTCAGGAGACGACAAGAAGTAATGGCAATGAGAAGGCAATCGCAGAATGATGCGCCGCCTCCTTCCGGCGAAGGTGGGTGGATTACTACCTATGCAGACATGATTACGCTCTTGATGTGCTTTTTTGTCATCATGTATGCCTCGTCTGAGCCGTCACAATCTAAGTGGGAGCAAATGAAGGGAGGAATTGAATCTGACGTCATGAATGTTAAGAATCCTACGCCTTTAGCAGATTTATACAATGAGCTCGATGCGAAGTATGATAATCCTGATAAGGATAACCCCAATATTGCCATTGACTTTAATAGGCATGGAATTGTAATTTCCTTAGGGAGCTCGTCCTTGTTTGAATCCGGTGAGGCGGTGCTGAAGCCAGAAGGTCGTAAGATCATTTATATAGTGTCCAAAGAGCTGCGTAGAAAACTTAAAAAGTATGACCTCATTATTGATGTAGAAGGCCATACCGACGATGTGCCTATGAATTCGGCAATGTTCCCATCCAACTGGGAACTCTCCTCATCTAGGGCAGCGAGTGTGGTAAAATTGGCTACAGAGCGTGGAATTAAATCTAAAGTTGTTCGCGCAATTGGCCATGCGGATTCCTTCCCGATTAAACCGAATCGCACTAAAGACGGAACCCCTATTCCCGAAAACATGGCGGCAAATCGGAGGGTGGATATTATAGTACATTACTAGTTTTTACTAATAATGAATCGTTTAGGTTTTGTAATTATTCTTTTGGCGCTTAGCGTTCAAACGATTATTGCACAATCTGCAGGAACGATTTCAGCCTCAAGTCTATCTGTTTGTACAGGTGGTTCCACAACGCTAACCTATTCCGGAACCACTGGAAGCCTAGGTTATACGACTATTTGGCAGCAATCCAATGATAATCAGAATGGATCATTCACCGATATAGGGGGCGCTTTAGCGTCAACCCTTAATTTGACTAATGTCAGTTCAAGTAAATATTATCGCATAAAGTCTACAGAAACTGGTGATCAATCTCAAATCTATTCGGCTTCAATCCAGATTCAAGTAATTGCGTTACCCAATGTTCAAATTTCTGCAAGTCCGAAATCAATAAGCTCCAATGGAACTTCAGTTGTTCTCTCGGGAACTGGCGGTACAACTTATTCGTGGGCACCTTCAGGAGGTGTGGTTTCGGGTACCAACAATGCAACGTACACTATTTCGCTGGCATCAAACACAACAGTTACCGTAACAGGAACTGATGCGAATCCGCAAGCATGTACCAACACTGCTTCAGTTTCCTTAAGTGTTTTAAATCCAGGCTCAATAGGAGCGGATGCCAATGTTTGTGAAAACGCAACACCATCCACGATAAACTCCGTGTCAAGTGCTTCTGGCGGCCTTGGGTCTGGCTACGCCTATCAATGGGAGGAGTCCTCAAACCAAAATTTTTCATCGGTAGCTGTAGTTGGTGGAAATTCGCCATCACTAATTTTTCAATTACCCATTAGTGCAACGAAGTACTACCGGCGCGGCGTTAAGGACGCTGCAGACGCTGGGAGTGTCTATGTATATTCAAACACGATTGTCCGAACCTATAGATCACTACCAGTTTTAACAATTACGCAGTCCCCGAATACCTCGGTAAACCCCAGTACAAGTGTTTCTTTGACCGCGAGTCTTTCTGATAACACCCGATCCTACACCTATTCATGGTCTACAAGTGCGACTAGTTCGAGTATCACCGTTTCTCCCTCAACTACTGCGACATACACCGTAGATGTCACGGATCAATACAATTGTACGGTAAGTGGTTCTAAGCAAATAACTGTATCGTCACTTCAGGCAGGTTCGATTTCCTCTACGGATTTAAACATTTGCTATGGTGAAGTTCCAGGGGCCATAGGTCAGGTTGGTGCAACGGGAGGTACGGGTTCCGGCTATTCATACCAATGGCAAAGGAGTCTGGATAATTCAAATTGGACCAATATTTCTGGTCAAACGACCCAGACATACACACCAACGGAGCGAATTTATCAGGCGACGTCATTCAGAAGGCGGGTTACAAATGATGCGATTTCTGCGATTACCCCATCAATCACCTTTAGTATTGATCAATTGCCAACGGCTACGATCTCTGCAAATAGGACCACGGTTGCCTCCGGCGGTACGGTGATTCTTACCACCTCTGGCGGAACCTATAATTGGTACACTGCGAGCAATCAAACCACTGCTTCGATTACGGTTACCCCAAGCGCGCAGACCACCTATTTCGTTCGACTTACAGACGCTAATGGATGCATCGACACGGGTTCAATTACAATAAATGTGGTTACCCTTAATCCTGGAAGTATTAGTGGACAAGAATCCGTTTGTTTAGGGTCCTCACTGCAAACAATCAATTCTGTTGAAAATGCAAGTGGAGGCTCCGGAAACTATACCTACAGTTGGGAAGTTTCCTCGGATTTTGGATTTTCAAGTCCTAGTTCAGTTAGTAATCAAACTGGTACAACGTTATCCCTTTCTACTCCGACAGCTACCGGAACTTTATACTATCGCAGGGCTGCAATAGATGCGGCTGGACCCAATACCAAGGTTTACACTTCGCCCATTTCAAAAACAGTTAATCCGTTACCTACGGCGGAGATTACTGCATCGAACACTACAATCCCAAACGGTGCTAGTGTCACGTTAACTGCATCTTTAGCGAGCGGAAATTCATACCAATGGAGCACTGGAGCAACGGTTAATCCCTTAACGGTTTCGCCGAGTCAAAATACCTCCTACACGGTTACCGTAACTAATTCAAACGGTTGCCAGGCGACATCTACAAGCACACAAATTAGTGTGGTCGCATTAAGTGCGGGAACGATAACAACTGCGGACCCTACGGTCTGTTCAGGCTCTGTTCCTGCGCAACTTTCGAATGCTACTTCAGCGACAGGAGGTACGGGGTCAAACTATCAATACTCCTGGGAATCGAGTACCAATTTGACTATTTGGTCGGTGATTCCAAACAGCGATGCAGTTAGTTATACTCCGACTCAGGCAGTTACGCAAACGACGTACTTCCGTCGCCGGGTAACTAATCTTGGTGTGTCGGCTTTTACGCCAGAGGTAACGTTCACGATCGATGCATTGCCGACTATAGTGGATGCTAATGTGACGGCGTCCCCCACTACGGTAGCACCGGGCGGCAGTTCTACGTTGGCTGTTAGTGGGACTCATTCGAGCTACACATGGAGCACG
>Ga0209356_1000931_pt1 | contig 11660 bp, 12 predicted proteins | sample LauGreFaBDMM15SN_2_FD_188213 | JGI IMG/M metagenome (GOLD analysis project Ga0209356, IMG submission 188213) | Freshwater lake microbial communities from Lake Michigan, USA - Fa13.BD.MM15.SN (SPAdes) (version 2) | ecosystem: Environmental > Aquatic > Freshwater > Lake | place: Lake Michigan, USA...
CCCCATGTTCACCGGCATCATTACCGGCGTGGGGCGCATCGCCGCCGTTCACGACCTGGGTCGTTCTTTGGATCATGGCAAACGCCTTGAGATCAGCACACCTGCGCATTATTTAGATGATGTGGGCCTCGGAGACAGCATCGCTATCAACGGCGCTTGCATGACAGTCACCAGTTTCAACGTCACAGAAAACCTTTTCACCATCGATATTTCAGCTGAATCGCTGAACAAAACTGCCGGCTTGAACGAGGTGGGCACCCCCTTAAATTTAGAAAAAGCTTTGCGTGCCAATGACCGCTTGGGCGGACATATCGTGTCGGGCCATGTCGACGGCATGGGAGTTGTACATCGCTTTGAGCAAATTGGCGAAAGTTGGTTATTGCAAGTGCTGGCCCCACCCAGCTTGGCCAAATATTTGGCCTACAAAGGCTCCCTCACTGTCAATGGCGTGAGCCTCACCCTGAACCACTTTGAAGACCAGGACCAAGGTTGTATGGTGTCCATCAACTTGATTCCCCACACGATTGAAAACACCGCACTGGGCCACTTAAAAGCAGCCAGTGCTGTGAATTTAGAAATAGACACCGTTGCCCGTTATGTAGAGCGCATGCTCAGTTGGGGCAGCGCTTTGAAGGAATCTCCATGACAGCACAGCACAGCACTGTGAGCATCTCCCCCTTGGCCGATATCGTGGCCGAGATGAAAGCCGGCCGCATGGTCATTTTGGTGGACGAGGAAGACCGCGAAAACGAAGGCGACTTGGTGTTGGCAGCCGACCATGTCTCGCCCGAGGCCATCAATTTCATGGCGCGCTTTGGCCGCGGTTTGATTTGCCTCACCCTCACCCGCCCGCATTGCGAGCACTTGAAATTGCCGCCCATGGTCGAGCGCAATGGCACGGTCTACAGCACGGCGTTCACCGTGTCGATTGAAGCCGCGCAAGGCGTGACCACCGGTATTTCTGCCGCCGACCGCGCCCGCACCGTGCAAGTGGCCGTGGCCAAAAACGCCAAGGCCAGCGACTTGGTGCAGCCTGGCCATATCTTCCCTTTGCAAGCGGTAGATGGTGGGGTGCTGATGCGTGCCGGTCACACCGAAGCGGGTTGCGATTTGGCGGCCATGGCCGGTTGTTCTGCGGCTTCTGTGATTTGCGAAATCATGAAAGACGACGGCACCATGGCGCGCTTGCCCGACTTGATGACTTTCGCCGCAGAGCATGGTCTGAAAATTGGCACCATCGCCGACCTGATCGAGTACCGCAGCCGCACCGAGTCTTTGGTCACAAAAATCAGCAGCCGAGCCATGACCACTGCACATGGCGAATTCAGCGCACACGCCTACAAAGACCTGACCAGCGACAACGTGCACATGGCCTTGGTGCGCGGCAGTTGGAGCGCAGATCAATCGGTATTGGCTCGCGTGCATGAACCTTTGTCGGTGCTGGATGCGCTCGAACCCCAACGCCTTATGCATTCATGGAGCTTGGACGCCGCACTGTCGCGGGTTTGCGCGGAAGGCGCTGGCGTGGTGGTGCTGCTCAACTGCGGTGAAAGTGGAGAGCAACTCTTAAGCCAATTTGAAGGCTTGGCCCGCTCCGCACAAGCCCCCGAGCGCGGGCGCATGGATTTGCGCACCTACGGCATAGGCGCACAAATTTTGCGTGACTGTGGTGTGCACAAAATGCGCCTCATGGGCAACCCAAGGCGCATGCCCAGCATGACTGGCTATGGCCTTGAAATCACTGGCTACCTCTCTAAGGAATGATATGCACCACCCCGATTTAAGCGCGACGCGTGCCGACATGAATGGCAGCGCCCTGCGTATTGGCATGGTGCAAGCCAGGTTCAACCCAGAGATCACCAACGCACTGGCGCAAGCCTGTAAGGATGAGCTGCTGGTTTTGAAAGTTGCGGCTGACAACATCCAACACATTCAAGTGCCGGGTGCCTTGGAAGTGCCGCTGGCCTTGCAAGCCCTGGCACAAACCCAGCAGTTTGATGCACTCATTGCCTTGGGCTGCATCATCCGTGGCGAAACCTACCATTTTGAATTGGTGGCCAATGAGTCGGGTGCTGCCATCACGCAGCTGGCCTTAGACCACGGCTTGCCGATTGCCAACGCCATACTCACCACGGAAAACCTGCCCCAAGCCGTGGCGCGTCAAACCGACAAAGGCCGCGATGCCGCCCGTGTGGCGGTAGAAATGGCGCTCTTGATGAAAAGCCTGTCATGACCGAACACAGCTTACGCCGCGCCAGCGCACGCGCTGCACGCACACGCGCACGTGGGTTTGCTTTGCAAGCGCTGTATCAAATCATGGTCGGCGGCAACCCGGCCGATGAAGTTGATGCATTCACCCGCGACCTCAGCGGCTTTCACAAAGCCGACGCGGTGCATTTTGATGCGCTGCTGCACGGCTGCGCCGCACAAGCGGCGGCTTTGGATGCCCTCATCCTGCCGGTGCTTGACCGCAAGTTGAGCGAACTCTCTCCCATTGAACACGCGGTCTTATGGATTGGCGTGTATGAGTTGCAGCATTGCATAGACATTCCTTGGCGCGTGGTGCTGAATGAATGCATCGATTTGGCCAAAGAGTTTGGTGGCACCGATGGCCATAAATATGTGAACGCCGTGCTCAACCAACTGGCGCAGCAATTGCGCGAGATCGAGGTTCAGTCCGAGCGTCAAACCGCAGCCAGCCCATCCCCCACGGCAGCCACCGAATAAGCATGCGCATCACGCAACGCGCCCAACGCATCGAGCCTTTCTATGTGATGGAGATGGCCAAAGCCGCCCAGCGCATTGCGCAGGAAGTGAGGCACAGCGATCAGCCCATGGTGTTTCTCAATATCGGTGAGCCCGATTTCACCGCACCGCCCTTGGTGCAGGCCGCCGCTGAACGCGCCATTCGCGATGGCCGCACCCAGTACACCCATGCGCTGGGTCTGCAACCCTTGCGCGAACGCATCAGCGCTTGGTACGGCTCACGCTTTGGCGTAGACGTGCCCGCGCGGCGCATCATCGTCACCGCTGGTGCCTCCGGTGCTCTTTTATTGGCATGCACCGCCTTGATTGAGCAAGGCGACGAGGTGCTGATGCCCGACCCCTGCTACCCCTGCAACCGACAATTTGTGAATGCTGCCCTTGGGCGTGCCGTGCTGTTACCCACCGATGCCGCGCAACGTTTTCAGCTTAGCGCCGAGCAAGTGAGAACCCACTGGAACTCGCAGACACGCGGCGTGCTGCTGGCCTCACCCTCAAACCCCACGGGGACATCGATTGCCGCGGCCCAATTGCGGGCGATTCACAACCAGGTGCAACACCACGGCGGCATCACCATGGTCGACGAGATTTACTTGGGGCTCAGCTATGAGGATGCTTTTGCGCACACCGCTTTGGCTATCGATGAGCAGATCATCAGCATCAACAGTTTTTCTAAATACTTCAACATGACCGGTTGGCGCTTGGGTTGGCTGGTGGTGCCCGACGAACTGGTTGCGGTTATTGAGCGCTTGGCGCAAAACTTCTTTATCTGTCCCAGCAGCGTGGCGCAATATGCCGCCTTGGCCTGCTTTGAGGAAGACAGCTTGAGGGTTTACGAACAACGCCGCGCCGCATTCAAAGCGCGCAGAGACAGCTTTATCCCCATGCTCAACGCCATGGGTTTGAGGGTACCGGTGATGCCCGATGGCGCTTTTTACGCTTGGGCCGATTGCCGCCATGCTTGTAAAAAACTGGGCTTGCAAGGCAGTTGGGCGCTGGCCCAACACCTGATGCAACACGCACATGTGGCAGTGACCCCAGGGCGGGACTTTGGGGTGCATGCCACCGAAAATTTCATACGGTTTTCTACCGCGTCTTCCCTTGCAGACTTGCACACAGCCGCCAAGCGTTTGCAACACTTGCTGGAGGCCGCATGAGTTTTGCGTTTCCCATTCGGGTTTACTGGGAAGACACCGACGCCGGCGGCATTGTGTTTTATGCCAACTACCTGAAATTTTTCGAGCGTGCCCGCACCGAGTGGCTGCGCCATTTAGGCATTGAACAACAGGCTTTGCGCGAAGCCACCGGCGGCATGTTTGTGGTGGTTGAAACCCAGCTCAAATACCACAGGCCTGCGCAGCTAGATGATTTGTTGAGCGTGAATGCCAGCATGCTGAACAAAGGTAGATCCAGCATGGTGATCGCACAACAAGCTTGGCGACAAGCCGCCACACCGGTACTGCTGTGCGAGGGTACTATTCGCATAGGCTGGGTACAAGCCAGCACACTGAAACCCGAGCGAATTCCCACTTCCATTTTGGAGCGTTTGATATGAACCAAGAGTTTTCCATTGTTCACTTGATGCTTAACGCCAGTTGGGTGGTGCAAGCGGTGGTGCTGATTTTGTTGTTCGTCTCTTTGCTGAGTTGGACCGCGATTTTTCGCAAGCTCTTGTCGCTGGGCAATGTGCAGCGCTTGAACGACGAGTTCGAGCGCGAATTTTGGTCTGGTAAAAGCTTGCAAGAGTTGTTCGCTGCAGCTCAACAAAATGCCAAGTTGTCAGGCCCCATGGAGCGCATTTTTGCCAGTGGCATGCGCGAATACCAAAAGCTGCGTGAGCGGCGCATCACCGACAGCGGTTTGCTGATGGACGGCGCACGCCGCGCCATGCGTGCGAGCTTGCAGCGGGAAATGGATGCCATCGAATCCAATTTATCCATGCTTGCCTCAGTGGGTTCAGTGTCGCCCTATGTGGGCTTGTTTGGCACGGTGTGGGGCATCATGCATGCCTTCACCGGCTTGGCGCAAATGCAGCAAGTCACTTTGGCCAAGGTCGCCCCTGGCATTGCCGAAGCGCTGGTCGCCACAGCCATTGGTTTGTTTGCAGCGATTCCTGCGGTGCTGGCCTTTAACCGATTCTCCCGCGACATCGACCGCGTGGCCAACCGGCTAGAGACTTTCATTGAAGAGTTTTCCAATATTTTGCAGCGCAATGTCGGTGCCCAAGCCAGCACGCTGACACGCTAAAGCGAGGGCCACCCCATGTCTTCAGCCTCTTCCCGCAGCGCCCGCCGGCGCAGCATCAACGACATCAATATGGTGCCCTTCATCGATGTGATGCTGGTGCTGCTCATCATCTTCATGGTCACTGCCCCTTTGATGGCGCCCAGCGTGATTGACATCCCCAGCGTTGGTAAAGCCGCAGCAGCACCAGACCAAGTCATCACCATTGAGATCGATAAAAAACTGAAAATTGTGGTGAAGTCACGCAGCGCATCCGACAAGCCTGGCACCGATGTCAAGCAATCCGCCACCATGGACAACGTTGCTGCCATGGCCTTGCAACTTCAAGCCGGCAATGCCGCTACGCCGGTGGTCATCAGTGCCGACAAGCAAATTGCCTACGAGCATGTGGTGAAGTTGATGGACAGTTTGCAACGTGCAGGTGTTCAACGCGTGGGCCTATCGGTGCAACTTGTCGAATGAGCTTTAGCGTATGACCTCAAGCCAAGCCCACTTGGAATTTGCCCCCGCGCCCGAGGGTGGAAAGTTTCGCGCACTGGTGTTGGCCGTGGTTGTTCATCTGCTACTGGTGGTGGCATTGAACTGGGGAACCTTATGGTCGCAGCAACCCCAAGACATAGGCGTAGAGGCCGAACTGTGGTCTGCCGTGCCACAAACGGCCGCACCCAAACTGGAAGCACCCCCACAGCCAGAGCCTCCACCTGAACCTGAACCTGAACCTAAGCCCGAACCCAAGCCTGAACCGGTGGTTACGCCACCACCTCCCAAGCCAGTCCCCAAGCCTGTCCAAGAGGTCAAGCCGGTGGTTGATCCGCAAATAGCCATCGATAAATTGAAAAAGAAACAGGCAGAAGAAAAGCAAACCAAAGAGGCCCAAGCGCGGCATGAAGCCGCGGTGAAACGACTGCAAAATTTGGCTGGCTCGGTAGGCACACCGGTCGATACAGGCGTGGCACCCAAGCCCAGCGGCCCCTCGGCCAGTTACATCGGTCGATTGCGCGCCAAAGTCAAACCCAACATCACCTTCCCCGACGCCTTGCTGCAAACCGTGGTGGGCAACCCCACTGCAGACGTGGAGGTGACTTGCAGTCCCACAGGAAAAATTGAATCGGTAGATTTGGTCAAGTCCAGTGGCAACAGCGCTTGGGACCAAGCGGTGATCAATGGACTGCGTAAAACCGAGATCCTGCCGCGTGACATCGACGGCAGCGTTCCCACGCGTTTGGTTTTTAGCTTCAGACCCCGCGACTGAAGTCAATGGCGCGGCGCTGTCATCAGTAAGCCTATGCCAATCGCCACACCTTGACCCTGTTGGCTGCGCACAAGCACCGGCGTTTGCATTTGCAAGGCAAGTTGCTTGACGCTGAACAGACCCAGACCCAAACTTTGTGGAACAGGTGCAGCATCGCCGTTGATGTTGAAGGCTTTGAAGCAGGCCTGCAACTGCGCCTGCGACATGCCCTCGCCCCTGTCTATGCACCACAGCCACAAGAGCTCGCCCTGTGAACGCGTACCCAGCAACACTTTGCCGCCAGAAGCACCATAGCGCAAAGCGTTAGACAGCAGATTGCGTACCAAGCGTTGCAGTGACAACGGGTGCACCCATACGCAGCGAGGCGATAGGCGCGTGCGCAGCTGAACATCGCGCATAGCCGCCAAGACTTCGAACTCGCTCAAGGTGTCTTTCAACAACTCCCCCAGCAACACACTTTGAAATTGACTGGGGTCAATAGGCTTTGCTTGGTCTTGCGCCAAGTGTCGCAAGCTGTGCATGAAGTCGTCGACATAAGAGGACGCGAGCTGCAAGCCTTCGAGCAAATGCGCTTGTTGCGCAGGCTTGGCTCCCAACAAGTTTCGTGCATACAACTGCATGCTTTGCAGGGGCTGCCATAAATCATGCTGGGCGGCGGCATACAACCGGCTGCGCTCGGTGTTGACGCGCAAAATCATTTGCATGCCTTGGCGATGTTGCAGCACTTGCAAACACGCTGACCAGCCCAGCAAAGTAGCTACCACAGAGCCCTGAACAAACTGCGCGCCCAAGGTGGTGATTAGGGGCCACTCAAACCAACGAAACAACCAATACACCGCCACCGATAGCAAATACACCCCCCAGACCCACACATAAATAGCGATATAGGGACGCGGGTGTCTGCGGTAGGTACGCCATGCCAATGCCAGCATCCACAGCGAATGCCATGTCCCCAGATAAAGCAATGCGCTGCGCATCCAACTGCTGTAAAACAAAGCCACCAAGGGTAAGGCCAGCCACCAACACACAGCCGCAAAGCGCAGGCCTTTGTCCCAGCCGGGGTCGTATTGCGGTGTGCGTAAAAATGCCCTGGCATGGTGAATGCTGAGTGCCATCAAAACACCATACGACATGCTGCCCAGCCTTGCCGTTTGAAAGCGGTCCAACCACGGCCACAAAACACTCATCAAACCGCTGACCCACAAGGCGCCGACTGTTTCAAACACAGCCATCGCTAAAAAAAACACCAACCAAGGATGAAAGAGAGACCGCATCATGGTGAGTACATAAAACACCACCACCCAAGGCACGGCCAGCACCGCGCCCATGAGCAAGTACAAGCCTTGTTGCTGCTGCAAAAACTCAGACGGGCTTTGCAGCACCAAGGGAAACTGCATGCGGTTCACGCCTTGTGTGCGCACCAACACATTGATAGTGGAATTCGCAGGAATATCGAGTTGCCACACTGCAAACAATTGACCGCTGCCAAACGACATGGGTTGCGCGTGCTGCAACTGCGCTTGGGCAGTCCATGGTCCGTTGGCGCTTCGCCACCAGAGTTGGGCTGAATCCAAGGTGGGCGACTGCAAGCTCAGCCAGTAGCTTGACGCAGGAAGATGAGCGGCACTCAAGCTAAAACCTGCCCAATAGGCTTGGCCCATGGGCGCGACGATGATTTGCGAGCCACGCTGGACAGCGACACCTTCCCCCGAGGCTATGCGTTGCCACTGCACATCGGGCAGTGCATCGGGTGAATCTTCAGCGACAGCCACCAGGCTTGACCATGCAGGCTGCAGCCCTGCCGCGTTGTCTCCTGCATGCCCCAACCCCAGGCAAGCGATCAAAGCCAAAAACCCTGAAAACCGAGCTTTGTGTTTAGCCATCGCTGCCCAACTGTTGCAAGCATTGCAGGTAAAGCCCTGTGGCTTGGGTGCGGTTTTCAACCCCCAGTTTGCGCAACACCTCGCTGGTGTGGCTTTTGACGGTGGCTTCGCTTAAGCGCAAATACTGGGCAATGTGACGACTGGTCAAGCCCTTGGCCAGCTGAGCCAAAACCAAGCGTTGTTGTGAAGACAAAGTCTGCAGGCCATTGCGCAATGGTGTCTCTCCTGCCAGCGTGCTCTCAGGTTTGACCAACAACACTTGATGCAAGGCTGTCAGCAAAGCAGCGATGAAGACATGCGAAGGCAATGCTTTATTGACAAACATCACGCTGTTGGCCAAACAGGCTTGTTCAATCGCGTTGTCTTGCAATGCTGAAAGCACCAACATAGCGCCTTGGCTGCGCAGTTGACACACTGCGTTGAAGGTGTCCAAACCCAGTGAGTCGGGCAAATTCAAATCCACCAAGACCAAAGCCCAAGGCTGGGGCGAAGCCAATTGCGTCAGTGCGGTTGCAAGACTGTTGGCGAAGCAGCAGTGTGCTTGGGGCAAACAACTTTGCACCGACACAGCGATGGCGTCGGCCATCAACGGATGGTCTTCGATGATCAAGATGCGCGGGTGAGGCATAACATCTCCTTGAGCGAGATGTACGCAATTTCTGCGACGATGACAAGACCCTTGCTGAGAAGTTGCGCAATCTTTCAGTTATGCCGGGTGTCGGCGCGAAGCACGGAGCAAACCAAAGGCACACAACAAGCCCGTCACGGCCACCGGCATGGCCACCCAGAAAACGGTTTGCAAACCAAAACGGGTGCTCAGCGCCGCCCCACCCAAGGCACCCACGACGCCGGTGAAACCATAGCCAATCACCGCATACAAGGCCTGCCCTCTGCCGCGCAATCGCCCGGGGAAATGCTGCGACAGCCAAGCAATGCACACCGTGTGCTGAATAGCAAAGGTGAACACATGCAGGCATTGCGCCAGCAGCAGCACCCATAACATTTGGCCAAACCAAGCGGTCAGCCCCATGCGAAGTGCCATGAGGCCTGTGCACACACACAACCACGCCGGCAAACTCAGCCAATGCAGCCAACGGCTTTGGGTGAAGAAACCGATGATTTCAACAATGATAGACACCGCCCACAGCACACCAATCATGTCCTTGCCGTAGCCGAGTTCATCTAAATACAAAGAGAAAAACGTATAGAGAGCCGCATGCGACAGCACATGAAAAAACAAGGTCGCAAAAAACCACAGGGTGGGCGGTTGACGCAGTACTTTGCCAAAACCGGCCAGCGCTTCAGAGGCGTGTGCTTGCTCGCGAACATTGGGCAAACTCCACACACTCAGGTTGATGGCAACCAATGTGAACACCGTCCACAAAGGAAAACCAGACATGCCATGGGTTTCAAACCAATGGCCTGAGACAAACACCGTCACCAAAAACCCCACCGACCCCCAAAGCCGGATACGGCCATAACGCCGCACATCCAAAGTACCTTGATGGCTGACCAAATGCGCCATCGCCGCCTCGCTCATGGGCATCATGGCGCTGGTGTGGGTGAACATCAAAAACAAAACCGCTGCCACCCACCACGGCGCATTGCTGAACAAAAGCCCCATGGAGCACACCAAGGCCATGCCCGCACACCAACGCATGAGAGGCACACGCTCACCGCTGCGGTCACTCAACCAGCCCCAGAGATAAGGCGCAAACACGCGGGTGACGGCTTGCATGGAGGTGAGTAAACCAATCATCCACAGGCTTAAACCCAAGTGCTTCAACCACAAAGGCAAGTAGGGATTGAAGAAACCTATGTGGGCAAAGTAACTGGCCGAGAGCGCTGCGAACGGCACCAATTGACGCCGCGAAACACGCGGCGCTGAGTCTGTGGTCATGGCATCAGTCGCTGCGTTGTGCGGGGATGGGCGTGAGAGGCATGACCACATCGCCGCACTGTGCGCGGTGGCGCAAAGCGTGGTCCATCACCACCAGCGCCAAGAGCGCCTCGGCAATCGGTGTGGCTCGGATGCCCACGCAGGGGTCGTGGCGGCCCTTGGTTTGCACCTGCACCGCCTTGCCTGCGCTGTCTATGCTGTCACGCGGCATGAGTATGGAACTGGTGGGCTTGATGGCGATGCTCACCTCGAGGTCTTGCCCGGTGCTGATGCCACCCAACACGCCACCGGCATTGTTGTTGGCAAAACCTTCTGGCGTCAAGCTGTCGCCGTGGGTGGAGCCGCGTTGCGCCACACTGGCAAAGCCCGCGCCGATTTCCACGCCCTTGACCGCATTCAAGCCCAGCATGGCGTAGGCAATATCGGCATCAAGCCGATCGTATATGGGTTGACCCAAACCCACCGGCATGCCACGCGCCACCACGCGGATGCGTGCACCGCAAGAGTCGCCGGCTTTACGCAGGCTGTCCATATAGGCCTCCAAGTGCACTACATCAGCGATGGGTGCGTAAAACGGGTTGTGCGGCACATGCGCCCAGTCTTCAAAGCCAATGTTGTGTTCGCCCAGTTGCGTCATACAACCGATGAAGCTGGTACCGTATTTTTCTTGCAGCCATTTTTTGGCCACTGCGCCAGCCGCCACCGTGGGCGCTGTGAGGCGGGCGGATGAACGGCCACCACCACGCGGGTCACGCACACCGTATTTTTGGGTGTAGGTGTAGTCGGCGTGGCCGGGTCTAAAGGTTTGCAGGATATCGCTGTAGTCTTTGCTGCGCTGGTCGGTGTTTTGAATCAAGAGCGCGATGGGTGTGCCGGTGGTCACGCCTTGATAGACGCCACTCAAGATTTGCACTTGGTCGGGCTCTTGGCGTTGGGTCACATGGCGGCTGGTACCTGGGCGGCGGCGGTCGAGGTCGTGCTGTATGTCGGCCTCGCTCAAAGCCATGCCCGGTGGGCAGCCATCAATCACGCAGCCAATGGCCGGGCCGTGGGATTCACCAAAGTTGGTGACTGCGAAAAGTGTGCCGAAGGTGTTGCCGCTCATGTGAGGGATTATCCCTGAGAGAAATCGGGGCAAATTAATCGGGGTCAGATCCCAATTAATTAATTGGGATCTGACCCCGATTAATTTGCCTTGGCGCCCTCTTCTTCAGAGGGCCAATCGCGGATATAGGCTTTGAGCATTTGGTTTTCGAAGTTTTGGCTGTCGACAACGGCTTTGGCCACGTCATAGAAACTCACTACGCCCATCAGGTCGCGGTTATTCAAAACAGGCAAATAGCGGGCATGGCGCTCGATCATCATGCGGCGCACTTCGTCGAGTTCGGTGTCGGGTGAACAGGTGATCGGTTGGTCGTTCATGGCACTGAGCACGGTGGCCTTTCCAAGGGTGCCGCCATGGCCATTGAGCGCCAAAATTACCTCGCGAAAAGTGAGTATGCCCACCAAGTCACCATGGTCCATCACCAAGATAGAGCCCAGATCATGGTCGGCCATGGTTTTCACCGCCTCGGCCAAAGGGGCCAGCGGCGTGGTGGTGTAGAGCGTGGTGCCTTTG
>Ga0209356_1000932_pt1 | contig 11658 bp, 9 predicted proteins | sample LauGreFaBDMM15SN_2_FD_188213 | JGI IMG/M metagenome (GOLD analysis project Ga0209356, IMG submission 188213) | Freshwater lake microbial communities from Lake Michigan, USA - Fa13.BD.MM15.SN (SPAdes) (version 2) | ecosystem: Environmental > Aquatic > Freshwater > Lake | place: Lake Michigan, USA...
ATTTACGGTCACCTTGCGATTCGGAATAAATATCAATTCGTCTCCATTTTTAACGATATTGACGTATTTCATCCGCTGTTGAATAGTAAATTCTTTATGAGGTGTGGGAGGATTTATTTTTTCTTCACGCAACAACTTTAATTCAAACGTTTTTTGAAAAGTCGCGCAATCAAACATGGGAAATTCTATATCCTTGTATTTTTCCTTTCCCATTATATCACTCAATACGGATACGAAAAAAGAACAAAAATATTCATATTGCATATAACACAAGAATTCAATTATCGTTAATCTTTTATTATTAATCGCAAACATCAACGCCGTCTCCTCATTAAATTTTTTCAGATCATAATCCAGATTCATTTATAAAATAAAATATTTTAATTTATAAATGTTTCGTCTGGGGTACCGTCTTGGGCATCATCTTGGGCACCTAGCAATACTCTCCATAATGGTAGTAATCAACGCACAAAATATCAGCTATCGATTTTCAGGTCTTAATACACTCTATTACGAGTCTTTTTATAATCACCCCGTGTTTTCTCATACATGTTGTATCGCTCATTTTACACCGATTAGTGATCGAAGGCTCTTGTTTCAATTCAATTGGTTGGATTCCTCCAAAAAACTTTCTATTCAAAAAGGAGAAATGTTTTTTCAGAATGATTATAAATTCAAGAATTGTTTTTTAATGAATCCAGTCCAGGAAGGTGTCTCGGAACTTTGTATCCAGGAAACGGGAAATCATCAGGCAGATTTTCTTATTGTAACGGACAAACTCCAAACGTTTTACTATGGTTTTGTCAAGAATTTTTCTTCACTTTCGGTTCTGGAGGATCGTATGCGTTATTATACGGATACCGTAGTCCCTGCGGATTGTCATTATAATGAGGTGGAGCCAAATTTATAATTTTTTGTCTTGAAAAAAAAAAATTATAAATAAAAAATGAACCCAAACGCAATTATTTACCAACAAAATTATGCCCTCGCCTACCAAAAATCCGTCAACGAGGCCTTGAGCGCCCGTATCGACGCCCTCTCGGAAAAAATCACCGCCCTGGTCACTACCTTAGGAGATTCATTCGTTACCCTCCAAGATGAAATTTCAGCGCTTCAAAATAATCCCACTGCTGAAACGGACGCCTGTCAAACCCCGGTTCTGAATCTCATCCGCTACGACATTAGCTACACACGTGCAGACCCAACTCAGGAAGTCGAGGTGGGTAATATATACTATCACAATGTGATTATTACCTACGATAAGAACGGGGATCGGATCTGGAGATTTGTCTACGGAGGAGACATCCAGATGAGCAAGTTTAGCACGGTGTTTCAATTCGACCCTACCTGTGAAGTACCCAACGGCTTTAATTCACTTCCGTTATCAGTCCTTAATTTCAATTCGTCGACGTACGAGGGACAGCAAGAATTTTTCCAGGGAACCATTATCTGTAATAACTACGGCATCCCGATTTCTTATAATAAAAAGGTGTTGGATTTTACCTGGGATCCTATTACGGCGACCTTTGTATTGAAATTCAACCTAACGGCGATTGGGGATAATTGGGCGCAGCTGCTTCATTGGCAGACGGTGCCACAAGGAACGGACCTCCAAACGTATAATCCTGGACCGTACGCGCCGAATAGCACCAATTCATTGTTTGTGGACATTATCATCCGAGATACAACATATTACTATAGTGCCTCTACTTCTTTTTATAAGTATTTCAAAACAGTTTCTAACTGCAGTTATGGAATCTCTGAATATTATCTAACAAGTAATTCATTCGGTCAATATCCAGGATGGATAGATAGTTCCGGATATGCATGGTTTACTTCTGGCGCAGGCATAGGTTTTCCAAGTCTAACCCCTCCAGTTGTAAATAACACCTTAGCCAATTATATGATCTATAATGGTACTCTATATTTTATATTTTACGATGGATTACAAATCACAACCACTATCAATAACAATATTTATTATAGATATAATTTTATCAATGTTTCAGGTGATCTGGTGACGGGTATAAGCACTAGTCAAACAACATTAACAACATTTACTATTAGTAGAGGTTATTTTAAAGCAAATTGTAACGCTGCCCCTCCACCACCACCACCACCTGCATGTTTTACCGCCGACACCCTAATCAGTATGGGTGACGGATCTCAAAAACGTATCGATGAAATTAGGGTAGGGGATGTCGTTCTTTCCGGGAAAACCCTAGAACCTGTAAAGGTAATGGCCGTAGAGAATCAAGAATATACAGGTCCTATATTTGGTATTAATGATAAGAAACCTTTTATTACCTACGAACATCCTTTAATAGATCCATTAAATGACAAGATTAATTTATATTTTATAAACGTTCGTCATATGATGAATAATAATGATTACAAAATAATAGAAAAAGGAACGCTTATTTCATATTTTTCTGAAAACCATGTTTCAGCCATTCCTGTTGATAATATTCTTTCTGTAAACAGTACGACAAATGTTTATAATATTTATACCTCGGATCATACTTTTATCGCCAATGGAATTTGTGTTTATGATGGTAGCGATATAATCAATAAAGATCCATATGTGTCAGTTATTATAGTTTATATATCAGAACTATTAGGAGATGATTATAAAGAATGTTTACTAGAAAATTTTGAAGATTATTTTAATCAGGCGAATGAAAAAATAAAAGTCGAATTGAAACAACAATCGATTCAAGAATTATTACAGCAAGTACATATTAAAGTTATGAGCGAGTTTCAACAAAAACACGAAACAGTAGAATTTGTTCTATTACATTATTACGACAAGATTAAGAATAAACTAGAATCATAAAATTAATGTTCTGATTGTATCTCCAAATAATTTTTATTAAATAAATAATCAAAAACATATTGATTTATATTCCAATTAAATAACATGCCATGTAAACTTAGTATACTGTATTTTTTTTTACTTCTTAATCTAAAAGAATAGGCAGAAGCATTATTGACTAAATTTGTAAATTTATGAAAAAGCTTGGTGTCAAATAGTAAAACATCTCCCTGCACCAACTCAAATTTATAATATTCTGGAACATTCCGCAACCATGTATCATCATTTTGAGAATCTTTTATATACATAGATTTTGATTTTATAATTTCTAAATATTTTGTATATTCCTCGGGAATAATACTAACTAATTTTTTTCCCTGTCGTAGATAATAAAAATTTGAACAAGAGAAAGTATCAACATGAGCAAACGTTTTATTATAGTTCCCTCTGAAATTTAAAATATAAGATATTTTTTGTAGAGTATAATTATAAAGGAATTTACTTAAAAATGGTTCTGGTTGTATATATTTTAAATACACCATATTTTTTGAAAAATCCAGTGATGGATCATCTTTTTTATACAAGCTTTCAAATACCTCTGAAGGTAATGATTTTATAATCACGGGTTCTGTATTCTCTATAAAAGGGAGTAGTGTCGATTCATTCATGTCTTGGAAATTAATTGTTGTCATGTTTCTTATCATGGCTTCTTGATTTGGATTTTTACATAGGGTGGGTTGAAAAGAATAATTTAATTCACCCAAATAAAGCAACGAAACTAAACTATATAAAGACAAACCAATATAGATAAGAGGATATAATAAACATTTAAAAATCATTTTATTAGTATTTTTATTTTTATTATTTTTAAATAATAAAAATTTGGCGTGGATTTATTTTTTTTGGATTTAGGATTCGAGTAACATGGGAAAAGTGTTTTCCGAAAGATTGTTTTCCAACGAGTAGATATTATTCATCTTGATCCAGATTTGGGCCATATCTGTCATACCATGGAATCCTACCTTTTCATATAATAGGCTAAAAATATCATAATTCGAAATCGCGTCGTAGAAAGAACACGAAAACGGGGTATCGGTTTTTTGAAAAATGTCGATAATGGTTTGATACATTTTGTAGTCTTCGATCGATTCTTCAATCCCAAAATAGATTTTATTGATGGTGGAACGATTATTTTTATGAACAAGTAAACACATTATGTTTAATAAAAACCACTTGAGGTTTATCGTGTCTTGGTTTTCTTGAAAATTTTCCAAAAAATAGGGCTCTTCTGTAAATAATCGGCAAGTATAATGAATTTGGTTACAAGTAAATCGACGCAGCATGAAGGAATTCGAATAGGGATGAACCGCCTGAATAATGTGTTGAATCATTTCTGATAATGAGTGAATATCCATGGGTTTTTCAGGAGGATCAAATAAAATTGGATAGTTGGAAAAGTTTTGCCACTTTGTTTTAAAACTAAAATTGGGGGTTTTTTCGAGTGCTTTTAAAAGAGGTCGTTTGTCTTCTATTTCAACCACCCGATTCGTCATGGGGTTTTTGGAACTTTCAATTAGATATGGAATCATGTCGGTATAAAAATAAAACGTCTTGTTGTTTTCAGGGAGGGGAATATAGTAAGAAACTGGGGTATCTATATCATCTTCCAGTTCCTTGTTGATGTATAAATTGGATTTGATATGATTCCCTTGACAACCATGAACGTCTTTAAAAAATTTGGTCAGAAAGCGATGTCGTAGATAAAAATCAGATACGGGCCAAGAAATTTTCCAAAAACTGGCCAGTTTTTTTTCAAGAATGGGATGGTTTTTCAATAATTGTTGATCTATATCCACAATATTTTGAGTTCTACAAAACTTGTAGACTGGATGATCTGGGAACAGCACTGATTCTTCCGAATCATAGCTAAGCAATAAGAAAATCACCTGTCGGATTTCCTCCTCCTCCAAGACTCTTTTTTGGAAGAGTGGATAGAGGACAAACTCTTCGTGAATGCTCCAATTCTCTTTTTCCAATAACCACAAGAATAATTCTAATGCGTTGTAGAGACGCTTTTCTTTAAAATTAATAATCTTAATGTTGGGATCTGCCCCAATGTTTAACCACCACTCCAAGTGGTGGATATATTCCTTTTTATGAAAAATACTTTGAATGATAATGTGGAGAGAATTCATTCCGATATGATTTTTTTGATTGAGGTTGGCTCCATATAAAATGAGTTCACGTATCGCGTCTCTATCCACGGTTTCTCTCATCCAAAGCAGCATTAATGGCGTATATTCTCGTGCTAATCCTAATGTATCGAGTCCATTGGCGATATTTTTCTTGTTGTGCTCATTACAAGCGGATGACATCACATGACGAATATCCTTGAGTGGGTCCATAATAACACAATCAGCCCATAAATCTACTAATGATGACATATCCTATCCATACAAAATAATTTTATTTGTCATTTTATTTCTTGGTGGAGGAAGCCGGTATGGCCTAAAAACTGATGTTTTTAAAAAAAATTATACAAAAATTTAATTAGTGTGTATTATATATTTGTCGTTTGTATTTGGAAAACTCATTTCTTTCCAAATTTTTTATTACCCTCCCCAACAGGAATCCCGTCCCCTCACAACAAAATGTCCACTATTACCGTCCAAGTCCCCGTCAATACCTTGTCTCTGGCACCTACACAGCCTCCTCAACCTCAAAAAACCATTATCAAGATCCCCGTTCATCCTTTGGCGGCTCTGACTTCCAAGCCCGCGTCGCGTACCAGGGCTGGCGACCTCTTTATCGACCTGGTTCCTCCGTCCCATCCTCGCCGTCTCCGTGCCGACGCCCAGTTGGAGGTGGATATGGTCACCAAGCTTCCCGAGGGGGTTCATCTAAACCCATCCTCCCCCGGCACCGAAAGCTCGTCGTCCTCCTCGTCGTTTGGCCTCGCCGGATCAGGCAAGCTTCGTCATACGATGGCTCCTCGCAAAGTGAAGATTGACGGAGGGATAGCGTTTGGTGAAGATTCGGCTACCGCGGGGTTATTTGAGATTCCCTGCGGAGATAAGATCGACCACGTGATGGTTCTCGGACTCTGGGACGGACATGGCGCAAGCGAGTGGAGGGACAAGTGCTCCCAGAACAGCGCCAAGACCTACAAGCAACTGAAAGAACAACAAGACTTTTCGGAGCTCCTGGACGCCGTCCGCCGTGGAGATACCGATACCAGGAAAAAGATGGAAGAAGACCACTACAAGGCCATGGACGCAGCAGTTTCTGGCGGACAGCACTCGGGATGTACCAGCGTCACGGCCAATATCTACCTCCTCCACGACGGTCGGCGAGTCGTGGATGTCGGCAACTGTGGCGACTCTCCTTGCTTTATGATTTGCAACAAGACGGGACGTGTCTGGGTGTTCTCTCAGGATCATAACTGGGACAACCCCACAGAAATAGAAGCCTACCTTCAGCACTGCAAGTCGACAGGCAAGAAAGCCTACACTCCCGTCTACAACAGAGTCAACAATGGTGGAATGGAGGTCTACAACCCCTTTGGGGCCGATTCATCCGCACCTTTTCCCATTTTTGAAAAAGATTCGGCCACCATCGACAAGGACCATATGGACTACTTTTGGCGATCCATGATGAGAAGGTCCAAGGATCAGCCGATGGGAGGAAGCCAGTCGCACAGGGATCGCCTCGTCGAAGAAATTCAGCTGACAGATGGAAAGTGGGTGGACTATCAGCCTGTGGAGCCGCACGCCAACTGGGGATCGACCAACAAGGACGAATTAGGAGGGGGCAACAGTCTTCAACCCACCCGCGGACTTGGCGACCACGTTCACAAACCGTTTGGTTTCCGCTGCGAACCTTCTTTCACCGTGTTTGAGGTGCCTCCCGAACTGGAGGACATTACGGTAATTGTGGCTTCGGACGGCGCGAGTGACTGGGGGCACTATTCGGAGTTTGGATACGCCGTCGCCGAGATGATCAAGATCAAACCCGACATGACGGGGCAGGAAATCGCAGATAGTTTGCTCCATTACATGTTTGTGACGAGTCCCGCCAAGTCTGGGATGGGTTTCCAAACTTGGCTCACCGGTGAACGAGTTCCTCGTTGGGACGATGTGAGTCTTGGAGTGACAAGGATCAAGAAGGATTAGTTATCGAGGCGCCGGGAAGGTATATACAACTTTTCAAGATTTGACCGCAGGGAAAATATTCTGTGTAGTAGCCCTCCAAGTTGGAGTGTTGATTATAAAACGCGACTCTTTCTAATCGACCATTTTCATAAAATCGTAGTAATGGACCGCAGAGCGTTTCGTTTTTAAAGAAAGAAATCTCATAAAGTTTGCCAGAGGGATAGTACTCGAGGAATAACCCTTGGAGAAGGTCCTCTTGATAGTAGGCAATGATTTTTTTGTTGCCAGAAAAATGATATTCTTTGTACGAGCCGTGTTTTTTGCCGTGTTTCATTTGGTATTCCAAAAAAAGCCGGGTTCCATTTTTATAGTAGATTCGCTTTTTGTTTTTAATATCGACAAGACAATGCTTAAAAATCTCGCGATGGGTAGGATCAAATTCATAGATGAGACCCCATAATTCATCGGGAAGCCCCCGAAAGAACATTTCTATAATTAAAAAACAAATATTTATAATCTAATCCAAAAATAATTAATTAGAAATGAAAAAATAATCTAGTCTAGTAATAGAAAAATGCCCAGACGCTGTAGTAATTTTGGAAATCCCTATTTGAATGGTTTACCTTCGTTTCCCAATTTCCAAAATTCTGCCCCCACGACCAAATATGGTCCCATGCTTGCCAATGGTATGCTTGTCCTCAATCTTCCGAGGTAATCAAATATTATTGTTGTAATATTAGAAATACCCTGGTAATGCTCCAGGAGACCGTTCCGACTTGTTATCCCAATTTTCGGTTTCTATGAACAATTATTACAATTCGGACTAATACCGTCAATACATGTAGGACAACTAGTACAACCATAATGACAATAACTAAAAGCACAACAATTACCGTCATTTTGACCACAAGAAGGTTCTGAAGTATTTGAATTTTTACAAGCAGAGCAGTCAGGTGCACAAGATCCATCATTAATATTTAAACTGTAAAATAGGATAGATCCAATATTTATATATTCCAACATATCAGTGGTTGGTGTAAAAACAAGAACTTTGTTGGAACCATTTCCAACATATTCAAAAACACCAAACGCCGAAAAAATTTGGTTGTCAATGGTAAATGTTCCTGTTATTTGGTTTTCAAACGTTACACCGCTAAAAAAACTATATCTTGTTATACTTTGATATTGTAATTCATAGACTGTTTGCTTTGCTAAAAAAGTTCCTTGATATTCAATCTTTGCGAGTCTTTTTGAGGGGCCATTATTTGTCGGAATTCCTTGTATTGTTGCCCATTCAGTCTCCAAAGCGGAACAATCAATCTGAAAATCCATAATGGTAAATGGAAGAAACTTTATCAAGTCTTCATTTTTTTTTATATCTGATTTCAAAGTTGATATATAATCTTTTATTTGTGAAAGAGTATCGGTAATGTTTTTTATCGTAATTTCTAAACAATAATTCATTCTTATTAAAAATAAAAATATTTTTTTTTTTTAATTATTTGAAATCTTGGCGGAACAATAAATCCTCGTATTCTTCCAAACCCCCTTGGAGGATATGGAGCCTTCCGTTATCCAAATGATATAACACACACTCGGTCTCTTCGATAATGTGGGCGTCGTGGGAAACCATGACCACACTGCCATTATACTTTTTGAGTGACTCGACCAGGCAATCAATCGTTTCTATATCCAAATGATTCGTGGGCTCGTCCAAAAACAAGACATGAGGCTTCATAATACAAACATCCGAAAACGCGATTCTCATTCTCTGGCCACCCGAGAGGACCTTGATGGGACGTGTATGATGGCTTGGCTCGAGAGAAATTTTGCCCAAATATTGCCGAATTTCTTGAACCGAGAGTTGAGGATGTTTTTCTTGTAAATATTCCACCGGTGTCTTGTCTTCAGGGAGTTCTTCCACGCTGTGTTGATGAAAATAACTCACCACCACGTTTTCATTGACCAGACGGGTACCTTGGGTAGGTTTCAATTCTCCCTTGAGGATTTTTAAAAAAGTCGATTTACCACAACCATTTTTCCCCAGAATCGCGATTTTAGTTTGGTCGTCGAGTTGGAAATCTAGTTGGTGGAGGAGCAGGGGGAGTTCTGGACCGTAAGAGAAATCCACCCCTTGGAGTTGAATATAAGGAGACTTGACCGTTGGACCGGTTTGAAAATCCATTATCACCTTGTAGGGTTTTTCAGGACGGACCACGCCTTCGCTCGTTTTTTTCTTTTCCAGCGCAACGGCTTCTTTTTTGAGTCCCTTGCCTTTGAGGCCTCGGAGTTCTTTTTGAAACTTTTCCCAATCGGTTTCTTGTTTTTTAAGATCGGCTTCTTTTTGCTGTAGAAACTTGAAATAGTTGCCCCGGTAGGTTCGGAGGTTCGAGTGAACGAGATGAACGATATGAGTACTTACCTCATTGAGGAAATCGATATTGTGCGACACCACGAGCAAGATTCCCTTGAATTCTTGGACGTATTTTTTTAGCCAAACAATAGCTTCCATATCGAGATGATTGGTGGGTTCGTCCAAAAACAAAAGGCGAGGTTTCATAAAAAGCGCGCGGGCCAGACTCACACGGGTCCTCCACCCTCCCGAGAATTTGGAATAGGGGTATTCAAATTGTTGGTCAGTAAAACCCAACCCATGAAGAATTCTTTGGACCTCGGAGCGATCCCTATCGAGTTCGGTCATTTTTTGTTGAAGTTGCGCGTCCATGTCTTCGGAAGCGACGTCTCCAGACTCTATTTTTTGGTACGCTTCCAAGGCAAGCGTTCTCTCCCTGTCGGATTGTAAAATAGCATCCACAATACTAATATCTAGCCACCGCTCATCGGCAACATATTGATCAATATAAATACCACCAAGACGTTGATGGAGACACTGGAGGAGCGATGTTTTGCCCGAACCATTTTTTCCGCAGACTCCGTATCGTTCTCCGATGTGAAGACTAAGATTTCCATCGCGAATAAGAATTTTCCCACCGGCTTGGAGGGAGATGCCTTGGATTCCCAAACTGTCCCCGGAATCTTGAACGTGTTGAATATGATGATCGGTCATTATTGCTTATTTTAAAATGAAGAATGATTTTTTAAGCCCCCTCTTGGTTTTTATCTTATTATTATTGTATGTTGAAATACATTTTGTATAAAAATAAAAATTTTCAAGCCTAGTTTTATAAAATTGATTTCCCTGTTTTTAATTTTCTAATTCTATTAATTACCCAATTATGGAATCTTTTTCCCTCAATAAAGCAATTTTATGGAGTTATAGTCTTCAGTTCTTGTCCGCGATTCCTTGGACGATTTTACTCTGCTTTATTCCGTTTATTCGATTGTTTCATCTCCGTACGGGTCCCGAGTATCGGTGTCTACAAAAAAAATTGGAAAACCGTTGTAGTGTAGTGACCGATGATAATCGAGGGTATGGCTATGCTTGTGGTCGTTGGTTTATTGCGTATTTGTGTATTAATAAAGAAGCGTGGATCATTACGACCCCATATCATTTCAAGCGGATGATGAAAAACAATAATGATCAGATTTTTATCCACGATTATGAAAACATGGAGGAGGATGAACAAGAAAATCAAGAACCGGGGATTCCTGAAACCATTAGGATTTTTGATCGACTTGGGGATTACGCTAACCCCTATTACAAAAAAAGAAATATCGAGATTTTTCCCCTTACGGCCCGACCCTTTCAAAAACAAATGATGGAATCGATCCAACATCACTATGAAAAACACTCGAGAACGGTTGTTTTTTTGAGCGGTCCTCCCAATACAGGAAAATCCATCATGGGATTGTTATTGTCCACTTACTATAAGAGTTCTTATTGTACGTCGTTCAAACCTTGGCAACCGGGAGATGTTTTGGGGGAGCTCTATGGCGAAGCCGAGCCCAAAAAGGAAAACCCTTTCATTCTGGTCCTCGATGAAATTGATGTCGCGCTTTCCAAGATTCATACAGGTATCTCACCTCATTTACAGATTCCTATTAGTATTGCCGACAAGCAAGGATGGAATAATTTTTTGGATCAGATCCACTGGGGAATGTTTCCCTACATGATTGTCTTGCTAATTTCCAACAAGCCCGTGGATTTTATAGACAATTTGGATCTTTCTTATTTGAGGGCGGGTCGTGTGGATCTCAAATTTACTACCGGGCCAAAAGGTAGGGACCGAGAGCCTGACTCCGAGTCGGAAAGCGAAGCCGATGTTGATTCATAAGCCAAATAACAATTCAATTAAAAACTAGATTTCTTATTTTTATTACAAGACTTTGAAAATAATGATTTAAAAAAATTATTTTTATAATAAGGGGAGACGCCCCAACCCCCGATAGCTCAGTTGGAAGAGCAAAAGACTGTAGAGGTTCACATTCATCTTTGGGTCGAGCGTTCGAATCGCTCTTGGGGGATTTTTTAACAAGTTTTAAAAAATCCTTTTAAACATTTTACAAATCAATAAAAAAATGATCCGTGCCATGAAAGCTCAAGACCTCGACGCGGTTAAAAAAATTAATGAAGCGACTCTCCCCGAGAACTATCCCATGTGGTTTTGGGAGGGACAGTTTATGATTGGAAAAGAACACTCTTTTGTCGCCGAAGAAGGTGGGCAAATTTTGGGGTATATACTTTGTAGTCTGGATACCATTATATCATTTTCCGTTCTTCCCCAAGCACGT
>Ga0209356_1000934_pt1 | contig 11621 bp, 25 predicted proteins | sample LauGreFaBDMM15SN_2_FD_188213 | JGI IMG/M metagenome (GOLD analysis project Ga0209356, IMG submission 188213) | Freshwater lake microbial communities from Lake Michigan, USA - Fa13.BD.MM15.SN (SPAdes) (version 2) | ecosystem: Environmental > Aquatic > Freshwater > Lake | place: Lake Michigan, USA...
GCGGTACCGCTAGCGCAGCGAAGCGGGGGGACTTTAGTCCCCCGCTCTAACAGGGGTCTGTTTCACCATTATATACATATAAGGGGAACGAAATGGTGAAACAGTGTAGAACCCGGCTTTAACAGAGTAGCCCGAAATGACTGTTTTAGCCTAGTTTTGAGCACTAAAACCAACCATCGGGAGCTCTTTCCCGGCCCAATTCCTGTTCCCCTTAGGCGCCCCGCCCTTCTTACCATTAGCGATCGATGCCTTGGCCTTAGCCTCCGACCTCACCTTGCCAATCCTGGACGTGAACAGCGCCACCGGGACCGCACATCTGCAACTAGGACATTCAATTGATTGACTCATTCTTGCCTCCATTCTTTCCATTCTTTCCAGTTTTGTATCTCCCATTTCAGTAAAGGCTTGTCCTTCTGATTACAGAAATAGACAAACCTATGCTTCCTAGTCCGCGGAACGATCACTGCCTCTTCCATGGTCCGCGAGTGCCTGCTGTGCTTATTGCCTACCACCTTGTCCCCGGAAGATCTCTTGTCGGACAGTCCGGTATAGATCCAGTTCGTTGCCGAGTAGATAATTCCATTGTGCCCGGCCCCGGTATCTGCATAGCTAACCAGGATTAGGTAGGGCCGCAACTTCGACAACTCACGAATGCTCCAGGATATAAATCTGCTCTCAGAATTCTTAGGGCACCTATCGTCGAGCCACAGTCTGTTCAACTCGTAGACCCTGGACGCGTTCTCTGCCCCGCATATGCCCCTGCATAGATGAGGCGACGCGGGTTTGCCGAATGAAATCACGCCTAGCAGTTCACTGCCATGGAAGCATCCGAACGACCAGTTGCAAGGCACGGCCCGGTGCGCGTAGTGGTTGGCGACGACTACTTCATTCATCGTCTTGGACCCTATGGCCCGGAATTTAAGTTGGAGCGCAGAGGTAGGAATTGCACCTCCGTTCTCCCCTTGGAATAGGGGAAGTTCTACTACTGAACTATCTGCGCGTAAACTCATAGACTTTTCTTGGCCTTCTTCGCTTCCTCCAACACTTTGTCAACTCTCTCCACCGATTGCCAAGGCAAAATGGTGTGTCTACACCTCGGACATCTTTCTAGGTCGAGGTCTTTAATGGTTTCCCCTCCTATGTGGTAGTCCTCGACTATTGCCTCGTAAGTTCCTTTCCAGCATTCGGCACACAAACCTTTAGGCGGGAGCATCCCATTCTCCATGGCAAGCTCGTCCATGCCCTTCAGCATTCTGTCCGAAATGTCAGAAGGTCCGTCTTCAAGCCAACAATCGTCCTTGGTTACGCATAGCGTGTAGGTCTCCTCGCCCCAACGGAACTTTACCTTGTTCACCAGGTCCCCATCTCATCGATGAACGCGATCGTCTTGTCCCGGCGATCCTTCAGCACTGCCAGAAGCCTGTCGGTCATGTCGACCTCGAACAGATCTCCATTGCCACCTAGCAGTCCACCGTCCCGGTTTAGATAGCGCAAGATCTTCGGCTTGTTGCTAGCACTCTCCATGATCTCGCAGATCCCATAGTCCCGGTTGTATCGGTAATACTTACCCGGAACAATCTGCTCAAACGTGAGCGCTCCCTCTTCTTTGTCGTCGTAGTAGTTCATGGTTTCCTCCAGTACATTTTCCACATAAACACGGTGCACAATATTAAGCAAGGACTGAGTAGGATTAGCTCTGACATACAACCTCCTTCTTCCACTCGGTCACCTTCTGGATTGAGGGCGCCTCGATGCCCAGGTAGAACTGGATTCCCTTTGTGTCCGTCACAAACTTCTTGCCCTTGTTAACTCCGTCGAGCACCTCGAAGACAAACGACTTGTTCGCCCGGCCCCTGTACCCGCACAGGCGAGAAGTGCCCTTGGGGGTCTTAAACTCCTTGGTCAAGTGCTCCTCCCTTAGTCCGTCGAATCCATGGCGAACAATCGACCGCAAGTCTGCCAGGTCTTTGGTCACAATCTCTCCGCTCTCCTCGACCGACCGGACCTCCATCTTGAATGTGGCAGTGTCCGCGTTGTAGGTGCAGTTGCCTAGCTTGAGGTTGAACTGCTTATTGACCTTGTTGAGCTCCGCCAGGAGCGGGTCGATCTGATTACGAATTATTTTGAGTGTGTCTTTGTTGATCATGTTGTTGGTTCTTTCTTGGTTGGTTTGGGTTATAGCAATTCTTTGAGTACTCCGCGTTGAACTAATGTAGACTTGTACCAATTCGCGAAGTAAAGATTATGCGACCAGGGCCTGGGAGTTGCCCAAATGATTACATCATCAAGATTGGAAAACTCCTTAATGCGTCTGTCGCCCCAATAAACTTCTATTGTGTTTTGATTAATCATGTTATGCCTCCTCCACGACGATGAGTGTTTTTAGGAACGCAATAAAGTGCCTGCGCGCACTGATTGCCTCGTAGTGCTTATCGTTGGTTTCAGCAAAGATGTTGGTGCCGTACTTCTTGTCGTAATTCTTGATCTTCCGCTCCTCTCTTTTGTGGTCGTTAATTTGAACTTCTAATCTGCTGATCTGGGCATGGACCGACAGGGCCCGGCCCTTCTCTTTAGTGAAGCTGATGATTTTCATGTTGGTTGGGTCTTTCTTGGTTGGTTGGGTTATGACTTGCACTCGTCGCACTTGCACTTGTCCGCATACTTTAGGAACTTGTAAGCCAGTTCAATACTAGACTCATGGACCTGGTGGGCCCCGGTCCCGATATTGTCTACCCAGCCCGGCTTGAGGTAGATCCAGAATCCGTCTCCGTTGTCTCCGGTGCGCTCGATGTACTCCTTGACCTGGGGGTCGTTCAGTTGCGAACCGCGATAGTCGCGTTCGTCGCTGATTGAATCTACCCGGTGGTCCCGCTTGATCTTTTCGATTAATTTACTTTCGTTCATGTTGGTTGGTCTTTCTTGGTTGGGGGTTAGCTGTTGGTTTCTACGTGGGCAAAGATTGCCCTGGCACCATCTTCGGTGAGGTATATGATTTGGTTCTCAGATTCTAGCGGGTCGTATATAAGTCCCTTTTTGCAGAGACTGCCGATCACTCCGGACGCTTGATGCTTGCCACCACAAATTTTGTGGGCATCCCGCAAATCACAATTGCTGTGGTTATCAGACAACTGCTGTTCGAGTTTTTCGTAGTTCAAGCACTCGATCAAAACCTTGGATTCCAGAACGGTTAATGAAACGTTGCCATCTTGGACCGTGGCGACTTCGGTGTTGGTTGTATTGGTGTTGCTCATGGTTAGAATTTAACCCATCTCCTGGGTTATGTCTACAAGTATTTTCAATACAATGCGTAAGTTGTTGATATTGAATGAAATACTTTTTCTAAAAACCTGGCGCCGGAACGCGGTAAACCTCGCCGAACTGCGTTTTATCTTTCAGCAACTTGCCGGACTTCACCAAGCGCGTGAGATATCTCGACAATGTTCCCCGCGGAATTCCCATGGCAGGATCAGCTTTCTCCCACACCTCCTTGAACGATGATCCCTTCTCCTTGTCAACGCACGCCATCACTTCGTCGTCCTCGTATGCCTTCTTCGATCCTTCGGTTGGTCGCGCGTCGTCCGGATTAAATTCTGCTGTGCGTTTCATCAGGGGAAATTCCCACTGCACGCAAAACGGATCGATCGGCGAGAAGTCTCTCATCGTCGGCTCGACGATCAAAACATTCTCTTCCTTGTGAGGATGCATAACGAAGATGCTGTCCGGGTCCCGGGCGAATACGGTACTGCCTGACATCTTATCAAACCCGGCCCTGTTGCCGTGTCCCTTGCTGAAGTGATGACCGAACACGACGCTGGCGTTTGTTTCCACTGCAATGGAATCTACCTCATTCATCAACGTAGCCATTTCCCCGGCTGAATTTTCATCTCTCTCTCCGTACAACTTGTAGATCGGGTCAAAGCAGATCAGTCCAAACTCTCCGATCCGCAACTGGTCGATGATCTTGGGCCGCAACGCACTCAGGTCCGCCGAGTGTCCTCGCAGATTCCAAACAAACAACTGGTCGTTAGGTATCTGAATGCCTAGCGCCCGACACACGGATCTGATCCGCTCTCGGAATGAGTACTGCTGGATTTCAAAGTTGATGAACAGCACCCGCGTCTTGCGAGTAGGCATCTCCCAAAACTTTGTGCCAGACGCCACACATATCGCCAACTGCAACAGCGTCCACGTCTTCATGCTCTTGCTCGTTCCGCCTAGCACCATCTTGCAACCGCGGTGCAGGGCACCAAAGATAATCTCCTCCGGCTTCTCAATCGCCAATTCATCTAGAGCGCTAGCCTCCATGATGAGTGGGAGATTCCCACTGCCCCATGGCTTGCTGGCCCCGGCCAGGATGTTCCTAATATCTTCCGGGCACGCGTCCTGCTCTTCCATCGCACCGAGCGCCTTGAGCGCAGCCGTGTGCATGTTCCGCATCCGGGTAGTCTTCCTCAGCCTGGGCAACCAATAGTCCATCTTAGACGCCGACGTGACCGATCCAGACATAATCTTCAGGCTGAATTCGTGCACATACTTTGGATGTTCCTTCGCCACAAACTCGCCCATGGCGACAGCGTCAGGTGGCACACCATCCCGGAGCCCCCGGGCGACGCACCGGGCTACTGGTTGGTAGTAGTTGTGCGGATCGAGGATCTCAGCCTTGTTCCTGTCTAAAATAATTGGGTCGGTGAAGCATGCCGACAGCACTGCCCACTCTGCCTCGTTGTCCCGCGGAGGTCCGTAAGAGTCTTGGTTCATTGTGGTTGCGTCCCCCACATGTTTTTCCAGGTGGTCTTACGCATTTGCAGAATCACTTTCCACACATTGTCAGGAAAGATCCAGCACTTCTCGACCTGGAACTGTTCTGCCAGTTTCTTTAGTTCGTTAGGGACCGCGCACTTGTAGTCGTCGATCTTCATTTAGTTACCCTTCCTTGATTGGTGAAACTTCCTGTTCTCATTCTCCATGCACTTCTCAGGGGTCAACTTCTCCAGGCGCCGGACTACGTCACGGTGATCCACGTTGGCCCCGGCGGCCATGAGCCATGTAGCCATAGGTTCCCCGCGGACCGCGCGGACTAATTCGTCTGACTCGATGTAGCTTTTGTATCCGTCGCCAAACCCCGAGCTCCGCTTAGGCTTGGCTATTGATACAAGACCCGACAGGATTTTCCTGCGGTTGAGTAACTTGATATCCGAGATCATCTGTACGACGACCTCTCCTGCTAGTTGCCTGTACCGTTCGGTCAGGTCTCCTTTCGTGAGTCTGGTGGATTGCATAGTGGAGTTCCTTTCGTTGGGGTTGTTGTCTTATCTTCTACAAAACTTCCTGTCAACATGTCCAGCTTATATCCGTTTCCGTGCCAATGATCGTAAAGCATAGCGTTAATTATTCTTCCCTTGTTCCCGAACTCCTCCGGGAACAAATTCCCGGGATGAATCCCTAGATCTCTTACCAAAGTCCCGAAATTAATTGCGGTCAGCTTATACATTTTCACTTCTATTTTTGGGGCATTGCATGCATGAAGATCGGAGTCTGCTCACCCACATAAGATCCGGCAATGTTATAATCAAAATATTCGTGGGCCTCATCGTGGTCCATGCCGTCCTTCATTAGCTCCTGGATAATCTTGTCTATGTTGTACACTGCGCACAATGGTCCATCAAATGTCCTACCCACCCCAACAATCGCGCAGTCGAATCCGTCGGCAAACATTATGCCCTCAGCTTCTTCGCCAAATGTGTCGAGGATTTCGTCCCTTATGCTCATGCTGTCTCCTCCTTGCGTAGATCATAATAGAAGCTGTCCGTGTCCTCCGTCACCCACTTGTCGGACTGATTCTCCACGCTAGGCAACTCTGTGCAGACCCGAAACTGCTTTAGGTTGTCTGGCAACTTCTTCGTAACCCAATTAGAATCCCGCCAGAAGATTCTGTTGTTTGGCATGCAGAGCAAGTAGCCATCGTCACCCTCGAACACATGACCACATTTGTAGTCAGATGGCTCGTCACTGTATGGGTTGTTGAACCAATCAATTGTGAACAAGTAGGTGCCCCACACCTTGGTTGCGTCCCTAAGCAGGATCTGCGCTCGGTGATAGGCGAGGAAGCCGTACTCGGTGACCGCCACGTTCTCCGAAAAGCAGTCCCAAAGCTGTTTGTAATTGAAGGGGATGTCGTTGGTTGGCTCCTGAGTGTATATCTCTGACAGTGGTACCCGACTCCGCAGCATTCCCGAATCTGTCATCACATGAAAGGTAAGAATGGTCCCGGGACAAGACTGCAGAGCGAAGACGTAGACATTGTAAAACTCAGTGTCCGCCTCGTTCTTAGTGAAGAATGACTTCTTCACCATCGCCTTGAAGCTGGGGATGTTTTCGTTGAGCGTTGCCATTACTTCTTCCGGGGCAAATTGTTCTTAACCTTCTTCCAAACTGACTCGTCCTTATCAAAGCCGAGAGACCAGTTCATGACCTTGTTGTAGATCGAATACCCATATCCAAACCGCATGAACGTCCTTGAGATCAAGTCTCCTATCCAATAGAAAGTCCAGGCTAGTGCTCTCATTTATTCAGCTTGTCGCAGTACATGAGGAGTACTCCAAAGACAACCATCCAAAACATGATTATAAAGAAATCGCTCATCGCCACTCTCCTCCTGTAAGCCAGGCGACCAGCACCCACCTAGAGCCAAAGAACACTGGCAGTGCTTGGTGCCTGATGTAGGTGGGGAACATCGTTGCCGATCCCCGCTTCTTTACATCTTTCGCGTTGTGCAAGTCGCACTCAACCCTGAGTCCTCCGCCTAGAAACTCTGATGGATCTGATAGGTTGATCACCATAGTGAGCTTGCGATCGCTACCGTCGAAGCAGTCGAAGTGCGGCAGGAAGAACTGACCCGGCCTGTAGCGTAGGATCTGCAGTTGCTGAATGCCTGTGATGTCAAACTTGTAGTGCTCTTCGTTTAGGTCAGTAGCGACATTCCTCACCACTTCGTATAGCCACTTGTAATGTTCTGCGAACGGCACCCAACAAGATGAGCATGTCCTGGTGTATGAAGACCTGGTCGTTCCGTCCTTCTTCATGACGTGAGATCTCCTCATGCCTATGACCTCGGCATCATCGCGAATCATATTGCACTGCCCCTGCGTCAACACGTCCGGCTCGCACACTGCTGTTAAAATCTTTTGCTTAAACTGGTTCATTGCACCATCTCGTTTAGTGCAGTTTTCAAAGCGTACTGGAACAGAGCATCCTTGTCGCTCGCGATGTGGATGCGCCCGGCCTCAACGATTGATTCGTAGACATCCTTGTCCACGTCCAAGCCCAACTCATAGCAAACAACTTTCTTCTCAGAAATGATTCTGATCAGACCTGTTTTAGGTTTGCTTGAATTTCCTTTGTCTTTGCTAGGATATCTTCTGGCTTGATTGATTTTAGAACGTTGCACCATTTGGGTTCTCCTTTTATCGCGTTGACTGCATCTTTACATTTGTCCTTGGGTTGCTCGTACACCGAGCATGGGGCGTGGGGACAAACATCTTTAGGGAAGATTGGCTTCACATACTTGTAGTACTTCGATGTGTGCTCAGGTCCGTAAGGTCCGTACAGCCCTACGGTTGGCGCGTCGAATACCGCGGTCATGTGCATGATTGCCGACTCCGGGCAAACTGCCATGTCGCAACGCGCGGCCAGGTGCAACAGGGTCCTAACATTGCGCAGTCTTCCCTGCAGATTGATTAGCCTATTGTGCGTGACGGATAGGGGAGGATCGTCGTGGCCTACTGCGACAACGTGCCAATCCTTATTCTCCTTTAGGAACGACTTGATGAATAGTCCTGCCTCGTAGGTGGGGTAGCTCTTCCACAAACTAGATCCACTGATCGAATAAAGTAGGAATGGTCCGGCAACGTCAAATCCAACCGTAGCAAGTTCATGCTGATCCTTTTCCATCAGCTTTGCGTATGGCTTCTTAAACTGATCATCAACCTCTACGCCCCAGGATCTGTAGACGTAGTCATACACGTTTCCGTCTAGGTGTGCGGTCTTCGACAAGATATCGTCAAGACAGACGTGGCCTTTGTACGACTTCCAGGTGGCGATTGTGGGTGCTAACGGTAGCGCCCTAACTCCTGCAAATCCTTCCCACAATCCAAGATGACGTTGGGGAACGTAGACATCGATCCTTCCGTCTCCCTCGTAGTGTTGCATTGCCCTGGCGATGCCCATGGCGATGAACTGATCCCCGATCGCCCCGCCCCGGTACAGGGCCGCGTACCCGCCCGAGGCACAACCAACCCTGTACGGTATTGTGTACGCGTCTGCATGTGTGCCGGGTATCCCGCGGACTTCATCCGGGACTACGATTGAATCGTGCGGATGGTGGAGCCGATCGTCCAACATCATGGGATCTTTTAGGGTCAATATTCTCATGGTAATACCTTGTCCATTTCCTCAATCCACTTTGCCCTGGCATCTCCGTAGATCCCGGCTGCGTGTGGCATGAATCCATCCGACTGTTTCTTGTCTTTAGGCGTGTTGATCTCCATCGCGTTCCATTCCCAACTCAGGAACCGGATAGAGTAACCAAGCATTCTGGCCCGGTAGTTTGTAAAAGTCTGCTCCGGGAATGCGAATGGGGCGTACACGAAATTGGCCCAGGCGCCTGCATGTTGCTTATCGCAAACCATGACTCCGGTATTGAAGTATCCTTGCGTCCACCTAGCCGATCCGAGCAGTGCCTGGGATAGGATCATCTCGTTCGCCCGGCCCCAATGCAACTGGTCGCCGTGAGGAGCATCGGCACAAGCGTAGAAATGTCCGTGAGGGAAAGTCTCGAATGGGTTTACGCACTCGCGCGAAATCAATACATCGCTGTCAACGAACAGAGTCCTGTCAGCATTCTGCACCGCGTCGACTAACGACATCTTGGCTAGCAGTCCGATCGGCTTCTCCGGCTTAATGACAACTAGGTCGGCGCCCCAGCGTGTTGACGCATCTTTTATCCTAGGGAGGGAATGCTTCTCAAACCATTCCGGCAACTGGCAACTAACCGTTACTATTTGCTTCTTCATGAATCCCGGCCTCCTTAATTGCCTTCGCTAGCCCCTCCGGGACAATCTCAATCCTTCCGGTGGAATCAAAGATATCTCCGTTGGAAGTCACCGCGTAGTATCTTTCACCCCACTGGACGTAGATCATGTTGCCTTCCTCTCCTCCATAAATCTCTGGATGATTTGATGCAACCGATAGTTTTCCCAGGACAGATACTCCATAATGCGCTCCACCCTGGTCGACTCGTCCTTGTGGAGAAACACTGCGAGCGGGTCCTCCCATGTTGTTGTCTTCGGGCCGATATGTATGCTGGTGCTATTTGTTGTCACGGATTTTGTCAATTTTTTCGATTGCGATCATGCTGATCCAAACTACTGGCGCAAGCACAATCACGACAGTTGTGATTAGCCCAATCAGAAATATCAACTCAATGATGCGCCCGGCCACTAATGTATCTTCCCTTCCTTCGCCTTGTAGAGCGTGAACACGGCCCGGACCAGTGCGCGCTCCAGATGATCGATACAAGTTTCGCCGGAACTATCCGGAGAAGACGTGTTGCCATCGATCTGTTGCATCGCCCGGGTCATGTGGGCGATTGCCCTGTCCGAGTTGTAGCGAAGCGAATTCTTGTGGAACCACTCTCCAAACCTAGACTTGTTTGACCCCCGGCTCATGATCTTTCTGATCACGTTGCTCGCATGAGTAGCTACGTCTTCGATCGTTGGTTCTGTATGTTCTCTGACCGGGAGCCCCTCCTGGAGCTCGCGGACTGCTGTGCCTAGCGAATCGATTGCCTCCATGATTGATTCCATATTAACAATCCCACTTTCTCAGGCTTTTATTGATCCTGCTGTTAGGGTCCCTGGCAGTTTTAGCCGAGGTCAACTTCTTCTTCATGCCCGACATGCGAGCACAAAAAGATTTGCGTCTCGCAGCCGAGGTCTCAGATCGAGCAGCCTGCTTTCTGCTGACCGGGGCCTTTAGGTTCCCGCCTGTAGACCGATTGTAGCTACGACGTCCGGCCTCATTCAGACCACCTTCCGGGTTCTTACCTAGAGCCCTTTGCCATGCTGGACTATCTGCCATAACCAATTTCCTTGGCAGTTAGTTTTGATCTCTCAAACGCCTTCGCGGTTGGAGCTCCTTTAGAGCCCGGCTTTCTCATTTTTTCTTTCGAGCCAGCTTTAATCCTGGCCCTCTTTTTGTGTATGTTTGCGTATAGTCCTGGTTTCATTTTTATTTCTCCTTTGGTTTATTGTTTACTGCACCCCTTTGGGTTTGAATTTCTTGTCAAAGCACCACAGTGCCAGACAGTGCTGAAAAGCGCTCCAGCCATCTTCCAACTCCTGCTCGCTCCACTTGTAAACAAACGGAGCGGACGGAGTCTTCGACGATAGTATCACCGACATGCAGTGCACTTCCTTACCAAGGGCCTTCCTATAGGCCCCCAACTGCATCGCGTCGTGTGGGTACACCGGGCGCCTGGATGCTGTCACCTTCTCCGGGTCAAACGATCTGTTCTTCAGATCGATTAGGCATGTGCCATACTCGGAGTGATCAATCAGTGCGTCCGCCTTCCCGGCGTATCCAGCACCGACCAGCACCTTCTCTTCCCAATGCGCCTTCACGACCTGGGAGTTGATCCACTCCACCATGTACTCTGCGAATGGAATAAGATCCTCCCGGATGTGTATATCTGATGTAGATACAGGCTCCTTCTTCTCGCGCAGTAGTGGCAATAGTCTCTCCTGGACGTCGTGCATGGAGGTACCATGGTTCGACGCCTTCTTAGTCACTGCCTTGCTCAACTCCTCAACTGCCGAGGCCCAATCTTCCAGGGTCTCCCCGGGAAGTCTCGGGCGCTCGTCGGCTGCGAGTAGGACCTGGGTTATTTTCCAGGCGTTGAGTTGTGGGGCGTCCTTCACTTTCATCACTGAAGTGACCGACGGAAGGAGATCAATACCTTCCTTGGCTAACTTCCTCACGTCCCGGAGCGTTGTTGGACGATCGCGCCCTTCAGCGTCCGGGACCGTGTGGTAAGCCTCTCCATCAGTCGAGTACCAGTGCGCGGAGAATTCCGCGGACACTAGCCTCGTCGGCGTTTCCGAATAAGTAGAGAGTTCCAGTGCCATTAGAACGGTGCTCCGTCGTCGGTCGCTACGGTCGACTTGACTCCACCGAGTTCCTTCGACAGAAGGAGTTTTTCCTGGAGCCACTTGGGCAAGTTGACAAACTCGCCACCCTGACCCTGCTCAATCTCATACGAGACAAGATTGTTTACGCGCTCAGGAACTGCCATGCCTTTAGGCAATTTGGATGCAGATCCGATCGCAGCGTAGGTCTTGCCGGAGGTTTGACTAACCTTGTGGACTACGTTGAGCAGTGCCGATTTCCCCAGGAAGTCAGTCACCTTGAATGAGGCGAGTTGCTTCGCGTTGAGCGCTGAACCGAGCCAGCCTTCAACGAACTTCCGAAGCGACGCCTTCGGTCCGATCGACGCGGTAAACTCCGCGGAACAGACCAACGGCTTCTTGATAATGGTGACCTTACCATTCTCTACTTGCTCGAAG
>Ga0209356_1000939_pt1 | contig 11599 bp, 8 predicted proteins | sample LauGreFaBDMM15SN_2_FD_188213 | JGI IMG/M metagenome (GOLD analysis project Ga0209356, IMG submission 188213) | Freshwater lake microbial communities from Lake Michigan, USA - Fa13.BD.MM15.SN (SPAdes) (version 2) | ecosystem: Environmental > Aquatic > Freshwater > Lake | place: Lake Michigan, USA...
AAACCATCGCCTTGTTGGCCTGTATGTGCAACTTCGACAATAATTTGTAAAATACCTTCTACCAGATCATCAGGTGTTAGCATTTGAATGAGAATTTTTGGTGTGTAGTCTGTTAGATCTTGTTTTAAATCATCAGTGATTTTTTTTAAGCCGTGACCACAACCATCAACCTTGGTGACTGTCATGCCAGGGAAATTTTTAAGATTCCTCATTGCTGAGCGAATTTTAGGTAATCGATGAGGGGGAATGATTGCTTTAATTTCTTTCATAGTAGTTGTCCTATCAATTTAAGCTTCAATATTTTTTTCTTCAAATTTTTTATAAAGCGTCGGTAAAACAAGAAGCGTGAGAAGGGTTGAAGTAATAAGACCGCCAATGACAACAATAGCAAGGGGTTTTTGAACTTCAGAGCCAGGGCCCGTAGAGAATAAAAATGGGACGAGCGCAAGAAGAGCAACTGTTGCTGTCATGAGGACAGGCCTTAATCTTTGTTTACAACCTTCTCGAATCGCATCTACTTGAGACATCCCTTCTATGCGTAATTGTTGAATGCATGTGATTAAAACAACGCCATTTAAAACAGCAATACCGCATAAGGCAATAAAACCAACAGACGCAGGGACCGAGAGATATTCCCCTGTAACAGCTAGGCCAAATACTCCGCCAATAGCAGCGAATGGCAGAACAGTAATAATCATAGTGGCATAGCGAATTGAATTAAATAAAATGAACAGTAAGAAAAAGATTGCCAGAATAGTCACGGGCACAATGAGTGCAAGATGATTTAATGCACGCTGCATATTTTCAAATTGCCCGCCATACACAAAATAATATCCATCAGGAAGTTTTAATTTAGACTCTAATTTAGTCTGCAGTTCTGTTACAAAACCACCCAGATCTCTATCTCTAACATTCATAGCCACAACAATTCTTCTTTTCGCATACTCTCTACTGATTTGAGCTGGACCATCTTTAATTTCAATAGAAGCTAAATCTCTTAATGCAATTTTAGATCCGTTAGGAGAGGTAAGAAGTGTATTGCTAATAGTTTCGACATCACTACGATGATCTTCAGGAAACCTTACTGCGGCGCTAAAGCTTCTTTGGCCTTCAAAAACTCGAGTTGCAATCTTTCCACCAATCGCAGTTTCAATCAGATCATTTACGTCAGACGCATTGAATCCATGGCGCGCAAGAGCTTGCCTATCTAGATTGATATTTAGATATCCTTGCCCTGATACTTTTTCAATTTTAATGTCTGCCGCACCTTTAATATGTCCTGCTAATCTTGCCACTTCATCTGCCTTAGCTTTAAGAAGCTTTATATCCTCTCCGAATATTTTAACTGCTACGTCAGCTCTCACACCGGTAGACAGTTCAGCAACTCTTGCAGAGATAGGTTGCATCATGACAATTTGTGCTCCCAATAACGTTTTCAATTTACTTTGGATTTCTTGAGAGATAGTGTCTTGCGTCCAGCCTTTAGGCCATTCACCCTTATCTTTTAAACTTACCACTGCTTGTGATTCATTTTGTGATTGAGGATCTGCAGGACTTTCGCCCCGACCTATATTAGATACAACGCTTAAAACACCTGGGACACTTGTTATTTCTTTGGTCGCTTTTTTCTCCATATCAATGGATTCTTCCAAAGAAATATTGGGCATACGCGTAATGCTGGCCACAAGCGTTCCTTCTTTCATTTCAGGAATAAAAGAAGTACCTAAAAATGGTAATACAATAATAGATAGTACGAAAACACTTGCTGCAATCAAAATGGTTTTGACTTCATTATTCAATGATAGATCAAGCAATTTAAGATAAGGCGCCTTGATCACTTGAATAATTTTAGTATCCTCACCGCTACCCCCTTTTAAAAAATATGAGCACAACACAGGAGTGAGAGTGAAAGAAAGAACGAGTGAAATGAAAAGTGCTATGGCGATTGTGATTGCTAAAGGGCTAAACATTTTTCCTTCCATCCCAGTTAAAGTCATGAGCGGAATAAATACAAGAATAATAATGCCTACACCAAATAGAACTGGCTTACCTACCTCTGTGGCGGATTCCAATACCACACGAAGCTTGCTATTAGATTTGTCATGCCCCAGCCGATGGAACGTATTTTCTACCACCACCACTGAGCCATCCACCATGAGACCGATTGCAATCGTGAGACCCCCGAGCGACATGAGGTTTGCTGAGATACCTAAATAATTCATCGCAATAAATGTGATAAGTGGCGTTAAAAGTAAAGTCATGACCACAATTAAACTTGATCTCACATCACCTAAGAATAAAAATAGAATTGCAATAACGAGGATCACACCCTCAATGAGCACTTTAACCACAGTAAATAATGCAGAATCAACAAGCTTACTTCGATCATAGAACGATTTGATTTGAAGGCCACCAGGAAGCAATTTTTTTTCATTAATTTCATCGACTTTAGTTTTGATACGTGTCACAACTTCTTTCGCATTACCACCCCTAATCATCATAACGATAGCTCCGACTGCTTCGGTGTCACCATTTTTAACTAAAGAACCTACACGCACTTCATGACCTAATTTGACTTCCGCGACATCCTTCATGAAGACAGGTACACCATTGCGCTCCTTTAAAACAATAGAACGAATATCATCTAAATTTTGAATAAGGCCTACACCGCGAATTAGAAACTGTTCATCAAACTGAGGAAGAACCCCTGCACCACTATTGGCATTGTTTTTGGCTAACGCCACATAAACGTCATGTAGTTTTATTCCATAATGATTTAAACGATCAGGATCTACTAGCGCCTGATATTGTTTAATGAAACCACCAAATGAATTAATTTCAGCAACCCCGGGGACACTTCTCAACATAGGTCGCACTACCCAGTCCTGAATAGTCCGTCTCTCTGTAAGCTCTTCTTGAGATATTTCTTTGTTTTCATCACCTGGCTTATCCAGGGTGTATTGAAATATTTCACCTAAGCCTGTAGATACAGGACCTAAGACAGGCACAATGCCATCAGGCATTTTTTCCATCACCTCCATTAATCTTTCCATGACCAGCTGTCTTGCAAAGTAGACGTTTGTATTGTCATTGAAAACTAACGTGATAATCGAAAGTGAATTTTTGTTGAGTGAGCGCATGTCGGTCACGCCTGGCAAGCCGGTCATTGCTATTTCAATAGGAATTGTTATAAATCGTTCGACTTCTTCCGGTGATTTTCCAGGTGCTGGTGTTGCAATTTGCACCTGAATATTTGTGACGTCAGGAAACGCGTCTACAGATAATTTTTTGACACCAAAAAATCCTGCGACAAGCAGCGCAAATGCAAAGACTAAAACTACGAGTCTTTGCTGGAGAGATCCCCTGACAATTTTTTCAATCATAACTATTCAAGCTCTTTTTTCTTGCGTTCACTATTCAGATGAAAAGCGCCATCTGAAATAATGGTTTCACCTTCAGCTAAGCCGCTTAGTATGGTGATGAGATTTCCATCTTTATGCCCTAATTGAACTTCTCGCAATCTATAAGTTTTTGGACTGTTTTGAATAAACACATAATTTCGATCATTTTCTCTTACAATAGCTGCAGTTGGAACAGCAAGCCTTGAAACTTTCTTTGCTTGAATATACATTGAAGTGAGCATATCGGGCTTCAAAGATAAACTTTGATTGTCTATTTCAGTCCGAACCAAAACAGTACGAGTTTCTGGATCAACAATACTTCCCTCAAATATAATTTTTGCTTCAATTTTTTTATTTTCTAGCGCAGGAATTTCAATGGTCACGATTTCATCTTTTTGAATAAAAGAAGCTTGCTGCTCAGGAATGTTAGCAACGGCCCATAGCTTTGAAAGATCAGCTACATGGAATAAATTATCCTGAGGATTAACAATTTGACCTAAATTAATTGCGCGAGAGATAATAATGCCATCAGATCGACTAATCACGTCACCATATGAATTGATTTGACCTGAAGATTCTAATTTTTCTAGCGTCTTTTCATTCATACCCAACACCATAAGCTGATCGCGACTCGCCCTATAATCTGCTTTAACTGCATCAAGCTCATTTTCAATGCGTAGCATTTCAGCTTTACTAATGACATCTGCTTCGAATAGAAGTTTAGCTCGCTCAACTGCTTTGGTTTTTAGTCCAATGAGCTGCGTTGATTTAATAAGGGTCAGTTGTGTTTGAGTCAGTTCGATACTGTTTACTTTTGCAAGCACCTGGCCTTTTTTTACAACATCGCCAAGGCTGACATAAAGATCGCTCACTCTTCCTGTTATAGGGGAGCCAATTTTTACAAGCTTTCGATTTTGTGTTTCAAGGCGACCCGGAATCATTAGTGTTTCCCCGACATCTTGATACTTGACTACTTCATTTTTAGTTTGTTTTTGGATTTCTGGAGTAATCATAATCTCTAAGGGATCTAATTTTTTTTGCTCACTCACGTTCTCTGATTTCGAACAAGCCGAAAGCAATAATGTACTCACGAAAATTAAAAATAATTGGCTAACAAGTTTTTTCATTTAAATTTTATTCTCCAGGATATCCATACCTAATAGTTGTTCAATTTCTAAAATAGCTACAATGTAATCATATTTTGATGCTAGATAGTCTTTGCGAACTAAACGAAAAGTTCTTTGTGCATCTAAGTATTCGAGAATACCTCGCTCCCCATAGCGATAAGCTGCCTCAGCTACTTTTAAGACTGATTCTGCTTGACTCAGAAGGCCTGACTCAAAAGTTTTAACCTGCTGTTGAGCAATGAGGTAGCGCTGAAAAGCAGACTCAATGTCTCGCTTTAGAGCCAATTCCTGGTCTGTATATTGCGCTTGTAGTTCTCTATATCCAGCCGCCGCCTCGCCTATTTGTCCTTGTCTTTGATTCCAAATAGGAATGGGGATGCTTACGCCAAAACGATAGCTTGTAATATCAGGATCTTGATCAACGCCAGCATTAAGCGTTAATCCTGGATTGATAAGTTTCTCTTCTAATCGCAATCGATTTTCTGCAATATCTGCTGAGGCTTTGATTTGTTTTAATTTTGGACTTTTAGTAATTTCATTTTTTAATAAATCAGCGTTAAGATTAATATCACTCGGAGGAAGTGAGCCTACTAAACTAAATGAATCAGTAAGTGATTTACTGACCAAACCCCTGAGATAAAATTTACTCTCAGAGATTCTTAATAACGCGGCATCCGCATCTCTTTGTGCTGCAACCAATTCTGTATCTGCTTTAATTAATTCATATCTCGGTGCTTCGCCAACCTCGACTCGGAGAGCAACCTTTTCGCGGATATTTTTTAATGCATCACGATCACCCTCGGCAATTTTTAAGACAGCTTCGTTTTGAAGTACATCATAGAAAGCCTTTTTAATTTGTAACGACAAATTAATCATTGTGGCCTCGGTAACAGATGAAGCGTAATTGACTCTGGATTCGGCAACCGCTTTTTTTGCACCACGAACGTTTGGAAACTCAAGAGGTTGGGATATATTCACCCCATAATTTCTTCGTTGATTTGCGGTAGAATTCGGCGTTCTAAAACGAGAGGGCCCTGTGCCAAGCTCAATTTCTGGATTAAGATAAGATTCAGCAGTCACAACACTTGATCTGGCTGCGTCCTCTTTAGCTTTAAGAACATCTAAAATAGGATTTTCCCTTTTTGCAATATCTATTAAGTCCTGCAAAGTAAAGTTGGGTGATGCAATTACTGAAATGCTTAGACTTAAATTAATTAAAGCAATATATAGGATTTTTTTTAGATTTTTCAACATGTTACAAAAAATTATACTAGGATTGATTGATTTTAACACTGATTCTCGAGGTTTTTAATCCCTAAAAAATTAAGGCTTATAACAACGAATCAGAATTAAATTTTGAGCTCAAAATAGGCATAAAAAAATTGCCCTTTTTATCTTGTCGACTTAATATCTCCAGACCGTTATTTAAGTCTAGCCAAGTAATTACACCTTATTTTTGAATTAAATAGGCTTGAGTCTAGTCTATTTGTCACACTCTCATGCTAAGATTTTGTCCATATGAAGCACTTAACAAGCTGTTTTTTAAAAAGATTTTAACATTTGAATTTTCCTCGTTTTTTTCTTACCTTTTCTTTATTAGGAGCCCTTATTCCAGCTCACGCGCTTGAATCAATATGGTATTCAGACAAGGATTTAAAAGAAGGAAATATTCAACTTATCCCAGATGGTTATATCGATTCATCAGGAGGTGACCCATGCAGTCAGAAGGCTTATGACAAACCTTTATCTTTGGTTGAAGTCACCGAAGCGGCACTTTGTCATAACCCTCAAACAAGAGAAGTTTATGCAAACGCTAAAGTTCAAGCAGCACAAGTTGGCGTAGCGCGATCACTCTTCTTTCCATCAGTGACAGATACATTATCCGCAACAGAAAATAAAAATAGGACAACGAACTATTCAAATGCTACAAACAGAATTGTTGCATCTTATCTTTTGTATGATTTCGGCAGTCGCGATGCTAATTTTGAAAATGCTAATCAGCTTTTAAAAGCAGCAAGCGCTACTCAAAATGCAATAGTCCAAACTGTTCTATTAGCTTCAGTGAATGCGTTTTATCAAGTCCATGCAAGTCGAGCAATTCTCAATGCCTCGATTGAGACTGAGCGCCTTTCCCAAGAAAGTTTTAAATCAGCCGAGGCTAAGTATATTGCAGGTGTTGCCACCCCTGCAGATAAGCTTCAAGCGCAAACCTCATTTGCTAATGCCACACTGACTAAACTTAGAAACGAAGGCACATTGAAAGTGGCTTATGGAAATCTTGCTAATGTCATGGGAGCGCCTGCAAATATTAATTTTCAAATTGCTGACAGCAAGCTTGATGATATTCCTGAATTAATAGATCAAGATATTGATGCTTTAATTGAGCAGGCAAGACTTCAAAGGCCTGACTTAATGGCTAGTGAAGCACAACTAAAAGCTTCATTAGCTAAAATTGAGTCCGTCAAAGCAGATGCTAAACCTAAAGTTAGGATTGACGCTTCCAATCAATATGATGAAAATTTATTAGGACAAACCTCTCAAAATACTTCGCAACTCGGCATTTTTTTAAGTATTCCTCTTTTTGAAGGATATAAACCTACTTATCTTATTCGTTCAGCTGAAGCCACTGCAGAACTGAATGCTTCAAAAAGAGACCAGCTAAAACTTCAGGTATCCCTTGATGTTTGGACGGCTTATCAAAATTTAAAGACAGCAAATGAATCGATTACTGCGTCTAATGTCTTACTTTTAAGCGCTGAAGAATCTTCGCGCGTAGCATTAGGACGTTACAAAGAAGGCGTTGGAAATATTATTGATACGCTCAATGCACAAAGCGCTTTAGCCAATGCAAAACAACAAAAAATACAATCGGTTTTAAATTGGAATATTGCAAGAACAACTCTTGCTCAATCGATAGGCGTCCTTGATAATGCAATGATTCAAAAATTGCCCGAAAAGAAAAGACAATAAAACATATGAAAAAATTAGCCACCCATTTAATTAATATTGCTTTAATTTTAGCTTTTCTATTTGGTGCTTATTATGTGTATCAACTCTCGAATAAAAAGAAACCTGAAGATTTATATCGACTCCAGCCAGTCACGATGGGCGATATTGAACAAAATGTGACAGCCAATGGTACGATCAATCCTGTGTCACTTGTGAATGTGGGTACCCAAGTTTCAGGTCGTGTTAAAAAAATCTACGCAGACTATAACGATCAGGTAAAAAAAGGCCAAATCCTTTTAGAGCTTGAAGATGAATTATTTAAAGCACAAATTGCACAATCTCTAGGTAATGTAAAAAATAATGAAGCTTCACTCGAATTAGCCAAAGCGAATGAAGCAAGAATGCGAAACTTATTACAACAAGAATATGTATCTAAACAAGAGCTCGATCAAGCGATTCAAGCTCTAAAATCTGCCGAAGCACAATTAAGTACGACCAAAGCACAACTCAAACGTGATCAAACGAATTATGGCTATTCCATTATTAAGTCACCTGTTGCAGGTGTTGTTGTGGACCGTGTGGTGGATGTCGGTCAAACGGTGGCAGCAAGCTTACAAACACCGACTTTATTTAAAATTGCGCAAGACTTATCCAAGATGCAAATCGATACAAGTTATGCGGAAGCAGATATTGGCCGTATTCGAGTCGGCCAAACAGCTAAATTTAATGTAGATGCATTTCCTAATCAAAATTTTGAAGGTATGGTTAAACAAATTAGACTCAATCCAACAAATACAGCGAATGTTGTGACTTATGACGTCGTGATTTCAGTGGACAATCCAGATCAACTTTTATTACCAGGCATGACAGCGTACGTGAATATTAATTTTGCAAAACATGACAATGTTTTATTGGTACCTAACGCGGCTTTACGTTATCGACCTAAAAATGAAGAAATGAAATTAGCCATGAAGAAAGATAAAAAATCAGATGACAATAAAGCTAAAACAAAGAACGACGGTTTAGGTTCTGGCAAAGTTTATGTCTTAAGAAATAACAAGCCTGAAATGATTAGGGTTAAAACAAGCATTACGAATGGCAAATATACTGAGATAGTGACTTCAGATATTAAGCCTAATGAATTTGTGATTACGGCTGACATGTCAACAGATCAAAAACCGGGCGGTTCAAATGCACAAGGCCCTAGTCGTCCGCCACGAGTCTTTTAATCTATGACAAAAAAAGTCATTGAGATTCAGGGTCTTTATAAAGATTACGATACTGCTGCAGGCGTTTTTCCTGTTCTCAAAGATGTGAATCTTACGATTGATGATGGCGAATATGTTGCAATCATGGGCCCTTCAGGCTCAGGTAAATCAACTTTCATGAACATCTTAGGTTGCCTAGATCGGCCTACCAAAGGAGAATACATGCTCGATGGACATTCTGTTAAATCTTTAAGTAGTAATGAGCTAGCAAAACTTCGTAACAAAACCATTGGGTTTGTTTTTCAGGGATTTAATTTACTTGCGCGATCAACATTAGTTGAAAATGTATCATTGCCATTAGTTTATGCTGAAGATCAAAAAGAATTAAGAACAAAGATAGCTAAAAATATTTTAGAAAGAATGGGGCTAGGCAATTATTTTGATTCCAAGCCTAGTCAAATTTCAGGGGGACAGCAGCAGCGAGTCGCTATTGCAAGAGCTCTTGTTAATCAACCGCGCATTATTTTGGCTGATGAACCTACAGGTAATTTAGACAGTAAAACGAGCGATGAAATTATGAAAATATTTGATGAGCTTAATCAAATTGGAAACACCATTATTATTGTTACTCATGAAAACGATATTGCTGATCACGCGAGCCGACAAGTGCGTTTCTTAGATGGAAAAATTGTAGAAGATCACCGCAATAAAAAAGAAAAGGTAGAGGCTTAAATGTTTTTTCCCATGTTGAGCGAAGCTTGGCATGCCATGGGTGCAAATCGTCTTCGCACATTCTTAACTATGTTAGGTATGGTGATTGGTGTAGGCGCTGTGGTATTGATGATGGCCATCGGGGAAGGCGCTCAACAATCTATTAAACGTTCTATTGATTCGATGGGTAGTAATCTATTCGTGATTTTGTCGGGCTCTTCAAGCGCCTCAGGCTCGAGAAGTGGGTCAGGCAATTCTTCAGCGCTCAATATAAATGATGCGAATGCGGTTGGGGACTTGGAAGATATTGCAGCCATTGCTCCGATAAGTACCGGCAATGCACAAATCATTTTTTCAGGGAACAATTGGAATACATCGATTATTGGCACTTCCCCTACCTACTTTTCTATTCGCGGATGGAATGTCGATAGCGGAGAATTATTTTCAGATGCTGATATTCGCTCTGCAAATCGTGTGGCACTCATTGGAAAAACAGTTGCTGAAAATTTATTTGGTGATGATATAGATCCTATTGGTAAAACGATTCGTATTAAAAAAAGCCCATTTATGATTTTGGGTGTATTAGAAAGTAAAGGACAAAGCTTCGATGGCCGAGATCAGGACGATACTATTATTGTCCCCATCACAACAGCGCAGAGAAAATTATTTGGTAATCAAATTCCAGGAAGTGTTCGTATGATCATGGCGCAAGCCAAATCAGAAAAATATATGGGGGTTGCTGAAGATGCGATTAACGATTTGATTCGTCAGCGACATAATATCCGTGAAAATGCAGAAAGTGATTTTTCAGTGAGAAATTTAACGGCTATGGCCAAAACTGCAAGTGAAACTGCAAAAACGATGTCGATGTTATTGGGAGCCATTGCTTCTATCTCGCTTCTTGTAGGTGGCATCGGTATTATGAATATCATGTTGGTGTCGGTCACTGAGCGCACACGTGAAATTGGTATTCGTATGGCGATAGGCGCGCGTGAAAAAGATATTCTGCTTCAGTTTCTTTTAGAGGCGTGTGTGATTTCTATTGTAGGTTGCGTGATTGGAATTGCGCTTGGATTGGGCGGTGCACTTATTGTAAAAAAAATGGTGGGCGCTGAAATTTTAATTTCAATGCGATCCATCGTATTAGCTTTTTCAGTGGCCGCGAGTGTGGGCGTCTTCTTTGGTTATTATCCAGCAACTAAGGCCGCCAAGCTTCACCCAATCGAAGCTTTAAGGTATCAGTAGAGATTTATTCGAGAAGCAGCAATTCTAGGATACTATTTTTAGGAATCCAAACCATCCTATTTTGATTGAATATGCTGAAAATATGCTTTAACTATTGGCTTACATATAAAATTCACATGAGTTTATTTAAAGGTCATACGTTTTAGAACACCATCTTTATTAATAAAAGTATGCTTGATTACACCAAGAAGATGGAGTGCAAATAAAGCGAGAATAATATAGCCCATATAATCATGTATCATTTTGAAAACTTCTCTCATTTCGTCGTTGCCTAGCCCTTCTATTATGGGGATTCCAAACCATTTAATTCCGTATTTACTATACGTTGCCATTATGACTCCAGAGAGAGGAAGAAGAACCATCGCGAGATAGAAAGCATGGTGTGACCCTTTGGCTAATTTTTTTTCCCATACTTTCATTGATTTTAAAAGGGCAGGTGCAGGGTGCGTCAGGCGCCAAAAAACTCGAAACAAAATTAACCCTAAAAGGGTAACACCAACAGATTTATGAAGATTGAAATAAAAACTTCTTGGTGAAACCTCTTCATTTAGATGCCAAGTATAAAATCCTAAATTGAAGAGATCAAAGCTCGCAGACTTAGGAGCCTCTTTGGGAAGGTCTGTCATAAACCAAGCTAATGTAAACATAAAAATAATAGCCACTGCGATGAGCCAATGAAGAATGATTGCGGTCTTTGTATATTTTGTAGATGCTGTTGCCATTTTGAATTCCTTAAAATTAGTAAAACATAGATTCTATGTTAACGCACTTAAAAACATTGATTATTCTTATCAGATATTTTAATGCTAACCACGATTGATTACAATATGTGACTTAGATCACCATAAAAAAAGCAGCCGATGGCTGCTTTTATGAGTGCTAAAAAACTTAATTACGTTTTTTTGTTTTTGTTACATTATCAAGTGCAAATGTGCTGACTGGATTTTGCATTAAAATG
>Ga0209356_1000945_pt1 | contig 11564 bp, 11 predicted proteins | sample LauGreFaBDMM15SN_2_FD_188213 | JGI IMG/M metagenome (GOLD analysis project Ga0209356, IMG submission 188213) | Freshwater lake microbial communities from Lake Michigan, USA - Fa13.BD.MM15.SN (SPAdes) (version 2) | ecosystem: Environmental > Aquatic > Freshwater > Lake | place: Lake Michigan, USA...
CGAAGTGCCGCTAGGCACGGTGTGCGGCTTTGTTGGTCCAAATGGATCAGGCAAGACGACCACTATGCGGATGCTGCTGGGTCTGATAACTCCCACAACTGGGCAAGGCCACATCCTGGGTGAGCCAATTGAGCATCCAGAAAAATACTTAAGTCGCGTGGGAGCAATGATCGAAGGACCAGCTTTCTATCCAGCACTTTCAGGGTATGAGAACTTGATGGTTCTTGCAAAACTTGGTGGTTTTCCAATTGAGCGAGTTCAGCAGTTGCTCGACAAAGTTGGACTTGGAGATCGCGGTAAATCTAAGTTCAAGACATATTCACTTGGAATGAAGCAGCGGCTGGGAATTGCAGCAGCACTGTTGCCTGAACCAAAGCTTTTGATGCTGGATGAACCAACAAATGGTTTAGATCCTGAAGGAATTCAAGAAGTCCGCGCTCTATTGCGCGATCTGGCAAATGAGGGAACTACGGTTTTTGTTTCCTCCCACTTGTTATCAGAGCTAGAAATCATTAGTGATTACATAGTGATGCTTAGAAAAGGTGAAATTGTTTTTGCAGGCCCAATTGGTGAATTGATGGCGCAGCAGCAACCAACAATTATTGCAAAATCACTCAAGAAATCTGACCTTAAGCGCATTGTTAAAATTGCAAAGGAAGCAGGACATCACGCTGTAATTCGGGATGATTCAGTTCATGTGTTAGCTGAGATGGATTGGGCCCCAGATCTTAACAAAGCCGCTTTTGAAGCAGGAATAATTTTGGCGCAACTAGCACCACAGCTACCAAATCTTGAAGAAACTTTTTTTGAAATGACGGGGGATAAGTAATGCTTAACGTAGTCAGAGCAGAACTTCGTAAGTTGCGCCGCCCCACACTATTTTTTGGCACAATGGGCGCAGTTGTATTTTTCAGCGGACTCTTCTCAGCCTTGCTATACCTGTTAATTGATTCACCTCAAGGTAATGCCGATCGTGGGCGAGTAATTAGCCGCGAGGTATTAGCTCTATCAAGTGGTGGTGTTCAGGGTTTTGCAAATGTAGGTGGGTTTTTAGGAATCATTGCCCTGTGCGTTTTTGCAGCGCAGACCGCACAGGAATACACATACGGAACGCTTCGCAACTTATTAGTTCGCCAACCAAGCCGAATGAAAATTTTGTTTGGAAAGTTGATATCGATGATCATTTTTGCGTTAGCCATGATCACCATATCTGCAATTGTAAGTATTGGGATTTCGGCGATTTTGGCACCGACCATTGATGTGTCAACCAAGATGTGGTTCACAAGTGCGGGCATTGAGTTCATTTACACAACTTTTGTGAATGTAGTTATCTCTGTGATTGGCTTTGGAATCATCGGAATGGTTCTAGGTTTACTGCTGCGATCCCCTATCAGCGCAATATCGTTTGGCGTTCTTTGGTTATTGATTGTTGAGATCTTGCTGATAGCGGTGAAGAATTCTTTGCAATCTTGGCTGCCTGGTTATCAGTTAAGCACTATCGCTTCAGGTGGAAGTGCTGATGTCACCTATTCGCATGCCCTTGCAACAGGAGGCGCATATGTCGCAGTTGGTGCCATAGTGGCATCAATACTCTTTGTTCGTCGTGATGTAGCTAATTAAAGACACTCGCAGGTAAAACCCCGCTTTTCTCAGGTTCGGCATTTATTCTTTAGGCCTTCCCTTCCGAAAGGTTTTACGTGAAAAAGTTCAGGGCGATATCGCTTGCTGTAATTCTAGGGCTGTCGATTTCGTCAGTGCCTGCCCTTGCAGTCCCTAAACCAACTGTGGCTGAAATCGAAGCTGCAAAGAAAGTGGAAGCAGCAAAGAAAAAGATTGCTGATGCGCAAGCCAAAAAGTTGGCCGCAGCAAACCAAAGCCTTCGCACTCTGACCGCAAAGGCAAATGCAGCAACAGCCTTATATAGGAAAGCTCAAGGTGAATTAGCCGTAGCAACTTCACTGGCTGTCGCAGCCGCAAAGCACGCAGAGGAAACCGCAGCGGCGGTTTCACAAGCACACAGAACAATTGGTCGCCTTGCAGCAAATGCATACATCTTGGGCGGCAGTATGAGCGATATTGCACCTTTGCTTAGCGCAAATGGTCCCCAGGATTTAATTGATCAACTAACAACGCTCAGCACATTGGGCGCACAGAACTCTGTCGCACTAGACCGATTTAAAGAAGCTGAAGCAGCAGCTAAAAAAGCCAAGGCTGAAGCTGATGCTGCCAAGGTTGTTCAACAAGTTGCAACAAACAAGGTAGCGGCTGCGAAACAAGTTGCAGATGATGCGAAAGCAGAACAAGCAGAAGAAGTTGCCAAGTTGCAAGCAGTTCAAGATAAGTTGATGAAAGACTTAATGAATGCTCGCAAGGTTCGCACAACCCTTGAGCAGCAACGCCAACTTGCCTTACTCGAAGAAAGCCAAGCAAATACCGCTGCACAAACCGGCGGACAAAAAAATATTTGGCCAGATACTGGTTTCAAGGGCCGTTCATCATCTAGAACTACACAAGCACAACGTGACAAAGCAGTTGCATTTGCAAAGATACAAGTTCTTGCACGCAAGCCTTATATTTGGGGAGACGAGGGCCCAAACTCATTCGATTGTTCAGGACTTGTTTATGCTGCATACAAATCAGCAGGGCTAGGGTGGCCCAACTGGGATCGCCTTAACTCGGCTTTGTATACTGGCTATACCCAGCATGTTTCACTCAAAGAGCTAGTACCTGGCGATCTCTTGTTCTATTCATACAAGGGAACAATCTCAACAATTCACCACATGTCAATTTATGCTGGTAACGGCATGATGTGGGAAGCAAACTCTAAGGACCGTGGCTTGCTCTACTCAAGCATCTACAGCGTTAAGGGTCTAATGCCATTTGGTGGTCGCGTCTAAACCAGCACTACTCTTGTCCTATGACAACAGCTGTTCCAGCAGTTCGCAATGCGGTTCGAACATGGCTGGAAAAATATGAAGCAGGCGACACAGTTCTTGTTGCCGTTTCTGGAGGCGCAGATTCATTAGCACTTGCTTACGCGCTGTCCATTGAAGCAGAGAAAGTTGCGATTAATGCTATTGGTGTGACAGTTGATCATCAACTACAAGCCGCTTCAACTGAGCAAGCAGAAAGAGTTGTGGAGCAACTTTCAAAGTTTGGAATCAAATGTGTAATTAAAAAAGTTACCGTTGATATCAAAGAAGGATTAGAAGCGTCTGCTCGAAAGGTGCGATATGAAGCGATCAATGAAGTTGCACAGGATGAAAGTGCGGTAGCAGTTTTTCTTGGCCATACAAAAGATGATCAAGCGGAAACGGTTTTGTTAGGACTTGCCCGTGGATCCGGCACTCGTTCACTTTCTGGAATGGCACATCACAGTGGAATTTATGTTCGACCACTTTTAGAAATTACTCGCAATCAGAGTGAAGAGTTTTGCAAAGAAGTTGGTTTGGATTATTGGAATGATCCGCACAACCAAGACACTCAGTTCGCACGTGTACGTGTTCGCACCGAAGCACTCCCTGTTTTAGAAAAAACGATTGGACCCGGAATCTCAGATGCATTAGCTCGAAGCGCTCATCTGTTACGAGATGATGCTGATGCGTTAGATCATTGGGCCAAGCGCGAAGAGATTCAATTAGATCTTCAAGATCTAGATTGTGCCCACCTAGAAACCTTGCCTAGAGCAATTCGCACCCGAATTCTGCGAACTGCCATCTATGCCGCAGGTGCTCCTGCGGGATCGGTCTCGGCAGAGCATGTAAGTGCTGTTGAGGCCCTAATCTCAGCGTGGAGCGGCCAAGGTGCGCTCAATTTGCCGGGCGGTGTGAAGGTTGAGCGAATTTCGGGCAGACTTTCGCTCTCACCGCACCGACCATAGGGAGAACCGTGGATTTAGAAGCAGTCAAGGGCGATATCGAACGCGTAATCGTGACCGAAGAACAGTTGCAAGCACGTATCAAAGAGCTAGCAGCAGAGGTTGATAGAGATTACGAAGGTAAAGACCTTCTACTTGTAGGTGTATTAAAAGGTGCAGTTATGGCAGTTGCCGATCTTTCGCGCGCGCTGCAACGTCACATAGATATGGACTGGATGGCGGTTTCTTCATATGGATCCGGAACAAAGTCGAGCGGAGTTGTTCGTATTTTGAAAGATTTAGATCGTGACATCACGGGCCGAAATGTATTGATTGTTGAAGACATTGTTGATTCGGGTTTAACACTCTCTTGGCTCAAGGCAAACCTAGAATCACGAGGCGTTGGCTCAGTAGAGATTCTTTCAATTTTACGTAAGCCAGAAGCCGCAAAAGTCGAAGTCAATGTTAAGTATGTCGGCTTTGATATTCCAAAAGATTTCGTAATTGGGTATGGACTTGATTTTGATGAAAAATACCGCAACCTTCCTTTCATTGGTGTGCTTGCAAAGCACATGTACGAATAAGAACTAGAAACGAGAATCCCCAGATATGTCACAAGCACAAAAGCCTAAGAAGCAAGCAAAGAAGAGTTTTTCTGGCAAGACCACGCCAAAGAAACCTGCCACCACTGGCGGAAAAATCTTTCGCGGTCCATTATTTTGGATTGTTGCTGCAATCTTTGCTGTCACGGTTTTTGGTCAGATCTCATCTGCGGGTAATAAATACACGCAAATCGAAACATCACAGGCAATTGATGCGATTACGCAGTCAAAAGTCTTATCTGCCGAACTAGTTGATAGAGATCAAAAGATTCGCCTAATCCTTACTCCTGGTAACACAATTAAGGGCGACTCAAAGGTTGAGGCATTCTATGTTGCGCGTCAAGAGCCCACCTTGATTGATGCATTGACGGCTAACCCACCTTCAAAGGGTTGGAACGTAAAGGTTCCGTCGCAATCACTGTTGGTTTCATTCCTCTTCTCTATCGTCCCATTCCTGCTTATTGGACTTTTGTTTTTCTGGTTTATGAGCCAAGCCCAAGGCGGAAACAAAGTTTTCCAATTTGGAAAATCTAAAGCAAAATTGCAAGATAACGATGTACCGAAGACAACATTTAAAGATGTTGCAGGTGCGGACGAGGCACTTGCCGAATTAGATGAAATAAAAGACTTCCTTGCCAAGCCAGAAAAATACGCACCACTTGGCGCAAAGATTCCTAAGGGTGTTTTGTTGTTTGGCCCTCCAGGAACAGGTAAGACACTTCTGGCTCGTGCAGTAGCTGGCGAAGCCGGAGTCCCTTTCTATTCCATTTCAGGCTCAGACTTTGTTGAAATGTTTGTTGGTGTTGGTGCAGCGCGTGTGCGTGATTTGTTTAATCAAGCTAAGGCAAACGCACCTGCAATCGTTTTCATTGACGAAATCGATGCTGTTGGTCGCCAGCGCGGTGCAGGCATGGGTGGTGGTCACGATGAACGTGAACAAACACTCAATCAATTATTAGTTGAGATGGATGGCTTTGAAGAAAACTCACAAGTTATTTTGATCGCTGCAACAAACCGTCCAGATGTTTTAGATCCTGCGTTGCTTCGTCCAGGTCGCTTTGATCGCCAAATCGCAGTTGATCGCCCAGATCTCAAAGGTCGTGAGGCGATCTTGCAGGTACATGCCAAGGGCAAGCCACTTAGCGATGAGGTAAAGCTAGTTAATTACGCACGTCGCACACCTGGTTTTACAGGCGCCGATCTTGCCAATGTTCTTAATGAAGCTGCACTTCTATCTGCTCGTGAAAACAAATCTGTCATTGGAAATCCAGAGCTAGATGAAGCAATTGATCGCGTCATGGCTGGACCACAACGTAAATCTCGCTTAATGAGTGATGATGAACGTCGAGTCACCGCCTATCACGAAGCAGGTCACGCTCTTGTTGCACATGCAATGCCGCATACAGATCCAGTTCACAAAGTAACAATCATGCCTCGTGGCCGTGCGCTTGGTTACACAATGGTTCTTCCTGATGAAGATAAGTACTCAACAACTCGCAATCAATTACTTGATCAGTTGGCGTATTCATTAGGTGGCCGTGCCGCTGAAGAATTGATTTTCCATGATCCATCAACAGGTGCGTCTAACGACATTGAAAAGGCGACAGAGCTTGCTCGTGCAATGGTTACTCAATATGGAATGACTGAAGCAATTGGTGCTATCAAATTGGGCGGCGGAGCATCTGAGCCATTCTTGGGTCGCGATTATGGGCATCAACGTGATTACAGCGAAAACATCGCAGGAGTTGTTGATCGTGAAATTCGTCGACTCATTGAAAATGCACATCAAGAAGCTTTTGATATTTTGGTTGCAAACCGAAAGATCCTTGACGAAATGGTTATTGAACTTCTTGAAAAGGAAACTTTAAACAAGGATGAAATTGCCGCAATCTTTAAAAAGGTAAAGCTAGTTACTAAGCGTCCTGCATGGACTGGTTCTGCTACTCGCATTCCTTCTGAACAACCACCAGTGGATGTTCCAGAACGCATTGTTGTAGTAGTTGAAGAACCAAAAAAACCAACTCGTCGCAAGAAGGCTGCAAGTGACGGTAAATAAAGTCACCGTGACCGATGGTCGCGCTTCTGGTCCCTATGACCAGGAACGCGCTGAAAAGGCTGTTCGTGAGCTACTTTTCGCCCTCGGTGAGGATCCTGATCGTGATGGCTTAAAGGAGACTCCTGCACGGGTAGCGCGGGCAATGAAGGAAAACTTTGAAGGATTGTGGCAATCACCAGAGGATGTTTTAACAACTACCTTTGATATTGGACATGAAGAGTTGGTAATCGTGCGCGACATCGAAGTCTTTTCACATTGTGAACATCACTTAACTCCCTTCCATGGAGTTGCGCATATCGGATATATCCCGCGCGGAAAAATCACTGGTCTTTCAAAGCTCGCACGCTTAGTTGATCTGTATGCAAAGCGCCCGCAGGTGCAGGAACGATTAACAACTCAGATCGCAGATGCAATGGTGAAAATCTTGGATCCACTAGGTGTGATTGTGATTATTGATTGTGAGCATTTGTGTATGTCGATGCGTGGAGTCAAGAAATCTCATGCTCGCACAACAACATCAGCGGTACGCGGTGCCTTAACAAATCCTGCAACGCGCGCAGAAGCGATCTCACTTATCACTAAGGCGTAATTCTCATGTTGATCATGGGTATCTTGAATGTAACCCCTGATTCCTTTGCCGATGGTGGCAGACATAATGAATTTGCGGCGGCAGTGGCGCGCGGTATAGAAATGATTGCAGAAGGTGTTGACATCATTGACATCGGTGGTGAATCAACCAGACCTGGCGCAGAACGTGTAAGTGAAGCTGAAGAATTAGAACGCACCATTCCAGTTGTAGCAGAACTTGCAAAGCTTGGCGCAAGGATTAGCATCGACACAATGCGTGCAAGCACCGCAGAGGCTGCAATTGAGGCTGGTGCATCGATTATCAATGATGTAAGCGGGGGTTTAGCTGATCCATTGATGTTGCAAACTGCTGCACGTTTACAGGTTCCCTATATTGCAATGCACTGGCGTGGGCAGTCAAAAGATATGAATTCAAAGGCTATTTATAACGATGTCGTCATTGACGTGATCTCAGAGCTACAAGTGCGCATTACCGCCGCTCAAGATGCAGGAATCAAAGCCAAGAATCTAATACTTGATCCGGGCCTGGGCTTTGCAAAGGATGCTGAACATAACTGGGCGATCATCGATTCAGTCGAATCATTTGTTGAGATGGGTTATCCCGTATTAATTGGTGCATCACGTAAGCGTTTTCTAGGTGGGGATACTCCAGATGAACGCGAACAGGCAACAATCGATTTAACCAAGCGGCTTGCCACCACAGGTGTGTGGGCGGTTAGAGTTCATAGCGTGAAACCACATAAGGAGGTGTTAGAACAATGAGTGATCAGATTGTCCTAACAGGTATCCATGGTTTTGGTTATCACGGATTATTTGAACAAGAACGCAAAGATGGTCAGGATTTCTTTGTTGACTTAACACTTTCAGTTGATTTAAAAGCAGCATCACATTCAGATTCGATTGCAGACACTGTCAACTATGCTGAGATTACAGATCTGGTAGTTGACGAGATAACGAGTAATCCGGTCAATTTGATCGAAAAATTGGCGGCGAGGATTGCCGAGCGGGTATTAAATCAACATATGAAGGTCAGTTCTGTAACTGTCACAGTACACAAACCTCAAGCACCCGTTGCTGCACAATTAAAAGACATTGCAGTTGTAGTAACCAGATCTCGATGAAAGCTGTAATCGCACTTGGTGCAAATATTGGTAATCCACAAGAAAATCTGGATCTAGCAATTGCCTTATTGCGAGAAGCGACAGATGTGCAGTTGGTATCTAGTTATTACACAACTTCACCCGTTGGTGGACCAGAGCAACCTGATTACATAAATGCGGTGTGCACTATTGACAGTGAATTACCAGCCATGGATCTATTGTCATTACTACATGGCATTGAAAAGAGTCTGGGCCGGGAAAGAATTGAGCACTGGGGTCCACGAATAATTGATTTAGACCTCATTCAATATGGCGGATTGTTAAGTAAGGCTGATGAATTGCAGTTGCCACATCCACGCGCACACGAGCGTCGCTTTGTTTTGCAGCCTTGGTTTGAAATTGAGCCTGATGCAATCCTGCTTACGCATGGATCTATAAAAGATCTTTTGGAACAATTGCCCGCATAGAGGTAAACTTTCCCGTATCTCGCCCGGTACCCCACGAAAGGACTGGAGCCACTGAAATGACTGTATTAGTCCCAACTATGGGTGCCTTGCATAAAGGCCACCAAGCGTTGATTAAGCGTGCGCACACATTAGATAAAGATGTAATTGTTAGTATCTTTGTAAATCCGTTGCAGTTTGAAAGTAAAGAGGATTTAGAAAAGTATCCACGATCGCCAGAGCGCGATATTGAAATTGCAACTATTGCTGGTGCAAACGAGGTGTGGTTTCCTGAGTACGAAGACTTGTATCCAGAAGGATTTAAAACAGTGAGTGCCGGTCCGCTTGGAGATCTCTTTGAAGGCGCATCACGTCCTGGGCACTTTGATGGTGTTGTAACAGTGGTCGATCGCCTTTTTGCAATAGCAAAACCAGATAAGGCAGTATTTGGCGAAAAGGATTTTCAGCAGCTAACAATTATCAAGGCGATGAAGAGCAAGGTTGAAATCATCAGCGTTCCAACTGTTCGCGAATTTGATGGTTTAGCGATGTCTTCACGCAATCTTCAACTCAGCGAATCAGGTCGCAATGTCGCCTTGGTTATTCACCGAGCGTTAGCGGCTGCAAAGCTTGCCCCAACTGTAGAAATCGCTCAGGAGGTACTTAATACGACGCTTTCTACTGAGTCAGGCTTTGATAAGGATTACGCAACGATTATTGATGAAAAGGATTTTTCATTAGCAGGTGAAGGTACGGAAAATCGTCGAGCGATTATTGCTGGATGGGTAGAGGGAGTTCGCTTGATAGACAATATGGCAATGGTGGGGAGATAGCAATGTTATTAACAGTTGACGTTGGAAATACAAATACTGTTCTTGGAATCTTTGATGATAAGGATTTAGTTCACTCGTGGAGAGTTAAAACAGATCCTCGCAGTACCGCTGACGAGTTGTGGTTGCAATATCGTGCGTTAATTGAGGATTACAAGCCTTCAGGCTTAGCTGTCTGCTCAACTGTTCCAGCCACATTGCGTGAGCTTCGCACAATGATTGCTGATTATTTCGCTGATGTTCGAGTGACGATTGTCGAACCTGGTATCAAAACCGGAGTTCCGTTACTTGTTGATAATCCTAAGGAGATTGGCGCGGACCGAATCGTTAACACATTGGCAGCCCACACCTTGTTTGGCGGGCCAGCAATCGTCGTAGATTTCGGAACTTCTACAAATCTTGATGTTGTGTCACCAAAGGGAGAATTTTTAGGCGGAGCGTTAGCACCTGGAATTGAAATCTCAGTTGATGCGTTAGCAGCTCGCGCTGCGCAACTGCGCAAAGTTGAATTAATTAGACCCAAAAATGTCATAGGTAAGAACACTGTGGAGGCGTTGCAATCCGGAACAATTTATGGATTTGCTGGTCAGGTCGATGGTTTAGTTGACCGAATTACTGCAGAGCTATCGGATTCATATTCTGAAAAGCCAACAGTTATTGCAACCGGTGGATTAGCCCCTTTGATTATCGGAGTTTCAGAAACAATCGACCACCATGAGCCTGATTTAACCCTCATTGGACTTCGCCTAATTCACGAACGAAATGCCTAACTCGGTAGACTTCGCAGCCTATGAGCACCACTAATGAACCAATTGAAGAGGATCTGCCTGAACAGCTCCGCATTCGACGTGAAAAGCGCGCCTCACTAATAGAGCGCAATATAGAGCCATATCCGGTCTCTGTGCCCCGCACAAAATCTCTTATTGAAATCCGCGAAAAGTATGTTGGTCTTGAAATCGATGTTGCAACTGGAGACATCGAATCACTAACAGGGCGAATCATTTTCAAGCGCGATACAGGCAAGCTGTGCTTTGCAACGCTGCGCGAAGGTGATGGGACCGAACTTCAGGCAATGCTTTCACTAGACAAAGTTGGCCAAGAAGTTCTTGATTCATGGAAATCAGATATTGATCTGGGTGACATTGTTTCTGTGACCGGTGAAATTATTACTTCAAAGCGTGGCGAACTTTCAATTCTTGCTAATTCTTGGACTTTGGCTGCAAAGTCACTTCGTCCACTGCCAAATGATCACAAGCCAATGTCTGAAGAAACTCGTGTTCGGATGCGCTATGTGGATTTAATTGTTCGCCCTGAAGCACGTAGCAATGCGCGTTTGCGGCCAGCTGTGATGAAGTCTCTGCGTGAAACATTTGATCAGGCCAACTTTGTTGAAGTTGAAACACCAATGCTTCAGGTGATGCATGGTGGAGCAGCGGCCCGTCCATTCAAATCATTCTCAAATGCCTATGACATGGATCTGTACCTACGTATTGCACCTGAACTATTTTTAAAGCGCTGCGTTGTTGGTGGTATTGAGCGTGTTTTTGAAATCAACCGTAACTTCCGCAATGAAGGCGCTGATTCATCGCACTCACCTGAGTTTGCAATGATTGAAAGCTATATGGCCTATGGCGACTGGATGTCTATCGCTGATCTGACGCGAGCCCTTGTTCAAAACGCTGCAATGGCCGTTGCTGGTTCACATGTTGTTACACACCATGATGGACGCCAGGCAGACCTTGGTGGCCAGTGGAAGCAGATCTCCTTATATGACGCTATTTCTCATGGTGTTGGCGAAACTGTTACAGCACTTACCCCGATTGCAGAGTTGAAGAAGATCGCTGAAAAACTAGGGATGAAAATTGATCCTAAGTGGATTACTGGCAAACTTGCTGAAGAGATCTTTGAACATGTTGCGCGCCATGAATTAGTTGAACCAACTTTTGTTATGGGCTTCCCAGTCGATACTTCACCTCTTGTTCGTGCACACCGCGAACTACCGGGTGTTGCTGAAAAGTGGGATTTATATATTGATGGTTTCGAACTTGCAACAGGTTATTCTGAGTTAATTGATCCAGTTGTTCAGCGT
>Ga0209356_1000948_pt1 | contig 11553 bp, 7 predicted proteins | sample LauGreFaBDMM15SN_2_FD_188213 | JGI IMG/M metagenome (GOLD analysis project Ga0209356, IMG submission 188213) | Freshwater lake microbial communities from Lake Michigan, USA - Fa13.BD.MM15.SN (SPAdes) (version 2) | ecosystem: Environmental > Aquatic > Freshwater > Lake | place: Lake Michigan, USA...
ATCTATAAAAAAAGGTCCCGAAATTTCGGGACCTTTTTTTATTCAAGCAAACAAATCATTGAATGCTCTATTCAATGAAAGATTCAATTATCCTCCAATGATTGGAATGGCTAATTGATGTACTGCATCGTTTAATTTTTTAACACCTGTTTTCTTCAATGTATCCAGCTTACTAAATTCCGCATCTACTTGGCCTTTTAATAATTCATATACGCCTTGCACTTGTTGTGTTGGTGCAGTGTAGCCAGACGCCGCTGATTCAAATACACCAGCAATTTTATCGTCTAAACGAATTGGGAAATTCAACACGTCTTGTCCGCTCTTTGCCTTTGTTTGGTGCAATGCTTCTTCGATTGAAGTTAAACTAGATAAGACTTCCTTTGCTTGCTTTTGGAAAGCAGAATCTTTGGTCTTCTTCTGTAACATTCCAATTTGTGCACGCAATTCTTTGATGCTCTTTAAATTTTTCATGATCTCGCTGAAAGTACCGGCAACTTTTAATAAGAATTGCTCCTGTGCTTTTAAGTCTGCATCGGATACTTTATAATTTGGATCGGCCACAATCGTAAATGGCATTTCGCTCACTGTATTATCGATTGTCACTTTCGCAGTGTACTTGCCTGGAGCTGCCAATACTGGGCTTGTTGAACCATTCCAAAGAATCAAACCAGTCTCTGGTTTTTCTGCTTCCTTATGATACATATTCCAAACAAAGCTTTGTAATCCAGCTTCAGTGCTTGGTCCACCTGGTTCAGAATGATTGATTGTTTTAATCACTTTTTTCTGATCATCCATGATTACAATTTCAACTTTAGAAGAATCCGTATTTGCTTTCCAATATTTAATTACCACACCCTTAGCAGGATTCGTTCCTACATTTGCCGGCATACTTACTGAAACGCCACGTCCTCTTCTACCACCCATTTGAGGAGGTACACGGTAGGTATTTGCAATTGGGAATACTTGACTTGCTGTAGGAGCAGGTTGGAAGTTTTCAACAAATGACAAGTCATCTAAAACATAAATACTTCTTCCTTGAGTTCCAACAATTAAGTTATGGTCCTTTATCAATAAATCAGTGATAGGCGTTACTGGAAGGTCTAATTGAAAACGCTCCCAAGATGCACCATCATTGATAGAAACATACAATCCATATTCAGTGCCTGCAAACAATACACCCGCTTTTCTTGGACTAGCCACAATCGCTCTTGTAAAGTGCATTGGGTCTATTCCATTGGTAATTTTAGTCCATGTAGCACCGTAGTCTGTTGTCTTGTAGATATAAGGCGCAAAGTCATCTAGTTTATACCTTGTTCCTGCAAAATAAGCAGTTCCTTTTCTTGTTGGGTCTACTTCTACTCTGTTCCACATGATCCATTTAGGTGCATCTTTTGGTGTCACATTCGTCCATGTTTTACCACCATCTTTACTCACATTAATCAAACCATCATCACTACCTGTCCATAATAAATCTTTTTCAACTGGTGATTCTGCGGCAGTGAAAATCGTACAATAATATTCTACACTGGTGTTGTCTTGTGTAATTGGTCCTCCAGAACTTTTTTGTTTTGCTTTATCATCTGTCGTTAAATCTGGAGATAACATATTCCAGCTTGCACCTTCATTTTCTGAAGAAAATAAATGGTTGCCTGCAGTATATAATTTCTTTGGATTATGCGGAGAGAAGAAGATGGGATGGTTCCATTGGAAACGATACTTCATCACTTCTGCACCTGCACCCATTGGATTGTCTGGCCATACATTAATCACTCTATTCTCTCCCGTTTTATGATCATAGCGTGTAATCAATCCGCCATAAGATCCACCATACACGATATCGCTATTCAATGGATCAGCAACAATATAACCACTTTCTCCACCAGCAGTGACGTCAAAATCGCTTTCGCCAATGAATGCACCATAAGTGCTTGACTTAATTCTGAATGCAGAATTATCTTGTTGTGCAGCTAAGATTCGGTAAGGAAAACTATTGTCCGTACTCAAACGATACACTTGCACCGTTGGTTGATTCATCATCGTACTCCAGTTTCTACCTGCATCCATACTCACTTGCGCACCACCGTCGTCTGATACAATCATTCTTTTTCCATTCTTAGGATCAATCCATAAATCATGGTGATCACCATGTGGTGTTCTTAAGGAAGTAAAGCTTTTACCACCATCAGAAGACACCATAAAGTTCACATTAGGGCAGTATACTTTATTTTCATCCGCCGGATCAACAAACACTTTCGTATAGTACCAAGCACGTTGACGAATATTATTATCACTACTTGCTAATTCCCAACTTTTTCCAGCATCATTGGATACATACAATCCACCATTTGCATTTTCAATCAATGCATATAATTTATAGGTATTCGATTTTGCAACTGCCACACCTACAATACCCCAAACGCCCTTAGGCAATCCTTTGTTATTTTTGATAGAGGTCCAAGTATTTCCTCCATCGGTACTTTTATACATACCTGAGCCAGCACCACCACTTTCTAAACTATATGGTGTACGAATCAATTCCCAAGTACCTGCATACATGATATCTGGGTTGCTTGGATCTATGATTAAATCACTCGCACCTGTTTGTGGATTCACATACAATACTTTTTTCCATGTAGCGCCGCCATCTAAACTTTTGTAGACACCTCTGTTTTCATTTGGACCAAATAAATGACCCATTACAGCAGCCCAAACAATATCTGGATTTTTTGGATGCACAATTAAACGCACAATATGACGACCTTCTTTTAAGCCGATATTCTTCCATGTCTTACCATCATCCGTTGACTTCCACATACCCTCTAAACCTTCACTTACATTTCCGCGCATGGAGTTCTCCCCTTCGCCCACATAAACGATAGATTCATTTGATGGCGCAATGGCAATGGCACCAATGGTACCACCAAAATAGCCATCAGAAATATTTTTCCAGTTATTACCAGCATCGGTTGTTTTCCAAACACCACCGCCTGTTGCACCCATGTAAAATGTATTTACATCAGTATAGGAACCTACACCTGCTGCAGCACGTCCACCTCTAAATGGTCCCACTAGTCTAAAACTTTGTGCCTTGATGATTGGATCTTGTGTTAATTCAACTGGCTTGATTGTTTCAGTTGTTTTTTTCTTTTGTGCTTGTGCAGGACTAATAGCAACTAGTCCAACCAATACTGCAAATACAAAAAGTAGTTTTTTCATAATTGAAATTTATAATGAATAATCCTTGTTTAAATAGTTCAAATAACGAGCCCTCCGATCGGAGGGCTGCGTCATTATTTAATCGCTTCTATTTCTTTGAATTTTTTAATTGGCGTTGCTTCTACTAATTTTCTAAAGTCTGCCCAATCTTTTGCAAAGAATGCATTCACTTTTGTAACAACATCAGCAGCTGCTATATTCGCTTCTGCAATGGCACGATCTTCTTGTGCACCTGGCATAGAAGTCTTACCCATTACTAGCATGCTTGCATTGCGGATAATACCAATTGGCGTGATCGTTGCAACGGTACCGTAACCTTGCTTCTCTTGTCTTTTGCCCACCATCATTTCTCTTAAGTTCTTCACTTTTTCAGTAATGGCTTTGTGCACTTTATTCAAGCTATCCAATCCTTTATCTTTTTTATCTTTCCACTCTGTCTTTAATTGAGTTAACATTAAATCTGCATCATCTAATTGGTCTTGTGCAGCATTGTACTTGTCTGCAACCACTTGCAATTGATCTATTAATTTATCTTGTGCAAGTACCACTTCGTTTTTACTTGGAAGTCTTGGATCATCTGCTACATCCACCATGGCAGAATCTTTCCAATTACCAGCAGTAACCACTACTTTGTATTTACCAGGTAATACATCTCTACCAGTGAATTCTCTTTCTTCAGCAGGGCTTGCATCAGCAGGACCTTCTGCCATTCTTCTACCAAATCCACCACCGCCAGATTTTGGTGCACCTGCGCCTCTTTTTCCTTTTTGCTCAAAACCCCAATAGCTTCTATTCAATCCTGATGAATCTAATTTTACATTCAAATTTCTGATCACGTTATCCATTGCATCTTTAATTTGCACTTTTGCTTTCTTCACGGTATCAGTAGAATAAATTGAGATAGCCATACCAGTTGGTTTGTTTGGCGCATCCCACATTCCCCATGTACTCCACTCATAAGGTGAATTCTTGATAGACAAATTGATTGCAGCTGGAGGCACACTCATAAAGAATTTAGAACTTTGTACTTTAGCTAGCTTTCTTAAAGGTCTGATATCATCCAATACCCATAAGCTTCTTCCAAAAGTAGCGATGGCTAAATCTGCTTCTCTTTCTTGAATTGCAAAATCATAAGTTGATACAGCTGGATAGCCGTTTTTCCATTGTTGGAATTGAGCACCATTGTCCAAACTAACATACATACCTTGTTCTGTTCCTACAAAAATTAAATTAGGTTCAGTTGGATCTTGTAATACTGTTAATGCATAACCAGTCACTTTCTTTTCATCCACCATATTCGTCCAAGTTTTTCCAGCATCTGATGATCTGAAAATATAAGGAGCGAAGTCACCTTGTCTATAATTATTTACCACCACAAATACTTCGTTTGCATTGAATGCGGAAGTTCTTATTTGAGGAATCCAAGCACCTTTAGGTAAGCCAGTAATATTAGCTGTTAAATCTGTCCAAGTTGCACCGCCATCGGCTGTCATTTGAACTTTACCATCATCTGTACCAATATAGATTAATCCTTTTTGTACCGCACTTGGTGCAATACAAATAATGGTACAAAAATTCTCTGCACCAGTAATGTCAATACTCAATCCACCATTGTCTCTTTGGTCAATTTTAGCACTATCGTTGGTCGTTAAATCTGGAGAAATCAAGTCCCAAGCAGCGCCTTTATTGGTGCTCTTATGTAAAAATTGAGAACCGAAATAAATTGTTTTTTTGTCAAATGGATCTTGCGCAATGGCCGCATTCCAGTTAAATCGTAATAATGTTTTAGCGTTTGGTGCTGGTGGCTTGATATAAGAAGATTGTCCTGTTACAGTATTGTATCTTCCTACGTTACCACCTTGACTCATTGCATACACCCAATTCGCATCTTCTGCATCTGGCATCACATCAAATCCATCTCCACCCCATAAATTATCCCAATCAAAATTGCGAATACCGCCTTGTGTTGTGGTATAAGCAGGACCTCTCCAAGAACCATTGTCTTGCATACCTCCCATCACGTGATAAGGAATTTCATTGTCTACATTAATATGGTAGAACTGCCCTACAGGAATTTTTTCATCAAACATCCATGTCTTTCCGCCATCTCTTGTAATACCTATACCACCATCATTTCCGTCAATGATGTATTTATTATCTGTTGGATGAATCCAAAATGCATGGTGATCTGGATGGATACCACTGTAAGGAATAATGGTTTCAAAACTTTTTCCACCATCAATACTTTTTTGAACTGTTTGGCTGATATACCATAATGTATTTTCATTCAATGGGTCGCCAATGATGTCTTGAAAATAGAATGGACGATTGTCTACAATCGACTTTTGACCGTTCACTAATTTCCAAGAATAGCCACCATCATCACTCTTATACAAACCACTTTTCTTAGACTCAATCAAAGCGTACACCACATTTGGATTTGAACGGCTAATCGTAATACCTACACGACCTAAATCGCCATCAGGTAACCCATGTTCTTTTCCTAGTTTGGTGAAATTTTTACCACCATCAATCGTCATGTATAAACCACTTCCCTTTCCACCACTTTCTAAATGATATGGATTACGGTAGTGATGCCACATCGCCACAAATAATTTATTAGGATTAGATGGATCCATGATCATATCACCAGGACCAGAAGTGTCATTGGTAAATAGAATTTGATTCCATGTATCTCCACCATCTGTTGTTTTGTAAACACCTCTGTTTTTGCTTTGACCATAAGGATTACCAATGGCACCAGCATAAACTGTATTTGGATTCGTTGGATCAATGATTACTCTATGGATATTTCTTGTTTGCTCAAGTCCCATGCGCTTCCAAGTTCTACCTGCATCCATTGTTTTATAAATACCTTCTCCAATACTAATTGAGTTTCTTGGATTACCCTCTCCTGTTCCTACCCAAACCACGCTTGGATTAGATTGTTGGATGGCCAATGCACCAATATTTAAAATAGGTTGCTCATCAAAAACTGGCGTCCAGCTAACACCGGCATTGCTTGTTTTCCAAACACCACCAGATGCAGCACCAATCCAAATATGATTTGGATTTGCCACTTCTGCATCAATGGTCGTTACACGCCCACTCATACTTGCTGGTCCAATATTTCTTGGCTTCCAATCTTTAAATACTTTATTGATGTCTACTTTTTCGGTAGTCGCTACTGGAGCAGCAGCTGCTTTCTTTACTTTTTGAGCATTTGCTTGACCAATTGTCAACACAGCTGCAACTAGCATAGAGCTAAGGGTAATAATACGCATATGAACTTATTTTCTGATTAAAATAATGAAGTTCTAAGCTATTGCATTTTACCCAAAAAGCAATAAAAAATGGATGAACGTTGTTTTAGAGTTTTTCGATGATTCCGGCAACGCCCTGGCCACCGCCAACACAGGCTGTAACAATACCGTATCGCTTATTTAAGCGCTCTAAGTCATTGATTATCTGTACAGTTAACTTTGAACCAGTGCAACCCAAAGGATGGCCTAAGGCAATGGCACCCCCATTGATATTCACTTTTTCTTGGTCTAATTCTAGGGTTCGTATTACAGCTAAGGCCTGAGAAGCAAAGGCTTCATTAAGTTCAAAAAGGTCTATTTGGTCTAAATTCATGCCAGCCTGCTTCAACACTTTTGGTACTGCTTCTATTGGTCCAATCCCCATGATTCTTGGGTGCACTCCAGCCACTGCACAATTCACCAATCTTCCAATTGGCTTAAGTCCTAAAGATTGCATTAAACGATCGCTCATCACTACCACGAAGCTTGCCCCATCACTTGTTTGAGAGGAGTTGCCAGCAGTCACGCTTCCTTTCACAGCGAATGCTGGTTTCAATTTTGCTAAAGCTTCTAAAGTGGTATCGGCACGAACACCTTCGTCGGTATCTACTGTGAAATTTCTTGTTGCTTTTTTATTGTTTTCGTTAAGATAGGTTTCTGTGATTTCAATTGGCAAGATGCCTTTCTTGAAATGACCATTGTCAATCGCTTGCTTGGCTTTTTGGTGCGAAGCCAGTGCAAACGCATCCTGATCTTCCCTGGTAACACTATATTCACTGGCCACCGCTTCGGCAGTTAAACCCATTGATAAATAAAAATCTGGCTCATCTTTAGCAATCGAATAAGCTGGAACTGTTTTCCAACCTGCAGTTGGGACCATGGACATGGATTCTGTACCACCAGCAATAATACAATCTGCCATGCCTGTTCTTATTTTAGCAGTCGCCATTGCAATACTTTCTAGTCCACTTGCACAGTAACGATTGATGGTGATGCCTGGTACTTCTATGCCCAACGCTTTTGCAGCAATGATTCTACCAAATTGTAAACCCTGCTCTGCTTCTGGCACCGCATTGCCCACAATTACATCATCAATTAATTTGTATTCCAGTGCTGGCAAGGATTTCATTAAACCTTGAATGAGTTCAATGGCCAATTCGTCGGAACGCATAAAACGGAATCCACCTTTTTTACTTTTAGTCACTGCTGTTCTAAAACCTGCTACGATATAAGCTTCTTGCATAAAAAAGTCTTTAATTGACACTATAAATGTAGGCTTTTTTATAAACAGTTGTTTATGCAACTAAATATTTCATTGTAAATTTGTGGTATGATCTACCCAATTATTAGAAACACCTTGTTTTTACTTCCTCCTGAAACAGCACACGAGGTCTCTATGAAGGGCCTAGACTTAGCAGCTGCATTGCCCGGAATCAATTCACTGATGCGCAACTATTTTCATGTTCAAGACCCAAGTTTATCAAAGACAGTTTTTGGTTTGCATTTTCCTAACGTTGTAGGACTTGGAGCAGGATTTGATAAGAACGCGGCCCATTTAGATGCATTGGATCTATTGGGTTTTGGATTTGTTGAAATTGGTACGGTGACGCCTAAGCCACAAGCTGGCAATGCGCAACCAAGATTGTTTAGACTCGCAGATCAAAAAGCATTAATCAATCGCATGGGCTTTAATAACGATGGCGTAGAAGCCATTGCTAAAAGATTAAAAGAAAGAAAAGCATCTACCCAATCTAATTTAATTATTGGTGGCAATATTGGTAAAAATAAAGTCACTGAAAACCAAGATGCTTGGAAAGATTATTGTACCAATTTTATAGGACTAGAAGAAGTAGTTGATTATTTTGTAGTGAATGTAAGTTCTCCTAACACCCCAGGCCTTCGTGAATTACAAGAAAAAGAGGCACTGAGAAAAATATTTTCTGAACTACAGTTGATCAATAAAAATAATAAACCGATCCTATTAAAAATTGCACCCGATTTAGAAATAAGTGCCTTGGATGATATCATTGCATTGACTTCGGAAGTAAAAATAGACGGATTGGTGTCAAGCAATACCACATTGGATCGTAGCCTGTTGAATCCTAAAAATACATCAATTGCTAAAGAGATAGGCGCAGGTGGATTAAGCGGGCTGCCTTTACTTAACAAATCAAATCAAGTGTTGGAATATTTATACAAAGGCATTGGTGATAGACTACCTATCATTGCAAGTGGTGGTATTTTCAAACCAGCAGATGCAAAAGCAAAATTAGATGCAGGTGCTAGTTTAGTACAAGTATGGACAGGATTTATTTATGAAGGGCCAGCGATTGTAAAAAACATTTTAGAAGCCCTCAAAAAATAAATTTTATTTCATGTTGACCATTCAAAGTTTTTGTTTCAATGCATTTCAAGAAAATACTTTTGTCCTATTCAATGCCGAAAAGGAGGCCATCATCATTGATCCGGGTTGTTATTTAAAGCATGAAGAAGCGCAACTTGCCAACTTCATTGCAGACAATCATTTGACACCTACATTACTATTGAATACGCATTGTCATTTAGACCATGTATTTGGGAATAATTTTGTTAGTGAGACTTATGGATTGACTGCTTTATTTCATCAAAAAGAACAAGCAGTGATTGATCGCTTGCCAGAAGGTGGCGCTAGATGGGGTGTTCCTACCGAAGCCTATAAAGGGAAAGTCCAATATATACAACACAACGAATTGATTCAATTTGGGAATGATGTTTTTAAAGTGCTTGAAACGCCAGGACATTCTCCAGGCAGTGTATGCTTTTATCATGCAGCACAAGATTTTTTGATTGGTGGAGATTTGATATTTAAAGACGGCGTAGGTAGAACCGATCTGCCGGGAAGTAATCCTTTGGATTTAATAAAGAGCATACAAACTCATATCTTTCCATTACCAGATACCATGACCATCTATTCTGGCCATGGACCAGCAACCACCTGGGGTAGAGAGAAAAAAGCAAACCCATACATTTTACATTTAATGAAGGGCTAAAATCTATGCCCAGTAGTTCATAAAAAATGTTCTAGTTAACAATTAATTAATATTATACTTCCCTCTTCCTATGCTGATTAAAGGGTATTTTTGCGACATACACTATGGAAACCAATCCGATCAAAATACTCATTGCAGACGATGAACCAGATATCATCGAAATTATAAGCTTCCACTTGAATAAAGCGGGGTATGAAGTTGAATCTGCTAAAGACGGAAGTGAGGCCATTGAGAAAGCAAAAATATTCAATCCCGATTGCATCATCTTAGACGTCATGATGCCAAAGCGCAATGGATTTGAAGTTTGTGAATATTTAAGATCTAACAAACAGTTTGACAAAACTTTGATTGTGTTGTTAACTGCATTGAATGATGAGGTATCACATATCAAAGGTTTAGAATTGGGAGGAGATGATTTTATCAATAAACCAATTAGCCCTAAAGTACTTGTTAGCAGAATCAGTGCCTTGTTCAGAAGAATACAACCTGCTACAACAGAAACTAAGACCTTAAATATTAAAGACCTTGTCATTGATTCCGAACAATACAAAACTGTTTTAAACGGAGTCATTCACATATTGGCTAAAAAAGAATTTGAATTACTTTACTTACTAGCAGCCCAGCCTGGTCGTGTTTTTTTAAGAAACGAGATCTTATCTCAGGTTTGGGGTAACGACGTGATTGTTGGAGACAGAACCATTGATGTGCACATTAGAAAAATAAGGGTCAAATTAGGTATTGAATGTATTACTACGGTTAAAGGGGTTGGATATAAGTTTGACTATTAGCCGAAACTAAATACCTTTGTTTCAGGCTTAGACAGCTCCATTACAACATGTTTAAAAATAAAAACCTTTCGCCAAAGCAATTGGCATTGTTGACCGCTTTACTGTTGTCAAGCTTGATTGCTCTAAGTGTTTTTGTATTGATTACAAATTGGAAATTATTGTTGGCCTATTTCATTGCTTGTTTTATTGTCACCTACCTGCTTGTCTACCAAATACTCGAACTTTTTATTTACAGAAAAATTAAACTTATTTATAAGTTAATCTCTTATACCAAGGCCAGTAAAAGAGAAGAAGCCTATCAAAAATATATATTGCCAAATAAAGGGATTGACGACGTAAGAGTAGATGTAGAAAACTGGGCGACGCAAAAAGCAGATGAAATTCAAACATTACAGTCTAATGAACAGTTTAGAAAAGAATTTCTACAAAATCTCTCTCATGAAATCAAGACACCCATTTTTGCAATACAAGGCTATTTAGAATTGTTAGCAGACGGTGCAGTAGAAGATCCCACACTGAGTAAAAAATTTATTGGACAGGCCGAGGCCAATGTTCAAAGACTAGTTGGTCTTTTGAATGATGTAGATGTCATCACCAACTTGGAGATCAACAAAGAGCCAATTTTGAAGCAGCAGTTTATCATACAAGATTTAATCACCGAAGTTTATCAAAACTTAAATGTAAAATTGCTGAAAAAAAATATTCAATTTCAATTCAAAAAAGGAAGCGAAGTACCAGTTGAAGTTTTTGCCGATAAAAATAAAATTTATCAAGTCTTAGTGAATATCTTTTCTAATGCCGTAAAATATGGAAAGATTGATGGAGAAGTGATTGCAAGCGTATACCTGTTAGACGACAAAAAAGTGTTGATTGAGATTAGTGACAATGGGGTTGGTATAGAAGAATCCCATATCCCAAGGTTGTTTGAACGCTTTTATAGAACAGACGATGCAAGAAGCAGGGAAATTGGAGGCACTGGATTAGGCTTAGCTATTTGTAAACATATTATTGAAGCCCATGGCGAAAGTATCCATGTAAGAAGTCAATTGAATGTAGGAACCACTGTTGGGTTTACATTGGCTCAATAGTATTAGATGCTTTTTCGCTAATAATTTCGTTTCTTTGTATTCTAAAAATTTTTAATGCAAACTATTCTAGTTACCGGTGGGTGTGGATTTATTGGCGCGCATACGATTGTGAATTTACTTGAAAATGGAT
>Ga0209356_1000965_pt1 | contig 11449 bp, 11 predicted proteins | sample LauGreFaBDMM15SN_2_FD_188213 | JGI IMG/M metagenome (GOLD analysis project Ga0209356, IMG submission 188213) | Freshwater lake microbial communities from Lake Michigan, USA - Fa13.BD.MM15.SN (SPAdes) (version 2) | ecosystem: Environmental > Aquatic > Freshwater > Lake | place: Lake Michigan, USA...
ACAACACTGTAGCCAATGGCTTCAAGTACTACCTCCCTGATAGTGGAGATACTATCTATGGCATACATGAGTTCAAGCCTGCGTTCTTTGCGAAGACATACTTTGACCGCATCTTTGCAGATAGTGGCTTTCAGTACAATTGGCCTACGCTAAGCACTGATAGATTCGATAGGCTCATCATCCCATACAATGAGGACACTGACAACTTCGACTACCAGGACTACATAGTCAAGGCGCACGCAGGACCTACTACATTGGTAGGTACATTCTTTGCAGGACACGCTGAGATGAATACTCCCATACCTGTTACAGGATGGACTGAGGATGAAGACCCTCAAAGTATCTTTAACCCTGTCACAGGTGTGTACAGTACTCCATTCATCATCAGCTCCAACAACGCACAGCAGTACAACTACACAGTGCAGGTGCAGTATGAGCTAAGGCTAGTGAATACATCAGGGGGGACATTGTACTCAGCGGCTACATCAGGACCCACACCAACTTACTACAGACCTCAACTATATTTGACAGCCAATGGTAACTCAGTATTTGGCACAAACCTATACACCAACCCTGCACCACTTAGTGCTGCGCTAACCAATGCAGTAGGCTCGCCTCTATCCATTCCGAATGGTACTACTACACTTATCTCTCAGACAGCATTAGCTACCATGTCATTGACTTCACAGTTAATGGCTGTAGGTACAGCAGGTAGGTTAGCTGTTAGAGCACCAAAGGCATTCTACTCACCTGCACCCAACCAACCTGCATTGAGTCCATCTTGGAGAACAGGCTCACCGACAGGTCCTGCTTGTGCATCAGGTCAGATTAAGATTGAGTTCTTTATCACCAACGTAACTGTGGAGATTGCACCAAGCAACAACATCTCAGTCATTGGTGGCATCCTTGAGGTGAATGATTTTATCCCTAGCAAGATTAAGCAGAGTGACTTCATCAAAGGTATATTCAACATGTATAACTTGTATGCAACGGTTGACCCCACTCAGCCTAACATGCTTAACTTGGTACATAGGGATGACTACTATGATGCAGGTAAGGAAGTAGATTGGACATACAAGTTAGCCAAGGATAAAGAGCAGTCGCTTTCATTCTTACCTGAGCTAACAAGTAAGAAGGTCATCTTGACATACAGCGCAGATAAGGACAGCCCTAACCAAACGTACACAGATGCTACCAACCAAATCTATGGGCAAGCAGAGGTAGTCTTTGATAACGAGTATGTGAAGGATACCACCTCACAACCTATCTTGTTTGGACCAACTCCAATCATTAAGACTCCATTCGGTGCATACGTTCCAATGATTGCAGGGCAAGCTCCTAAGACCAACCTGCGTATCTTATATGACAGCACAGCAGACATAGGATTGAGTACCTGCTCACCATACAACATCTATGACTACGGCACAGTAGGTATGACAGGTGTTACTACATATCCATACGTTGGTCACTTCGATAAGCCACTCACCCCAACCTTTGATATTAACTTTGCAACGTGTGCGTTCTACTACTACCAACCATTAAGCCTCACTGACAACAACCTATACAATAGGTATTGGAGGAGGACCATGGGTCAGATTAACAATGGCAAGATGTTGACTGCTATGTTCAACCTAAACGAGTCTGACATCCAAGCCTTAGAGCTGAATGATAAGATTAGGATTGATAACTCATGGTGGAACATTAACAAGGTCATTGACTACAATGCCAATGCTACTGAGCTTACACAAGTGGAGCTTATCTCTATTGATAATGAGGTAGACTTCATGCCATTCGTTAACCCTGCAGGCGCACCTGGTGTAGGCCTTCCAAATATCTCAGCCATTCAGCAGGTAGCTAATGATACTATCATCAGAACTAAGAGCATGAACAGCAACGTGCTTACAGGAGGAGGAGTGATAGGCGAGGTAGTGAATAGAGGTAACGTGGTGCCAGGTGGACTGAGAGTAATGGTAGCTACCGAAGGCTACTCACCTGACAACGATGGTATCTACACTGACAATCTAGTGGTGAGAGGTACAATGAATGGCATACCGGTAGAGCCATCTTGTTATAGGTACACTGCATTGCTTACACAAACAGGTACAGCTGATCCTATTGCAGATGTCAAAGAGGGTAGCTTTGGAGATATACTATGGACACGAGTAGGAGTAGGAGCGTATGAGGGATTCATTCAGCAGTGGGAGATTGGTACCATACTATCTAGTGAATTAACTGTCATAATTAACAACGTGTACTTTGACTGCGTTATCAGTGCTCAGTACCTTGCTTCAAATAACAGCATATTTATTAACACTTCACAAATAGGTGTAGGATTTGTAGATACATTCCTAGGATACAACACTATTGAAATAAAATATTACAAGCCATAACATGAATGAAGTAGAGATACCCTTAAAGCTCGGTGGCATTGGTGCCATTAAAGCGGAGTTAAGAGACTTAAAAGGTCAGATAGCCAACGCTACTGATGCTGAGTCAATGGCTAAACTTGCCATGCGTGCAGGTGAGCTCAAGGACCAACTACAAGATGCCAATGAAGCAGTCAACACTTTTGCTACAGGGTCAAAGTTTGAAGCAGTAGGCAACTCAATAGGTGGCATCAAAGAAAGTTTGATGAGCCTTGACTTTGCAGAGGCAGCTGAAAAAGCTAAAGGATTCGCCACTGTAATGGGGTCAATTAAGCCTGCTGACATCAGCAACGCAATGAAAGGATTGAGCAGTACTATTGGCTCAGTAGGTAAAGCGTTCATGTCATTAGGGCAGACGTTACTTGCCAACCCTATCTACCTGATAGCGGCAATCATTGCAGCAGTGGTAGCTATCACCATTATGTTGGCAGATAAGCTAGGATATTTAGACCAGGTAACTGAGGCAGCAGGGATAGCATTCGAGGCATTGATTGAAGTCATCAAACAGTTTGGAGATAGCATAGGTATTGCAGCTGCTCAGAGTGAGGAGTATGTGGCTATGCAAGAGGCTAACAATGAAGCCAACAAGGCTACTGAAAAAAGTACTACAGATGTAATGATGGTAGTCAATGAGGTAGGCACTGCATTTGAATTAGCTAAGGAGGGAGTGATAAGCAAGGAGGAGGCATTAGCTACCTACAATGATAAGCTAGGGGATACGTTTGGTGCAGCCACTACATTGGCAGAGGCAGAGAAACTGTATGTGTCTAAAACTGATGCGTACATCGCAGCCACTATGGCAAGGGCAAGAGCTGAGGTGTTTGCTAAGAAAGCAGCCGAAGAGGATGCTAAGGCAGTATTGGCTAAGACCAAAGACCAAACGACCTCACTAGATAAGGTGACGTCATGGATGGATAAGAATAAGGCAGCATCTATTGCATTGGGTGCAGCAACAGGTGGACTAGGATTGGTGGCTGTAGCGGCTTACCAAAAGATGGGTGCCACAGGTGAGACATTAGAAAGCAAGCAAAAGAAGAGAGTTAAGGAAGCTCAAAAGAATCACAACAAGATGTCTGACATCTACGCTGATGAAGCTCAGAAGTCATTGACCACAGCATTGAAGCTAGAGAAAGATAACGAGATTGTAAATAAATCACAGCATAAGAAGACAGTCAAGCACAAAGATAACAGCGCACAAAGAATAAAAGAAGCAGAGGCAGAAGCCAAGAGATTGCATGACATAGAAGTCAAAGCTAATGAGACCAGGATCAAAAGAGAGGATGACCAATTCGAGCTGATGAATAAACTGACTCTATCTAAAAGAGAGCAGGACATCATGGCATTGAATCAGGACTACGATAAGAAGTTTGAATTAGCCAATGGCAACGCTGAACTTGAAAAGCTACTCACAGAACAGCAAGCAAAAGATATAACTGAAATTAATCAGAAGTACAAATCGGAAGAGGATAAGAAGATAAAAGAGGAGGCAGATAAGAAAGCAGCTGCATTGAAAGCATCCAATGACTTGGCCTTTGAGCTTACAGCTACTGAGCAGGAGAAAGAAATGCTAGCACTTCAAGAGAAGTTTGCAGCAGAGCAGTTAATCATAGGTGAGAATGATGCAGCACAGCTTGCATTGAAAGAGAAGTTTGAAGCTGACCAAGAAGCCATTGAGAATAAATATGCACTGCAGAAAATAGAGAACGCTAGGAAGGAACGTGATGCCAAGATAGCACTAGCCGAGCAGATAGCTACAGGAGTAAGTGATGTTGGAGCTATGCTCATCAAAGACCAAAAGAAACTTGAGAAGTTTAACAAGGCATCAGCATTGGTGCAGATTGGTATTGATACAGCCAAGGCAATCTCTGCCCTGGTAGCCGCTTCACAATCTAACCCATTCAATGGACTTACCGCAGGCGCAGCAGGGATAGCTCAATTTGCTAGTGGGATCATTCAGATTGTTACCAACGTAGCTAAGGCTAAGCAGATACTTACATCAGGAGGTACCCCTTCAAGTGGTGGTGGTGGTGGTGGTGGCGAGAGTTCAGGTGGTGGTGAAAGTGTGGCACAACAAGTACCACAAGCGGCACAATTGTTTGGCTCAGCTAACTCTGGCAACGTAATGAGTGCAGGTGGCACAGCATCTGACAGCTCAATGACCGTAACAGCTGTGGTATCAGAGACTCAGATAACAAACGTACAGCACAAGATTAATAACATTAAGAAAAACGCAGAGCTATAATGAACTCACTACAAGCTATAACCAACCACATTGAGCTGTTCTACACCAACCATCTACAAGTTAAGAAGGTAGGTAGTGACTTCAAAGAACAGCTATACAACTTCGCTACACAAGATGAGAAATATCCTATCGTGTACATCGTGCCTGTAGGTGTTACACCCACTGAGAATACCTCAGAGTTTAACTTTGACATCTACTGCTTTGACATCATTCAAAAAGATAGGGCTAACATCATCACAATCCTTAGCGATACTCAACAGATATTGAATGACTTGTATGTGTACTACATGACTTCCAATGACTACAGCTTTGATGTAATAGGGATGCCTACATTCTCAGCGTTAAACAATGACTTGCTAGATTACGCTGCAGGATATGTGATGAACATTACACTTACTGTCAATGATTGGACTGATTGTGCTGTCCCTCTCTAAACATTTATAAGGCTTAGACTAATATAGGTATGAGCACACCCAATTGGTGGGGGGATTGGAGGCCTAACCTCACACCTCACACCGGCAATCTACAACCTACTGACTTAATAGAATGTACTTCTATCGTAGGAGGTGCAACTGTGAATACAGCCATTACAGGCGCACAGATTATTGCAGCAGCATCGGGTGGTAGTGCAACCTGGGGAGGTATCACAGGAACGCTATCAGCTCAGACCGATTTACAAACTGCATTGAATGCTAAGCAAGATACTCTAGTAAGTGGCACCAACATTAAGACAGTTAATGGTAACTCACTACTAGGTAGTGGAAATATAAGTTTACCTAGTAATAAAATAGTCACAGGAGCAAACGTAACAGGTACAACTGCTAATACAATTAGTGCAAATGCCTTACTACCTGCTAACACTTTACAATTAGGTAAGCCTTGTATGATACATATTAAGGCAAGAGGTAGAAGAGTATCAGGAGGTTCAGGAGTAATTTCTTGTGGTATGTATCGAAATACTAGCGTATCTCTAAGTGGTGCTACATTTCTAGGTCAAATACAATTAACTACATCTACTACTTTAGGACAACTTGAAAGGCATTTATTCTGGGATGGGGCAGGTAACATCTCAAATCAATTTGCAGGTACTTTGGTATCTGATATGATTAACAATGGTACATATGCAACAAGTGTTATCAATCCTGCAGTAGATAATTATTTTTTGTATACTGTTACTTGCGCCAATGCAGGAGATACAGGACAAATTCAATATGGCTTATACATAATTTATGCTTAATACATTCACATACAACGAAATTGAGTACACTATCACAGGACCTATTGAGGTGATTAGTGATACACAGCTTCATGTAGAAACTGATAAGGGCATCATTCTAGTGGATGATACTATGGATATATATAAAGAATTAACTAATGGGTAGATACGCAAAAAACGGTGACTTTAATGTCCTGTATCCAACGAGAAGGAAGATGGCTAACATCTTAAAAAAGATAATCATGGAGAAAGGCCTTGTGCAAGAGGGCACGCTTTATGACTCAGTGCGAATCAATGCCAAGGTATCAGGTACATGGGGTAAGCTAGAGATTCAGATACTTGCTATGTACTACTTTATTTTTCTAAACAATGGTGCCTTTCTTTGGAATGGTGGTGTGATACCTCCCTATGAGATTGTGCAGGAGTTTACAGATAGGATGTCATCATCAGGATTGACAGCAGAGATATATCGGCAGTACACTGAATGGCTTACAAAAAACTATCCTTTAATTAAGGTAGTGCCTATCCTGGAGAAACAACAAAAACTTGTTTACACCTTTATGCCTATTGACCCCCCTGCAGATTTCAAACAAGGTTTCCCTTTAGAGGTCTAACTCTTTTTTCATTGCTAAGATATTGAAGACATAGATAAGAGGCAGTGCGCCTACCTTCTCACTCTTTGTAATATCTCCCTTTGTCAGTCCATAGATAGTCTGTTCCCAACTCCACTTAGCTTGTGCCTGTTCTTTCTCTATCTCTTTGACTTCCTCAGCATCCATGTTGTTGCGTTCCTCATTGCTAAGCTCCTCATCCAATTCACCACTAAATAGATTCTCATAGTTTTTTAGGAACGTATCCCTGTACTTAATGAACTCATGCAGTACACCATACACATCAGTGACAGGAAGGTCATAGAACTTCTCAGCTCTTAGCGTGCAGTCAAAGTCATAAGGCTCTAGTATCTCCTCCCCCCATTCGTTAACTCTTGTTTGCCGATAACAGATGGCGCAGATGTTTGCAAGGTTACCGATGTAATCATTAACAAAGTAGTAGTCAAGGTCAATGTACTCATACAGCGTGAGCTTAGAGAATGGCTTAAACTTCATACCTAGCATCTCATGCTTGTACCTCTTAGATGGCTCAGAAGCGCACCACTTATTATCTTTAATTAACTGAGTAAGCTCATCCACATCCAAATCCTCTATGACCTCCATGGGCTCATTGGATAAAATAGAGAGAGCCTCACTATTGTAGTAGTAGGCTCCCTGGTCTTTTGCTATCTTATTAAATTCAATGTACTGCTCAAGAGTTACTTGGCTCCATTGCTTGGGTAGTTGTATCATTCTTTACTTGTTGGCCTATCTTGTTTGCGATAAACATAATGTATGGGATGGAGATGTCTGCACTCAGCTTCTTAATTAGCTTTGCTTTCTGTTTGATATGTGCATCGGCATAGTGCTCAGTTGGTGTAAGGTCTTCACGCTTAAACATGATAGCCAACATCTCAGAGATATATCCTTTTGGTTTGGTAAGTGCTACCTTCTCAATCATCTTAGTATCTCTTACCGTTAACTTCATCTGCGCTTTGTAAACGTATCCTCCAAGCTCCAACTCCTCCACAACAGGAAAGTCTTTTTGGTCCATTGAATTAAATTCTTTTACAATAGTTACAAAGTCTGCCACATCATAATCCCAAAACTCCGACTCTGGTATCCCAAGGTATGCGAATACTTGCAGGTGCTTATCAATGGGGTCAAGCTCTTGGCTGTTATTAATCTCAGTGATGGCTTCAAACTGCTCAATAGTTAGCTCATCAATTTGGTTGGGGATTTCCCTGTTTAAGATAGTTATCATGATTTGTAATTTGAACAAATATACGATTTTTTTAATATAGATAGATGGCAAAGAAAAATATTCCGATTTACAAGATCACTATTGACCCTGAATACGCAGAGAATGGTGAAGACCTAGGCATTGAGCAGATAGCTTTCACATCCACTCCTGCCATTAAGGTGAAAGGGATGGCCTTCAATTCTCAATCAAAGCCTTTATTCTTTAGTGATGAACTCAAATATAGAGTAACTGCACCTGCACTTATCCCTATGGAGATATATAGGTTTGATGAGGATACAGATGAGGAGTATTACGTTAAGTTTAGCAAAGAGGAGATAGAGAAGATTCATGGTAAGTTCATGCAACAATTGGTTAACAAAGACCTATTCAACCTTGAGCATGATGAGACTAAGACAGTGCCTGCATTTGTCCTTGAGTCATGGATAGTAGATACACCGAAAGAAGATAAAGCCTATTCATCATTTGGCATTGAGGTACCTGAGGGCACATTGATGGTTACAGCACAGCTAACTGATAAAGAATACTACGCAGAACTTGTAGCACAAGAGCAAATAGGTTTCAGCATTGAAGGCTTTTTAGGGATGAAATTAAACGAGCAAATAAAAACCAAAACAAAAATGAATAAACTACCTGATGGAGAGCACATCATCGAAGGAAAAATCTACGTTGTGAAAAACGGAGAGATTACTGAGATTAGAGATGCTGAAGTAGTGGAGGCTTCGGAAGAAGTAGCCCTAGAAGATACTGTTGTTGAAGAGACAGTAACAGCTGATGCTGAAGAGACAACCATGGCAATTGATCCTGTGCTAGATGCAGAGGCTGTCCTTGCTATCGTGAAGCCTGCAATGGATGAACAACTTAACTCACTACTCGCTATGATTGCTGAGATTAAGAACACCCTTGAAGAGATAATGTCTACCGAAGTTGAAGAGGAGATAGTAACAGAAGGTGTAGCCATGAGTGCTCACCACAGAATGAGTAATATAAACAAGTTTCTAAATAAATAATCAATCATGCGTAAATTAAAATTTGACTTAAACGTCGACAGTACTGCTTTATTGGCAGCTAACCCGGAGGCATTCTATTCACAGGCTTACTTGTCTGAGGATACTGCTGACAACTACAGAGCTTTACCAGGTGTAAAGTACAAAACTAAATTAGCAACCGTTGTTTTCGGCAACATCTTGCAAGCATCTAACTGTGCTTTCACTGCACCAACTGATGATTTGAACGCTAAAGAAATTGACGTATGCGCTCTTTCTGCAATGGCTCAAATTTGTCAGTTTGACTTAGAGCAATCTTTCTTATCATTGCAAATGACACAAGGGTCTAATGGAGATTTCTCTGTAGCATCTTTCATGTCTTTCTATTGGGGAGAAATGGCTAACAAAATCAATGGTGACATTGAGTCAATCAGATGGCAAGGTGACACAACTTCATTAAATCCTACACTTGCTTTGTGTGATGGTTACGAAGTTAAGTTAACTGCAGGTTTGACTGACCCAGCTGATACAGTTATCAATGGTGGTACAGGTGCAATTACAACTTTTGCTACTTTGCGTACTAAGTTAGAAGCTGCTTTCGCTTTGCTTCCTGCATCTATCGCAACTAGAACTGCTGACCTACGTTTGTACCTTCCTACTCAATTGGTTAACATCTACCGATTAGGTGTTGCTGCAGGTAACACTCAAGCGTTCATCACTCAAGATTTGAACTTAACTTTCTTAGGTGTGAAGATTGTAGTTTGTCCTGGTATGTCTAACAACACTTTTGTTTGGACATTGAAAGACAACCTTATCTACGCATTTGATGCTGAAGGAGATTCATCTGACCTTAGAGCTGTTAACTTGGCTGATACAGTAGCTGAGCCTTACATCCGTACTCGTGCCAACATGAAGGTTGGTTTTGAATATGTGAATGGTTCTGACATCGTTTTCTACTCTTAATAATAATAACCATAAGCCCTCTCACAAGGGGGCTTTTTAATACTTTAACACAATGGCTTGTCAAGCATTAGAAGCAATCTTAAAAAGTTGCGACAACAACAGTGGAGGTATCTATGGTATTTGGATAAACCAACAAGATGAGATAGCCTCTATCACACCAACCGACCCATCATTGGGTGCAGGATGGGACATTACAGCTATCACTCTTCAAACTCCTCCTGTACTATTTGAAAACTACTACATCCGTAGAAATACATCTAACTTTACCGAAGATTCAACCATTGACCTAGTTAATGGTAGCTCTTTTGTAACGTCTACAATTAACTTAATGTTTCACAGACGTGAAGCAGCTAAGTCTCGTGCACTCAAAATCCTTGGAGCTGGTCAACAATACTTGGCAGCTGTAGTCTTGGATGCTAATGGTAAGTATTGGTACTTCCCTTACTTGCAAGTATCTGCTACAGGTGAAGGCTCAGGAACTGCTCGTGCTGATGGGTCAAAATACTCTGTTACTTTAGTAGCTGAGAATGAGTACCTAGCATACGAAGTAACTATGTTGCCTGCTGCACTTGCTGCAATTGGTATTGTATAACAATTCCTGCCCTCTATATAAGAGCCCTGCCATTCGGTGGGGCTTTTTTTGTGAACATTTGCCAAGTGAGATTTAATATAGGTGTGATATACTTAAACCAAGGTGTTATTAATCAGTTTGTACTTACTCTTTCAGAGGTAACTACGGTTAGTACACCGCACTATTTGTTTGTGTTCACCAATGAAATGAATACTACTAGCACACCACAGCTATTCACAGCTCCTGACACTAGTGCATACCCTGAAAGATACAATCTGTTTAGCTTAGATGAGCCAACAGACATCACATTAATTAAAGGACAGTACACTTATGAGGTATATGAAAGCTCAACTGCATTCGTTTTGCCTCTAACCATAGCACAAACTACAGGTATTGTGATTGAGGAGGGGAGAATGGTTGTAAGTGGTCCTGCAGGTACATCAATATACGATTAATTATGGCTTGGTACGAGAAACTATTTAACACAAAACCAAAAGGTCCCGAAGTAATTGAGGGCTATCAATCATTTAGCACACCATTCTTACCGGTAGGAAGAGGCAACTTGACCTTGCCTTATGTGAATGGAAGATACGTTCAAGAGTCATGGGTAAGATTTGGAAATGACAACTTGTATCCTGAACTCTTAAACCAAATGTACTACAGCTCGCCTCTTCATGGTGCCATTGTAGACTTTAAGACCAACGCTGTGATTGGTGGAGGGTTTAACCTTGCAACCGATAAGCTAACACCACAAGAGAAGCTAGAGATGTTTAGCTTTGAAAAAAAGATTAACCTTAAGCATACTGTTAAAGCTGTCACAAAGCAATTGGTATTGCACAATCGTGTGTACTTCAAACTATACTTTGGTGAGAAAAGAAAGCTAGTTAAGATTGAGAATGTATCCCCTGAGAAAGTAAGAATTTCAGCAGATAGAAGGTGGTACTATATCTCTGATGATTGGAGTACCAGGATAGAAACTCAGCAAGTGAGACCTTACCACATTACTTGTACAGATGAGTGCCAACTATATTCATACGAGGTCAAGTCAGTAGGGCAAGATTACTACGCACTACCTACCTACACAAGTGCTTTGAACTTCGCTTTTTTAAGTGGTGAGCTATCATACTTCGCTAAGAGCAACATTCAAAACAGTGTATTCCCTTCATTCGCTATGATGTTTCCTAAGAGACCACA
>Ga0209356_1000970_pt1 | contig 11411 bp, 15 predicted proteins | sample LauGreFaBDMM15SN_2_FD_188213 | JGI IMG/M metagenome (GOLD analysis project Ga0209356, IMG submission 188213) | Freshwater lake microbial communities from Lake Michigan, USA - Fa13.BD.MM15.SN (SPAdes) (version 2) | ecosystem: Environmental > Aquatic > Freshwater > Lake | place: Lake Michigan, USA...
GAACAATATGATAAGTATGTAGATGCCTACATGCCTATTGGCACGATTCCAAACCCTGAGCCACCCATGGCTACGGCTGACATGAAGGAAGTGCTGCAGTCTAACCAGCTACCTAAAATAAATGCGCCAATTGCTGACGGTACGCCGGTTGGTTTGCGTATGGATATTAAAGCGCTTGACCGTTCTAAAGCTCTTGGCATGACGGGCAGTGTTGTTGCCATCCATCCAGAAAATAATCCTAAATCACCTATCAGTTATTCCAGTGCCGCCCGTATACAGAATGTAAAGTTCTCTATCCGTAATGAAAAGGCTGCCATGAAGGTGGCCACCCAGGCTGAGCCGACGATTAGCAAGGAAGGCAATGTAACGCCCCAAGGTAACAAATCACCCCAGCAAACGATGGAAGGTAACTGGGTCAACATTACACCTAAAGAAGCATATGCAATGGTTCAGCGCTTATTGAAAGATAAGTCATGGTCACAGGTTAGCTTTGATCCGTTGCGTCATTCATACTTCTATGACCGAGCAACCAAGCGGCCCGTGGTAGCCGCCGATGACGCCATTCAGATAGGTCGTTTTGTGTTGGCTAAGAATGTTGAGTTTGCCCCAAGGGAAGAGTTTCTTTACTCAGCCAACAAGGGCCCATCAAATATTGTCGTGACCCCCGAAGCGAAGCGCATTCAAGATGAGCTTACTGGTAAGTCATTTATAGAGATGGCTCAGTGGACTGTAAGAAATGCTCGTAATGAAGCAGAAAAGCATTTTGCTCAGAAGGGCTTGAATGTTGTTCGGGCTCTTGAGAAGCAGGGCGTTGAATTTATATTTGAAGTTCAAGGCGGCGATAGTCGTAGCACCAAACTTTATAGAGCTCAAGGCGTTGCTTCATTTTTAGCGGGTAAAGATGCCAAGGGTACGCAAGTCAGGATTGATTTGAATGGTGTACCTGTTCTAGAAAATCAGCGCGGTTATCCATCTGGCATGAATTATGAGACTGTACTGCATGAGTTTATGCATACGGCAACACGCTTGCAGAACCGTTTCCTGCCAGCAACACATCCTGCGGTCAAAGAACTTAACAGTCTTTTTAGAACTGTTGTTGCTGAATTCAATAAACAGGTCAGAAACAAGACTTTGCCCGAGTCCATGATGAAGGTCTACAAGGATCAAACAAACAACCTTGAAAGCCCAGATGAGTTGTTAGCTTGGGGTTTAGAAGATAGAGACTTCCAAAAGTGGCTATCTACGATTAAGGTTGGCGATAAGACTGCATTCGACAAGATTGTAGAAGTTGTTCGCAGAATGCTTGGTATTAGTCCAGAGTATGAGTCTGCGCTTGATCGTCTAATGAAGACCACCAATGAAATTCTTGACATTGATGTCAAAGATATTGACACGGCCATGCAGGCACAAGGTATTCAACTAGGAGCGCCTAAACCTAAAGCCCCAGCAAAACCACCCAAACCTCAAGCACCATTTCAAGAGTCTTTGTTCAAAGGCGCTGGTACTCCAACTTCTGTGGGTCAGCAGGCCATGGAGATTCTCTCCGGCATGGGTCGTGACGTTAAGCCACCAGAGCCAGGTTACAAAGAGAAGATCAGGCAATCATGGGATAACGCTAAGGACAATCCTAAGGCTACGGCTACAGCTGCCCGTGATGGATTCCGCCGCTTCTCTGATCAGGTTCAGACATGGGCCTTCTCTAGCGATGCCGCGCTGAACAATCAGATCCGCCGTGAGGTCATGGATAGCATGCTGGGTCAAGAGGAAAAGATTGGCTTATTGCTCAACACAAGTTTGAGCCAGACGTTTCACTCTGATGCTATTGCCAATCTGTTCTTGCGGATGGGCAACGTCAAGTACAACAAAGAGTTGCACAAGTGGGAAGGTATTAAGGATAAGAACAACTTTATTACTTTGTCGCAGAAGCTGGATGAGATTGGCGCCAAGTATGGATTAGACAAGCCTCAGATCGAGCTAGTTGCACATACTGCATTTGAGGCTAAGCGTACCAAGTCTTTGGTTGAATTTAATACCAACTTAGAGGCTCAGGTTCAAGAGCTTCGTGATGCCGCTGCTGAGGAGCGCGCCAAGGGTAATGCCGTTAAGGCCAGTGCTCTTAGCGAGAAGGCTTCTAGCATGCGTGAGAAAGCCAAGTTCATTCACATGGATGAGTCTCAGATCCGCGGTGGCCTATCTCAGTTTGAGTTGATGCCCGAGCTTAATCAGGCTGTAGAGATCTGGAACGGCATTCGTGGGAATGCTGTTGATAAGTTGGTTGAGTCTGGATTATGGACGCCCGATGAGGCTGAGTTCCTTTTAAGCAACGCAGACTATGTGCCGTTCTTCCGTGAAGATCAGCTTGAAAATGGTAAGGGCCCCAAGGAGTTCATGCGCAGCTTGCAGGTGCAGGCTAAAGAGCGCCGCCTAAAAGGATCTGCCAAGCCTGTCAATGATATCTTTGACAACATGATTCGCTGGACACAATACGCTGTCAATCGTTCTGTACGTAATCGTTCTGCCCTGTCCCTTGCTACGACGGCTGAGTCTGTTGGACTGGCTAGAAAAATTAAAGATGCAGAAAGCAAAGAAAACTTGGGAGTTGTTGGAGTAGATGAAGACAACAAACCAATCATTGGTAAAGTTTCCGGTGGGGCAAAAGCATTTAATTCATTGAAGCAAGCTGCCGCCGCAAACAAAGAAGTTGATGGTTACGAGATTGTTGATTTTAAAGATGAAGAAGGCAACACAAAGTATTTCTTAACTCCTGATGTTAGTAGAGAAAACGTTGTCAAGGTTTGGGACGGCGGTAAACAAGTTGAATACAGCATGGAAGATCCCATGTTCATAGAGGCTTTCCAGGGTCTAGAGTCTGTCTCTATTCCAACGATCCGCTGGATGGCCAAGATGGCCGATATCTTGCGTAGCTCCGTGGTTTTAAATCCTTTGTTTGCTTTATCTCAGATTCCTCAGGATTCGTTTGCTGCGATGTTCTCATCCGGCTTGAAGCCTCAGTTTGCTTTGACTATTCCTTTCCGCGCCGTTAAAGAATTCATCCAGACCTTGCGCGGCAAGAGTACAGCCCATGAAGAGCTTAAGAACTTTGGCGTTGTGGGTGTGCGTGACTTTAGTTCGGCCATGGTTCGTATTGATACTGAGATTGCCGCAGGTTTAAGGCCAGCCAAGGGTTTGTGGGGCAACGTTAAAGATAAGCTTACCCACTTTGCCATGGCATCTGATAATGCTGTGCGTCAGGCTACGTATACCGCAGCGTTAGACCAAGGCCTGTCCAAGGCGGAGGCTCTTGAGAAAGCGTTCGAGATCTTTAACGTGCGCCGCCGCGGCACTAGTCAAATGTTAAGCTTTGCCGGCCAAGTGATCCCGTTCTTTAACGCATACCTTGCAGCTCAGAATGTGGCGTACCGCACCATAACCGGTGTGGGCACATCACCTACTGAGAGGGATGCCGCTTACAAGGTTTTGTTCAGCACTACTGCTTCTGTCTTTGCCTTGTCTTTCCTGTACGCAATGATGAACGGCGATGATGAGGACTATCTGACGAAGCCCACACCTACCCGTGATCGTCTGCTGATGATTCCTGGCACTGGTATGTCCATCCCTCTGCGCGCGGATATGTATGCTTTGCCTAAGGTTGTGGCCGAGCATACCTACATGCTCTTGACAGACAAAGGCTTCTCTGATGGCGCCAAGTTCCGTGCGTCATTGAAGTCACTGTTAGCAACTTCTATTTTGAGTCCTACGCCGGTTCCTCAGGCTGTTAAACCCTTGGCTGAAGTTCTAGCTAATTATGACTTCTTCCAGCAGAAGCCCTTGGTTGGCACGTATCAGAAAAAGAAAGAGATAGAGCGTCAGTTTGATGACAATACATCTGAGTTGGCTAAGGTGTTTGGACGTGCCGGTCTTATGTCGCCCATTGCTATTGACCATTTAGTCCGTGGAATGTTTGGATCTGCCGGCGGCTTGGTGCTATATGCAACCAATCCTTTCCTGTGGCATGTGACCAGTCCTAACACGCCTCGTCCATCTATCTCTATGCGGGATGCGGTTGCTACGATTCCTAACGCCAGTGGATTTGTTACCAAAGAGTATGAGACTGGTTTAAAGAAAGATTTCTTTGCTTTGAAGGAAGAGGTTGATCGTGCGGCCAATACGCTGACAGATTTGAAGCAGCGTAATCCTGAGGATATCAAGGACTACATCAAGGATGAAAAGGTACGTGCCCGCCTGGGGTTGGCGCCGATTGTCAATACGATCAATACTCAGCTTAGTACGATCCGTAAGGGGATTAGCACAATTACCAACTCTTCCCTGCCCGCTGACGTAAAAGAGGCCCGCATCAAACAACTACGGGCCAATGAAGAGAAGATGCTTAAGGGTATTAATCTTAAGAAGCTAAGAGAGATGGCTCAGATTTAAGAGGCGCTCGATGGTAATGTTGAGCGCATCGATCTGCTCCATTTTTCTAATAGCCCACGCCCTCTTTTGTCCGTGCCAGCCCATGAGGCTGCCCTGATGGCAGTCCTTACACAGGGCTACGCAGGTGTACTGCAAGCCCTGCTTTACATGGTGGGCATCACTAGGACCTGGTTGATCACAGACAGAGCAAGGCAAAGACTTCACCTTGGCTAGGTGATCTCTTTGCTTGGCCGTTAGTGTGTTGTTCATAGGCGTATAGATCTCTCTTTTAGCATGGCTTCTGCCAGATCAAATGCTTCCTTAGCCACCTGCTGATCGTCACCCTTACCGGCTAGGGTGATTGTGAAGGCGGCATAGAAATCTAGGAGGGTAAGCTCTTCGATGGAGGGCGATTTGATCTTAGGGCGCAGGGCTTCAATTCCCTCTAGATTTTTTCGTGCCACTAGACTTCTCCTTCATTTGTAGCTTAAGCATCTTGTTGACAAGGACTGCTGTAACTTCCTTGCCACCGATGATCATGCCTGATGTAGCCTTGTCTGCCTTGACAATATTGATGGCATCTTGAACGGCTTTGTTGTAGCCGCTAGCGTACAGGGGGCCACCCTCAATAAGCATCGTGATGGCATCACGCACCAGTGAGGAGGCCTTGCGTTCTCCAGCAGCCGCCTTGAGCTTCTTGTAGATAGGCTCAGGCAGATGGACTGAATATGGGATTAGGCGTTTTGTTTCCATGCTTTGTAATTCTCATTGATTTCTAAAAGTAGTCGGGCTTTCTGAGGGTTATCGCGTATCTCAGAGCGAGATTCAACGTGAAGCTTCTCACGCAACCAATATGCAGCGGCGTCCTCTGTATCTTGAAAGATCTCACCTGTCTCGATTAGGAATTGTTGAAAGTACTTATCTTTGCAAAGGATAGCGGCCAGCTTGACTGGGTCAATCCCATATTCCTGCATGCGGTTCATGGGTTGTTCGTCACTATTCAGGCGTACCATGACAACCTGATAGCGGGCGCCAACGAAATCCCTGACCAACTTCTCAGGGATCTCGTCTGGGTGGATGGACACGGTCAGCATAAAGCCTGTCCTGTCCTGCTTCAATGCAACCTTAACGGCTTCGTATTGAATTGTTTCCATGATTAGAACGGAATGTCCTCGTCTTTTAATGGAGCTTCCTGCACGGGTGTACGTGGTGAAGCAGGGTCTGCCGGCTTGAAGTTGTTCCAAGACAGCTTAATCCATGCGCCGTACTGGCCATCTGCGTTATAGCCTGACAGCTTGATAACGATCTCATCGCCATCATGCTCTTCCATAAGCTCTTTCAGGGTGCTGCGTAGCATTACGATCTCGCCCTTATGGTCTGGCTGACTGTCTTTTGTCTTGTATGAATTGACAGACAGTTTGCCCTTGTTTGGATAAGTAGCCATTACACGTTTCCTTTCAGTGCATCTTTTTTGGTTTTAAAATCTACCATTAAATTGGCATGGTCATGGGCTGAGAGTTCTTTAAGCTTGTCAAAGATACCTCGGTTGGTTTTGAATAGATCCATTACGTCCTTCTCTGATCCTGCCTGAGCAAGACCGTGGCGGGCGGCGTCTACAACGATCCCAATCCAATCACCTAGGTCTGCGCCTGGTTCGGTGGTTACCTTAAGTTGCCATGGGCCATCACCGCCTTGCATTTTTACTGGTGGCTTAGGTGTAGGCTTGGGCTCGGCCTTAGGCTCTACCTTGACAGGCTTAGGTTCAGCCGCAGGAGCGGAGTCAATGGCGTCCCCTTCCACAATTTCCAAAGCGGCCATCCAAAGGTAACGGCGTTGATACGAAAGTACGGCGCCCAAATTTTGTATGGGGTGTGCGCCCTTCAGGTTAGCCTCGGCCATAGGACTGGTTATAACAATGACTGTGCCGTCTTCTACGTCTGTGATACAGAGCTGCGCATACTCAGTGTTAAACGTCACTATGCCGCACAGACCAAGCTCGTTAAAGATTGATTGGATTGGCGGAATGAAGTCAGCCAACTCAAAGTATGAGTAGCCGGCGAACTTGTTAAGGCCTGACTTCTTGATCTCCATGCTCTGGAGCTTGACCCTTGCTTGCATTAGTTTCTTATGAACTGACATTTTCTTCCTCTTTGGTTAAGTAAGTTTGATACTGTTTGCAGAACTGAGACACTTGGCAATAGCCTTTGCATCTTGTTCTTTCTCCTAGGCGAACTTCTATTAAAAACGATTCGCTCTTCTTTGCTGCACCGGTGGCTTTCGCCAGTGCTTCTTCTGCTTCCACCAGTGTTGGATGAACACTGGTTGCTCTGACGTTTGCATTCTTCTTCAATGCATACGTTGTCTTCTTTTCCCACATCTCTTCGGGTGTGCAGTCGGGCATCTCGCCGTCTGTCTCCATCTCAAAGAGAGCCGTGCCATGTTCATCAATACGTTTGGAAATGTATGCCTCACGCTCCTCGAATGACCAGAGTGGAATATCAATCGTGGCCACTGGTGATTGTGGATAACCTTCCTTGGTTGTAGCATCACGGGCAGACCAATCACGAATGATGGCAATGATTTGTAGCTTTCCTACCGGCACCTTCTTGACCTTCTCTACCATCCACGCATAGATGTTGAGCTGGCGGTGCCAATCGTCCTTTTCGTTCATCACTGCCCATGCACCGGTAACTTTGTAGTCACTGACTGTAATCGTGCCGTTGGGTTCTACTTCCTGTAGATCAATAGCACCAGAGATTTTCCAACCCTCAAACTCCAGGTGTAGGCGTTCTTCAACAATGTGATGATCGTCCTTGCCGTGTTCCAGGATGTTGTGAACAGCAGAGCCAAACAGCGACCATACCATCTCACTTGCGTCTTGCTCAATATCTTCCCAGTGTTTCTTTTTCAACTGGACAATACGTGGCGAGTTAATGATCTCTGTAGCAGAGATGTGTGCTTTACCTTTTGAGTACGTAGGTCGTTGGATAACATTGACAAACGTCTGAGGCAGATTAAATTTGTTAGTGAGTTTCATTGTTCTTTCCAAGGTGCTCGAAATAATAGTTCTTTTCCGTAGGCCTGAATCATTTGCTCCATGCCTGACATTCGTTCATGTAGATTTTCAACTTGCATCTGCAATAGCTTGATTTTTTTTTCTACCTTCTGATTGTTCTCATACTGTACGCATGTGTGCCAGTCATCGGGGTTTGGGATGCCGCAATCAGGACAGTTCAACATCACTACCATCCTTTTCAATTTTCTTGGTGTGTTTGTAAATTGATAAAACTAGCTCCAAGCAATCGTGCAGCTTTATGCTTTCAGCTACACAAAATGTTGCATAAGCTATGGCCATTCCTGTTACGGCAGCGCCAACTTTTTCATCTCCGTTTTGCACAACCTCAATAATTTTTGCAGCTAAATCCTTACCCCCTTCTATGTCTAATTGTATTTTTTTATCTTGTATCATTTGCGCTCCTTTTGGTTTGGGAAAAGAAATATACCACACATATTGCATGTGTCAACAACTACCTGTTATAATATTTTTCATGAGATACGCAGCCCGAATAGATGACAATCAAAATGAGATAGTTAGCGCCCTCCGCAAGGCCGGCGCCACTGTCCGTGTGGTAACCCAAGGCGGAGGACTGCCTGACCTTCTAGTTGGCTATCAGGGGAGGACAATCCTGATGGAAGTCAAGGATGGAAATAAGGTGCCATCGGCTAGGAAGTTGACTGACGCGGAGGAGAAGTTCTTCATGGAGTGGACTGGTGGGCCCTTGGTTATTGTTAATTCGGTTGAAGAGGCTGTTGTTTTTTTAAACAAACTCTGCTAGGATGGTTGCACGGTGATTGCAGTTGCCGTTCTTTCCTTTGTTGGGTTTGAGTTTGCGGGGGCTGAGGCTCCCGCTTTTTTTCAAAGGAGCTAGATGAATCCCTTTCACATAGACGAGCCTACGGTCATATCCTTTTCGGGTGGCCGCACCTCCGCCTTCATGCTTTATAAAGTCTTGGAGGCTCACGACATGAGCTTGCCCGAGAAAGCAATAGTCTGTTTTGCTAACACCGGCAAAGAGGATGAGGCTACACTTAAGTTCGTTAACGATTGTGCTCAGGCCTGGAACGTTAAGATCCATTGGCTTGAATATCAGCCGGCGGAACTGACCAAGGATCGCTGGAAAGAAGTTACATACGAGACAGCCAGTCGAGACGGCGAGCCCTTTGCGGCCTTGATTAACAAGCGTAGCTACCTGCCAAACCCTGTTGCGCGCTTCTGTACGTCTGATCTAAAGGTTATCCCCATCCAGAAATACATGTTGTCTAGGGGCGTAGAGGAGTTTGAGCAGATGCTTGGGATCAGGGCGGATGAAAAGCGTAGAGCTGCCAAGCTTAGGCAGGGTAACCGCACTCCATTGATTGATGCAAACTTTAGCCAGTTGGATGTACAAGAATTTTGGAAGGCCAACTCATTTGACCTGGGGCTTAAGTTCCAGTCTGGTGTTACCAACCTTGGCAACTGTGATCTGTGCTTTCTCAAGGGGCCCAACCAAGTGCTTAGCATCATTCGGGATAACCCAGATCGAGCCCTGTGGTGGGCAAAGCAGGAGCATGCCATAGGCGGCACGTTCCGTAGTGATCGCCCTAGCTATTCGCAGATGATGAAGTTTGCCACTGAGCAAATGGATATGTTTGCCTCCACTGAGGAGGGTATTGCCTGCTTTTGCGGGGACTAATAGCAATGGTAATATTACCATTTGGATGGGTAAACCCTAATACTGTCACCTAGTTGACAGGTAAATTTATTCTGTGATATAAACGAGGTGTTGCTGTCGGAGGCAATGATTGAGGCCGTTTACACATGCGTTCCGCTTTACTTAATGCTTTCTGTGGGGAGAGATATTAAGCAAGGCTCCGACCGGACGCAGTTGTAAACGGCTTTTTGTTTTTGAGACTGGGATTGTTTGTCGGGTTAGCGCCGGCAACTCCTAGGTGTAAATGCAAGTTTTAAAAACACTGCTTCATGTGAGCAGTCCCAGTCTCACCTCCTACGACAACTAGCGACAGAACTCTATCGGGTTTTGGATTGGCATGAGGGAAGCGTTAGAGGCCGCAAGGCGTAGACCGCAGTCCACCAATCCTACGACGTTCTTATCTGTTGTGAAGTTGCGCAAAGAAGATGCAAGCGCATATGGGGGAATTGCCTTTGTTGCCCGTGGGTTCAAGTCCTGCGGCTTACAGTGAAGGTTCGAGCGGCCATGCTAGACACAACTAAGTTGTGCAAAGTGCTCGATGCTGATTGGACTTAGTAGAAGATCAGCCCACAAGATACTCAGCCAGTGGCTCCGGGAATGTGGAAGTATGCCAAAGGGAGATCTCCTCCCCTAGGCAGAACCATGTCCACAGAGCCTAGCAGTCCACCAAGAATGTAGCACCTACATTTATTTTCTTATACCTGTTGACAGTGCACTTTTTTGCAGTAACATACACATCCCAACTACAAGGAGATGTGATGAGATATTTATTTGTGAGAGCTGATGTGGAGCTAGATTGCACGCTGGATTACTTGCCGGCTATTGTGGGTTCTACTGAGAACGGATTAAAGATTGAGCCAGACTATCCTGAGGCGATGGAGCTTGTGTCTGTAACGCATAGAGACATAGAGATGATTGGATTCCTGGCTGACTATGTTGTGCGTGATATCCAAGATGAAGCACTGGCATTATTTAAACAAGATATGAGACGTCAATGAACTGTACGCAACAGATCAGAGCATTGCTCAGAAAGAGCAGTGATGGCATGACGATAGAGCAGATCGTGTGGGCCGTAAAGCGTGACAAGGCAAATGTAAAAAAGAATGTTCACGCTATGCCTGATGCTTACATTGATAGATGGGAAGCTGTCCCAAGAAGGCAGTATGCAGCTGTGTGGTGCGTAGTTATACCACCAGAAAATTGTCCTAAACCGGAGAATATAAATGGCATGGCCATTTCCAGTATTTCCAAACCCAAAAGACAAAGGTACGCAAGTGCCCAAGTTCAACCCTGAAAACTTTGAAGAGAGTCCACTATGAATGAAGATAGAAATCAAATTGCTGATGCAATTATTAAAGCCGCCTGTTATTTAGGCAATGGTGATGCCGCAAGTTCTATGGGTGCTATTGAACACCTTGGAGTTGTGCATAAAGAGGGCATGCAAGAAATTGCAGAAGCACATAGAGAAGGTTTAGAGAGCATTGCAGATGCACTCAATAACATTTCTGTATCGATTGATAGCTTAGCCAGAGTTATAGAGAAAAAATAATGAAACGTGAAGAGCTATTTGATCTAGCGGAGAAAGCCGGCCTTGGCTTTGTCCGTCACGCAAGTGATAAGGACATAGAGAAGTTTGAACAACTGGCTAGCTTGATCGTTCAGAATTTTCGTTCGGCCACGCTTGACACCATCGATGCATTGTTTGATTCACAAGATCCGAACTACATGTATCAGACGGCCTATAACCATGCGCTGATTCATATGCAAGAGTTCATTATCAACATGAATAAAAATGACAAATCTTGAGAAGCTGGAGTACTTGCGTTCAGAGATTGACCACAAGGGAATTTACAGGGTGCCTCCGAATCGTGCAGACATTCCTGCGAAAGCCCCAAACATGAGTTATAGGTGGCAGTTCTATTTGCGCAGATGCCTGTTCGATCCCAAGTTTTTGTTAACTGCGGGCGAGTTACTGGTACAAGGTCTGCCGGATAAAAACGTGCAGATCGTTGCCTGTGAGGATGCCGGTGTTCCGCTTGGGCTTGCGATGTCAGCTTTACTTGGTGAGCCTATGTTGTCGGTTAAGAAATCACGCAAGGTATACGGCCTGATGAATTTTACCGAAGGCAGAGTGACCGGCAAGCCGCTGCTTTTGGTGGACGATTTAGCGGGATCACAAGGCACATTAAAAATTGCCGTGAGAACTTTGCATGCATTTGGTCTTCCAACTGCTGAGCATTATGTAGC
>Ga0209356_1000973_pt1 | contig 11397 bp, 9 predicted proteins | sample LauGreFaBDMM15SN_2_FD_188213 | JGI IMG/M metagenome (GOLD analysis project Ga0209356, IMG submission 188213) | Freshwater lake microbial communities from Lake Michigan, USA - Fa13.BD.MM15.SN (SPAdes) (version 2) | ecosystem: Environmental > Aquatic > Freshwater > Lake | place: Lake Michigan, USA...
ATCTCAGCTCTTGATCTCAGAGTTATGTGAAGAAATTGTTCATGAATTTCTTCCAAAGAAGATGTTTCCCGGCATGAAGCGTCGCGTTGAAGAACACCAAACAATTGGCCACGACACATGGATTGTCAGTGCTTCTCCTATCGAGATCGCATCGATTGTTGCCAATAAATTGAATATGACTGGCGCAGTTGCAACAACGGGTGAAGTCATCCAGGGAAATTACTCTGGGAACCTTCCTGGAGGCACGATGCACGGAATCAATAAGGCTCACGCTGTGAGAGCGCTAGCAACAGCTCGAGATTACGATCTTCGCACTTCCTTCGCCTACAGCGACTCCATCAATGATCTTCCTTTATTGGTTTCAGTGGGAAATCCGTTTATTGTTAATCCCAACAAGCACCTAGAGAATGTAGCGCTCAAGAACCGCTGGCCAATTCTCACACATTAGATTTGGAGACTTGGTTTGATAATTTGGTCTCATCGCGGACATCCAGGTCCAGAAAATACTTTGCAGGCATTTACAGCCGCGTGGAAAGATGGAATCACTCACTTCGAAACAGATATCCACGCAACACTCGATGGCCATCTAGTTCTTGCTCACGATCCATCAATACTTCGACTCACTCAGGTTGATCAACAGATTTCGACTTTGACGCTTAAGCAATTACAAGAATTTCCAATTGATGGGAAACATCCATGGTGCACACTTGAAGAGCTCGCCACTCGTTTTCCCGATGCTCACATCTCAATTGATATCAAATCTGATGACACGCTGCATCCATTTATCGAATGGATGAACGATCGTTATGCGGAGAACTTTGTTGTGGGCTCATTTTCATCAAAACGAGTCCAAAGTTTTCGCCAGGCCCACCCGACCGTGAGAACTGCTCTCACTCCTCTTGAAACCCTCGCTCTTGTATTTGGCCTTGATCGCTTTATCGCGTGGGATCAATCCAAAAAACTCTATGCGATGGTTCCTATGAAATTTAAAGGAATTCCCATCTGCACTCCGGATTTCATCAGACGCTGCCGATCCAGAGAAATCTCCATCTTTGTATGGACGATAAATGATGTGGCAACTGCCCGTAAGCTCATTGATTTAGGTGTTCACGGAGTAGTCACAGATACCTATCCAGAACTTCGTTAGCCCCTAATCACAGAAAACTAGCTCTTGATAAATCCATTTTTGATTAGATAGTCGGCAGAATCTTGCAAAATAACCTCCGCAGGAATGAAGCTCATACCCATCAAGCGTTTAGCTTTTGCGTTGCTGATTCTCATAGGTTTACCAAGTTGCGGCAAAATTGTTTTGATTGTGCTATCAAAAATAGAAAGGAATTTGATGATTGCTGTTGGTGCCTGAACACTCTTAACCTTACTCTTTGGATAGATCGACTTGAGGTACTTAGCAATTTCAACGAATGACTTAGTCTCAGATGAAGAGAGGATTCTCTCGCCCTTAGTCTCATCATTATTAATCGCGTCAACGTGCATTTTGGCAACATCTCGCACATCAACAATTGCAAATTTCAGATCAGGAAGCATCGGATCGCTGCCCTTGAGAATGCGCTCGACGAGTGAAATAGATGACCCGAAATTCTTATCAAGAGGAGCACCAAGAACAAGTACTGGATTGATTGTCGTAAGTGCGATCTCTTGTGCATCACTCTTGATGTAATCCCAGGCCGCTTTCTCTGCCAAAGTCTTAGACTTTGTATATGCCCCACTTCCAACGGGATGCGAGACATCTGTCCACATTGTTTCGTCATACTCAGCTGCACCAGCAGGCAATTCACGTCCGTAAATTGCAGCCATCGATGAAGTGAGAATTACTCTTCTGACGCCAGAACTCTTGGCAGCTTTCAGTGCACGAAGAGTTCCCTCTACTGCTGGGCGAATGAGTTCATTCTCATCTTTAGGTGCGGCAAGTGGGAAAGGTGAGGCGGTATGCATCAGAACATCGATGCCGTGGAGGGCTGCATCCCAACCAGAGTCTCTCTCTAGATCGAGTTCAACGAAAGTTAAACGAGAATCTAGATTCGATGAATCCAGCAGATGAGGCAACACTGCATCCCGAACTTCTGCTGACTTTGCCAGATTTCGCACTGAGGCTCGAACCGTGTATCCCTGATTGAGTAACTGCAGGGTGACGTGCTTACCAATATATCCACTTGCACCTGTAATGAGGACGTTTTTCATGGTTCGAATTATTGCATAAGGCTCTACCCACTACCCGTATGACAACTTTTGAAATATGGTTCGGGGGTGAATAAGACCGTAGATGCAGATTTCCTAGCCCTTCCGCTCACAGCAGTGAGTGATGCCGCAATAAGTACAGCAAAGGATGCGGGTGCATCGCATGTCGATGTTCGTATCGAGCGCACACGTAATGGTTTGCTCTCTCTGCGAGATGCTCGTCCTGAGACGCAGAGCGATGAAACTATTGCAGGTGTTGGTGTTCGCGTAATCGTCAACGGTGCCTGGGGCTTTGCTTCCTCCCCCGAGATCTCTATCGATGTGGCAAAGAAGCTCGCTCTTACGGCTGTTGCTATGGCAAAAACTTCAAAGCCTTTATCTACCGAGTTAGTTTCTCTCGTTGCAGAACCTGTCTATGCAAATCAAATGTATGTATCTGAGTACGAGATAGATCCATTCGCAGTCTCTGACTCTGAGCGAAAAGATCGCCTAGCGGATTTAAGTAATCGCTTACTCAAGAGTGCCGGTGTTAATCACACCTCTGCTCACACCATGTTTGTTAAAGAACAGAAGCATTACGCAGATTCATACGGGACCAGCACCACTCAACAGCGCGTGCGCGTACAGACCCAGATTGAAGCAATTTCAATCGGTGATCATGGATTTGAATCTATGCGCACGCTAGCTCAGCCTGCAGGTTTTGGTTGGGAGTGGATGGGAAATAAGCATTGGGACTGGGATGCAGAGATTGCTGAACTTCCAGCGCTGTTAGCCGAGAAGGTGGCAGCGCCATCAGTTGAACCTGGTCGCTATGACGTATTGGTTCATCCATCGAATTTGTGGCTCACCATTCATGAGTCGATTGGCCATGCAACCGAGTTGGATCGCGCAATTGGATACGAAGCCAACTACGCAGGAACTTCTTTTGCAACGCCAGATAAGCTCAACAAGCTTCAATATGGCTCAAAGTTGATGAATGTAACCGGAGATCGCAGCACTTCTCACGGCCTGAGTACAGTCGGCTTTGATGATGAAGGTGTGGCAGCCCAGCAATGGGACATCATTAAAGATGGTCTTCTCGTTGGTTACCAACTAGATCGTCGCATCTCTGCTCGTGTTGATCGTGATCGCAGCAATGGATGTGCCTTTGCAGACTCTCCTGCCCACGTTCCCATTCAACGTATGCCAAATGTTTCCTTGCAACCAAACCCAACCGGGCCAACCTATGATGAGATGGTTGCATCGATGGAAGATGGAATCATCATCAAGGGCGATAAATCTTGGTCGATTGATATGCAACGCTATAACTTCCAATTTACTGGTCAACAGTTCCATCGCGTTAAGAATGGAAAAATTGTTGGGCAGCTCAAAGATGTTGCATATCAAGCAACAACAACTGATTTCTGGGGCTCGATGAAGGTCGTCGGTGGTCCTTCTACCTATGTCCTCGGTGGAGCATTTAACTGCGGTAAGGCACAACCAAGTCAGATTGCAGCGGTAAGTCATGGTTGCCCATCGGCAATCTTCGACAAAGTAAATATTCTCAATACTGTTGCGGAGGCTGGAAAATGATTTCTGCTCAAGATCTGATTGAAAAGATCACTTCAGCTGCCACCTCCGATGACTGCATTGTTGTGGTGCGCGATAAGACTCAAGCAAACCTCCGTTGGGCTGGAAGTACCCTCACCACAAACGGTGTGATTCAAGAGCGCAGCGTGACAGTTATTGCATTCGTTGCAGTTGCCGGCGGTATGGCTTCGGGTGGAGTAACACGCACCGATGTTTCACTTGCTGATGTTCCTAAACTTCTAGAGGATGCAGTTGCAGCAGCAAAGGCGGCTGGACCAGCTGAGGATTACGCACCACTTGCCACCAATGTTGCTATTGGAAATTGGGCAGCAGAGCATGTGCCAACAGGTCCTGAAGTCTTCTCAACTTTTGCACCAGCACTTGGCGATATGTTCTCTCGTTCAGTTGCAGACAAGATTGAGCTCTTTGGCTATTCCGAGCACACACATGAAACGACCTGGGTCGGATCAAAGGGTGGCCTACGTTTACGTAAGGATTCTCCAATCGGTCGCGTAGAAATGACTGGAAAGTCACATGATCGTTCCCGTTCAACATGGGCTGGCGTTGAAACGCGCGACTTCAAAGATGTATCTATTGTCGATATCGATAAGCAAGTTCGTCAGCGCTTAGAGTGGCAAGGCAGAAAGGTAGATCTTCCTGCAGGACGTTATGACACCATCTTGCCTTCGGGATCGGTGGCAGATCTCTTCACATACATGATGTGGGTATCGGCTGCTCGAGATGCGCACGAAGGACAATCAGTCTTTTCGAAGAAGGGTGGCGGAACTCGCATTGGCGAGAAACTCTCCAATGTATCGCTGCAATTCTTTAGCGATCCTGAATTTAAGCAACTTCCTGCATCTAACTTTGTTGCCACCGATGTAAGTTCTCCTTACTCTTCCGTTTTTGATAACGGTCAACCAATTAAGCGCGTTGATTGGCTCAAAGATGGTGTCTTGCAATCTCTGATTCAGACACGTGCATCTGCAAAGCTCACTAACTTAGATTTCACTCCACTAGGCGAGAACCTTGTCATGAGCGTTGATGGCGCAAGCGGATCACTTGAAGATTTGGTGAAGAAGGTTGATAACGGACTTCTCCTTACAACTTTCTGGTACATCCGCATGGTTGATCCCAACTCACTACTTCTTACCGGCCTTACTCGTGACGGTGTTTATCACGTAAAGGGTGGCGAAGTAGTTGGTGCTACCAATAACTTCCGCTGGAATGATTCACCGGTTTCCGCACTTTCACGCATCGCACACGCTGGTGCAACAGAGTGGACACAACCACGTGAATGGGCTGGCGATATGTCGAACATGGCGATCCCACCACTTGTGATTAAAGATTTCAATATGTCGACTGTGAGCCCAGGAAGCTAACTAGTAAGCGCCTGCATGCAAATCGTCAGAGTCAATGCTGCAGAAGTTTAAGTCGCAGTAGCTAGGTAATCTTTGAGTGCCTGTCGCTCAGAATCAAGTTCGCTCACGTGATTCTTTACAACATCACCAATGGAGACTATTGAAAGTAGCGAACCAGATTCATCAACAACTGGAACATGGCGAATACGAAGCTCGGTCATCATGGTCATCAGATCTGCGATCATTGAGTCTGGTGTACAGGTGTGGACTCCCACCGTCATGATGTCGCGCACATACATTTCAACTAATTGATCCAATTTGCCTGGCATAGCACGAACAATGTCTCGTTCAGAGACAATTCCATCGATCTTCTTCCCATCACTTGAAACCACTAAGGCGCCAACATGGTGTGAATTGAGTGAATTAACTAGATCGTGAATACTTGCGCTTGCAGAAATAGTCTCTACACGTTTACCTAAAATTATTGAGCTTACCTTCATGGTCGACCTCACTCGATAGGGTGTCTCCATAGTGCTCTTACGGGTTTCCTAAGACAATAGCTTGTAGCCACTATTTTCCTATCGTGCCTACGGCGAGCCTGTGTTTATTCGAGTGGCAGCGCACCCTTAAAAAAGAAGAGTCGCCCGTTAAGCCAGATTTATCGGATTTATCTTTATCCGATTAACCTACAAGGCCCGCATCTTCTGCCCTTCCTGTCCATCCCAGCATCTTCATTGGCTTATCAGATGGTCCATGACTCGCAAGATACTTTTCATCAAATTCGATTCCGGCACCAGGAGTGTTGTTAAGGACAATGCATCCGTCCTCAATCTGCATCGGATTGATCAGTGGAGCTTCTCTGCCCATATCGAAAACTTCCATCATGACATGGTGCTTCCACGTCGATGAGATGTGCGCGAAGCTATTTCCGACATCAGGGCCAGTAACAACAGGACGATCGAAAGCTGTAGCCATATCTGCCACGATTCCCCCGCCTGTAAATCCTGAAACATGCGAAGCTATTTGGATGACATCTCCTGCTCCATGCTGAAATAACGGGACGAACTGCTGTGGATCGGTGAAGTTCTCTCCAGTTGCAATCGGAGCACGAACACCTTCAGAGACGCGACGAAGTCCTTCGAAATCGCCCCTAGGAGTCGGTTCTTCAACCCAGAGAAAGTCAAAGTGTTTTTCTAATCGTGCAATTCTTTGGATTGCTTGCTTTGGAGTCCAAAACTCATTGGCATCAATAATTAACTGCGCACGACCACCATTGGAACTGAGTGCATCAGCCATTATGCGAACGCGTCGCTCATCGTCATTGGCGTCGCGACCTACCTTTAGTTTTCCTGCGGTGACACCTTTTGCAGCAAGTCCCGCGTAGAACTTGTACAGATCTTCATCGCTGAGAGGAGAATCTAATCCACTCGCGTAAGCACGAACCGGTTTTCCATCTCCACCCAACTCTTTCCAGAGTGGTACTCCGTGGAGTTTGGCACGCACGTCCCAGAGTGCACGATCAATTGCAGAAATTCCAGCTGCCATAGCACCGTGATTACCTTGTTTGAAGGCACGCGCTGTCATCCGATTCCAAGTGCTGCGCACAGAACGAGGATCTGTACCAACTACAAGATCAATAAGTCCTGGCAGTGATTGCGCAGCGTTACCCGCTCCAACAGAACAGCCCGTAACTCCTTCGTCTGTATGTATGAAGATGGCGAGTTCCATTCCTTCGTTCACACCTTCGGGAAAATTGACATCACCGATCGTTCGAAGCATTTTATATGTATACGGTTTGAACGAAATCTCTGTAACTAGCACCTAAACCACCCATCCCCTAGATGGAGAAAAGATTACCTCGGTTAAGAGAGAAAAAGAAGAGTTGCCCTAAGAAAAGCAAAAGGGACTTGGCAATTAATCAAGTCCCAATTACTACCAAACATCTGTAGACAGGATTATGTCATAAAAATAAGTCACCTGCAGCAAAGCAAAAGGGACCTGGTGATTAACCAAGTCCCGATTACTACCAAACCACCGTGCTCGAATTATTCCACAAACTGATGTTACGCAGAGTAACTATTTGTGAAGAAGAGTCGCCCTATAAGCCGGATCCTGTAGTTCTTGCGAACCGATCACCATCCATCTAGATCTGTCATTGCTAACAGATTCAAGCAACCTACCCGATAACTTGTGCGAGCAGCACTAAACGCTATCTATCTGGTCTTGCTCCAAGTGGGGTTTACCTTGCCATCTACATCACTGCAGATGCGGTGGTCTCTTACACGCACCTTTTCACCCTTACCAATTTTCATTGGCGGTAATTTTCTGTGGCACTGTCCCGCGGATTGCTCCGGGTGGGCGTTACCCACCACTTTGCTCTTTGGAGTCCGGACTTTCCTCGGTACCTTGCGGTAACGCGGTGATCCGGGCGACTCTTCTTAGTAAAGGATACGGGCAATCAGATCAACAAGGAAATTATTTTTCCTCGTTCGAGCGCTTACGGTCAGGCTTCGCAGTTGATATTCGTCCGGCGTGAGCCTGCGCACTAGGGTCCCGCTTAACCTTGATCATGCTTGCGATGGTGGAGACAATCAAGATCAGGGCAATAACCGACAGGCTTGCTAGCGTAGGAATCTTTGGAACTTCATACCAAATCTCGTGGAGATAAGTCATGATCAACTTAACGCCGATAAACATCAAGATGACCGACAAGCCAAGAGACAAGTAAACCAGCTTGTCGAGCAAGCCCTTGAGTAAGAAGTAGAGCGCTCGGAGACCAAGGAGTGCGAAGGCGTTTGCTGCAAAGACTAAGAATGGCTCTTGAGTCACACCGAATGTTGCTGGGATTGAATCCAGCGCGAATAAAAGATCGGTCGATGCGATGGCAACCATCACTAAGAACATCGGCGTTGCAAGGCGTTTGCCGTTAACACGAGTAAAGATTTTCGGCCCATCGTATTCGTCAGTCATTGCAATACGTTTTCTCATCTGCTTTACAAAAGCGTTATCTTCAGGTGAAGGATCTTCATCCCAATGCTTAAAGAGACCGACTCCAGTCCAAATCAAGATTGCGCCAAAGATGACGAATGTGAAGCTAAATGCAGCAAGTGCTGCAGCTCCAACTGCGATAAAAATTGCTCGAAGAACAAGAGCGAGAATTACACCGAACATGAGAACGCGTTGATGGAAAATGGATGGAACCTTGAATTGAGCCAAAATAATGATGAAGACAAAGAGGTTATCTACTGAGAGTGATTTCTCGACCAGGTAAGCAGCGAAGTATTCGGTTCCATAAACCGAACCTGCGGTTTGCCAAACCCAAATTCCAAAGCCCACGGCTACAGCAATATAGAAGATTGACATCGCAGCTGCCTCTTTAAAGAGCACATCATGCGCTTTGCGGCTTACGGTGAGTAGGTCGATTACAACCAGCAAAATTATTGCGGCAACAACGATCGACCAAGTTAAAAGGGTTACATCCATCGATACACCAATTTCGTTAAAGGGGCCAAGTGCCAAGGTCTCCCTCAACCACTATGTGGTCGCAGCTCCGGGATATTTCTATCCGTGTTGACGAAGATGCTGAACGAGGTACTCCCCTTAACGTGTCTCTATATTATGCGAATGCCAACCTCCTCGCAAACTCAAAACAAGATAAATATCAATAATTTCACCTTGTTATTAGCCTGACGATGCGACAGAGTTCACGAATGCAAACAGGTAGAAGTTGTGTTTACGCCCGCAACGGAGGCGCAGCGGCAAGCCAACCTTTGGCAGTCAGTGCTGCAATTTCAACCCTCAAGCAGGGCGGCTCCTTTATTGATGCAGCAATTGCTCTGAGCGCTGTTATCTGTGTGGTCGAACCTGGTGCATCGCACTTAGGTGGAGATGCGTTTCTTGTAACCCATCACGCTGCGAGCAAAACTAACCTGGCATTTAATGGAAGTGGTGAAGCACCGCACGCAGCTACACCGGCCGCCTACGCAGATGGCATGCCACTTCACGGTTATAAATCTGGAACTGTTCCGGGATTAGTCTCGACCTGGTTTGAAGCTCACGAAAGATATGGAAAGTTGCCGTTTGCGCAGTTATTGGAGCAGGCAATTGATTATGCCGAGAATGGTTTTGCCGCCAATGCTGGATTTGTTAAAAGAATCGCTGGGCACTTAGCGATAGCCCCAGATACATCACTCTTTAGAGCAATGAGCGTATCAACAGATACAAAACCAGGAGATCTCGTAGTGCAGAAAGATTTGGCACGATCACTGCGTGAAATTGCAGAAGGTGGCAGAGATGCTTTCTATGCTGGTCGAATCGCAGAGCAACTTATAAAGGGTTCTGAAGGTTGGTTTGACGCCGAGGATCTGAAGGCACATACAACGCGCGTCTTAGATCCACTTGCAATTAAGTATCGCGACATCACGATCTATGGCCAACCGCCTCCGACTCAAGGCATGATTTTGATGGAAGAGCTCCTGATCAATGAGCGATTTGATGTTGGCGCACTTAGTGAAGCCGATCGCATACACATCGGTGTTGAATCAAAGAAAGTTGGCTTTGCCGATAGAAATGCAATCCTGGCAGACCCAGAGTTTATTGAAGTGAATGTGGCAAAGATTTTGTCGAAAGAGAATATTGATAAGCGGGTTGAGCAAATTTCTATGGACCGTGCATCGGCTGATATCGCACCGTTGAGCGAAGGTAGTGACACCACTTACTTCTTAGTCGCAGATTCAGAAGGCAACGCAGTCTCCTGGATTCAATCGGTCTTCCATGGATTTGGTAGCTCGTGGGTGATTCCTGAGACGGGAATTATTCTCAATAACCGCCTCACTGGATTCTCACTTGACCCTCAATCCCCCAACATCATCGCACCCGGAAAGCGTCCGGCACATACTCTCAACGCATTCACGGCTTGTCGCGCAGATGGTTCGCTCTATCTTGTCGGAGGAACACCGGGTGCAAATATTCAAGTCCAAACAAACTTACAGTTAATTTCCAACGTTATTGATCTTAAGCTCAACGTTCAGGAAGCGATTGAAGCGCCTCATTGGCAGCATCTGAATGGACCAGGTGAAAGCTCTGCGGAGGAATCTGGAAAAGGTGTCTTAGAAATTGAAGACCGTGTTCCAACTTCGGTCATCGATGAGTTGAAGGCAAAGGGACATGAAGTTACATTATTACCAGCATGGGGACATGGATCATCTGTACAAATGTTGGAAGTTTTACCTCAAGGAACTTTTGCAATTGGTTCCGATCCGCGCTGCGAAGGCCACGCAGCAGGGATTTAACGGAAGTGGCCGCGCTCTGAAAAGCTTCGGAGTGCGCGTAAGCCATCAGATGGCCACATTGATATCGATGTAATCGAACACGGTGTTGCATCTAAATGAAAGACAGCATCGTGCGGAGCATGCAGGGCGATACTTACAGCGCTTCTGATGACGCCGTTATGTGTAACAACGCAGACTTTCTGTCCTGGGTACTCAGCAAGTAATTTCTCCATCGCAGCTTCGATACGAATGCGCGCTTGGTCGTAAGACTCTCCACCGCCAGGGGCGTATGCAGATGAATTGAGCCACGCTTGATATTCCTCAGGGAATTTTTCGCGCACTTCATCATTGGTAAGGCCGTCCCAGCTACCGAACGAGAGTTCATACCAAATTTCATCAAAGACAATTGTGAGTCCAGTAGCAGCTGAAATTACTTCAGCAGTTTGGCGTGTGCGCTGCAGAGGGGATGCAATCAATACCTCGGGTTTAATTTTTGCAATCTCTTGAGCCACAGTTGCGGCTTGTTCGAGACCTTCCTCAGTAAGTTCAGGATTAAGGGGGCCAGTACCCGAGAACTTTCGAAGTGGAGTAAGAATTGTTTCTCCGTGGCGTACGAAGTAGATCATCGTTGGATCTTCATTGCTTCGAAGGCGATCGGTGAGGTAATTCTCTTGAATTGCGATTGAAGGTGAATCAGCTTGTCCACCGTCGAGAGCTTTATTCGCCAAGCGATCTGCATGAGAGTTTTCATCACGCGGAATCCATGAGTACTTCACCAATGAGGCTGGGTGAGCATCACGGCACTGCTTTGCAAGAACTCGCATATCTGCATGTTTGATCTGCCAACGTCCTGACATCTGCTCGACAACTAGCTTTGAATCCATCGCTACTTCGACTTCTGCTGCTGGATCAAGTGTGTGAATATGAGTCAGGCCAGCTAAAAGCCCGCTGTATTCGGCAACATTATTTGTAGCTACGCCAATAACATCAAAGAGTTCTGC
>Ga0209356_1000976_pt1 | contig 11347 bp, 9 predicted proteins | sample LauGreFaBDMM15SN_2_FD_188213 | JGI IMG/M metagenome (GOLD analysis project Ga0209356, IMG submission 188213) | Freshwater lake microbial communities from Lake Michigan, USA - Fa13.BD.MM15.SN (SPAdes) (version 2) | ecosystem: Environmental > Aquatic > Freshwater > Lake | place: Lake Michigan, USA...
TGCCCAAGCATTAACTGGTTGAAGCTTTCAGATTCGGAGTCGATTCCAACACCTACCAAGGACTCTCCTATCAAGGTCATTGCTGGTGAAGCCTTTGCACTTAGAACCTTTGAGAGATTCCGCAAGCGAGCGCTTGTTAATTACAGCGATGACCGAAATCGCGCGGACCTAAGCGGAACTTCCCACCTTTCACACGCTCTAGCGCACGGTGAAATTCACCCTAGAACTCTTCTAGCTGCTCTCGGTAGCGATGAGGGTGCTTGGGTATTCCGTAAGGAGATTGCTTGGCGTGAGTTCTACGCTGATGTCCTCCACCACTACCCTCACACTCTCGCTGACTACTACGAACCTAGATTCAAGAAGCTTAGGTATGACACCGGTGTACAGGCTGAGGAACGCTTCCAAGCTTGGTGTGAAGGCAGAACTGGTTACCCGATGGTTGATGCGGGAATGCGTCAGCTGGTCACTGAAGGTTGGATGCACAATCGAGTTCGCATGATCGTTGCTTCGTTTCTAGTGAAAGATTTACACATTGAATGGACTAGAGGCGCAGAGTTCTTTGAGAAGCACCTTAGTGATTTTGATCCAGCATCAAACTCACACGGCTGGCAGTGGACTGCAGGCTGTGGAACAGATGCGTCACCTTATTATCGAATCTTTAATCCGGTCATGCAGGGTTTGAAGTTTGATCCAAATGGAAACTATGTTCGCAAATATATTCCAGAACTTAGACATCTAACTGGTTCAGATGTTCATGAACCTTGGGAAAGATTTGATGGATACAACCTGGGATACCCAAATCAGATTGTTGATCATTCTGCTGAGCGCAATGAATCGTTAGCGAGATTAGAAGAACTGAAACAGGCCTAGAACAACTTCACGAAAAGCAGCGGGTCAACGCCGATTGCAATGAAGAGCACTGTTAGGTAAGAAATCGAAATATGGAACAAACGCATCGGGTTGTTCTCAATTCCTGCTTTGGTCTTCTTCTGCAGAAGGTGAGCTTCGAAAATAAACCACGCTCCTCCAAGAACTGCTGTTGCTGTGTATATCAATCCCATTGGGGCAATTGGAATTAGCAAGAAGGTGCTCAGCACCATCGCGTAGCTATAGATCACAATCTCAAGCGCTACTCGGTTTGGGTTAGCAACAACCGGAAGCATTGGAACACCGGCAGCCTGATAGTCATCCTTGTACTTAATCGACAATGGCCAGTAGTGCGGTGGTGTCCACAGGAAGATGATAAGGAACAGTGCCGCCGCAGACCAGCTCAGGCTGTCTGTCACTGCGCTGAAGCCAATCAGTACCGGCATGGCTCCCGCTGCACCGCCCCAAACGATGTTCTGGGAGGTTCTCCGCTTCAAAAGAAGGGTGTAGATGAAGATGTAGAAGAGTTCAGCAGCCAGGGCTAGGCCTGCGCTTAGCCAATTGACGAAGAATCCGAGCCAAAGTACTGAAACTACGCCTAAAACAGTGGCAAAAACCTTGGCTTGAAGGCTTGAAAGCTGGCCTGTAACGAGCGGGCGGTTCTTGGTTCGACCCATAATCTTGTCGATATCGGTATCAATAATGCAGTTGAAAGCATTTGCTGATCCTGCACTCATAGCCCCACCAATAAAGGTGGCTAGAACTAGCCAAAGCTCTGGAATCCCCCGTTGGGCCAAAATCATCACCGGAATGGTGGTTATCAGCAGTAATTCGATGACTCGAGGCTTAGTTAGCGCGAAATAGGCCTTAGCCAAAGCCAAGCCTTTAGCCCGCGGCAAGGCGGTTACAGGGGTTTGGGCTTGGGGAATCATCTACTCAAGTCTAAGCCAAATTACGACAACCGTTACATGTCCGTAATCAAATGTCGATGTCGGTATAGACTTCAAGGGCAACAATTCGAGTCCAGAAATCATCATTTCTGGCTATTTCTAAAGCAATACTCACAGAGCGATGAAGCTGACCTGTGTTTGATTTTGCATGTTGATAAAGGAGAACCCATTGTCACTTATTTGGGATGAAGTCGATTCACGAGCAGTAGATACCGCAAGGATTCTGGCAGCAGATGCAGTTGAAAAGGTTGGCAACGGCCACCCGGGTACTGCAATCTCACTAGCTCCAGTTGCTTACCTACTATTCCAGAAGGTAATGAACCACGATCCTAAAGATGAGCACTGGGTTGGTAGAGACCGTTTCATCCTCAGCGTTGGTCACTCCTCTCTTACTCTCTACAACCAGCTATACCTTGCAGGCTTCGGTCTAGAACTAGATGACCTAAAAGCTCTTAGAACTTGGGGTTCCCTTACTCCAGGTCACCCTGAGTATGGTCACACCAGGGGTGTTGAAATTACCACCGGTCCCCTAGGTCAAGGTTTGGCATCAGCTACAGGTTTTGCTTACGCTTCAAGATTTGAGCGTGGACTATTCGATCCAACATCTCCAGAAGGTGAAAGCGCATTTGATCACTTCGTTTATGTAATAGCAGGTGATGGTGACATGCAGGAAGGTGTTACCTCAGAAGCAGCTTCACTTGCAGGACACCAAGAACTTGGAAACCTTGTTGTGATCTACGACAGCAACCAGATTTCAATCGAAGATGACACCAACATTGCTTTCACTGAAGACCTAACCGCTCGTTACGAATCATATGGTTGGCACACTCAGACAGTTGACTGGAAGAAGACTGGAAACTACAAGGAAGACCTCGTTGAACTGTATGACGCAATTCAGAAGGCAAAATCTGTTACCAACAAGCCTTCACTAGTTACTCTTCGAACCATCATTGGTTGGCCTTCACCTAAGAAGCAGAACACCGGAAAGATTCACGGTTCAGCTCTAGGTGCAGAAGAACTTGCTGGTCTAAAGACTGCTCTAGGTTTCAACCCAGAACTAACGTTCGAAGTTACTGATGAAGTTATCGGTCACACTCGCTCAAACGCTGCTAAGCGTGCAGAGGTTGTGCGTTCAGAGTGGCAGGCAAAGTTCGATGCTTGGGCTACAGCGAATCCTGAACACAAGGCTCTATTCGACAGAGTTGAAAGCGGCAGCGTTCCTGCGGAACTTGCTTCAGCACTTCCTAACTTCGAATCAGGAACTGAGATCTCAACCAGATCTGCTAGCGGAAAAGTTATCAACGCAATTGCAAAGGTAATGCCTGAGCTTTGGGGTGGCTCAGCTGACCTAGCTGAATCAAACAACACCACCATCGAAGGTGCGAAGTCATTCGTTCCTGCAAAGTGGTCAACCCACGAGTGGACTGGTGACCAGTATGGTCGAGTGCTTCACTTCGGTATCCGTGAGCATGCAATGGCAGCAATTCTGAACGGAATTGTTCTGCACGGTAAGACTCGTGCCTTTGGCGGAACCTTCCTAATCTTCAGCGATTACATGAGACCTGCAGTTCGCCTTGCAGCTCTTATGGGTGTTCCATCGATTTTCGTTTGGACTCACGACAGCGTTGCCCTTGGTGAGGATGGCCCAACACATCAGCCAATCGAACAGATTGCAACTCTTCGTGCGATCCCAGGCCTAGACATTGTTCGTCCTGGCGATGCTAACGAAGTTGCTCACGCTTGGAAGACAATGTTGGAAAGGCGTCAGGGTCCAGCAGGTATCGCACTTACTCGTCAGAACATTCCGGTGTTCCCTAGAGGAACTCAGGATGAAACTGGAGCAACCTACGCTTCTGCAGATCTAACTGCTAAAGGTGCATACACCTTGGTTGATGCTTCTAACTCAAAGCCAGAAGTAATTCTTATCGCCTCAGGTTCTGAAGTTCAGCTAGCTGTCAACGCCAGACTGGCTCTTGAAGCTAAGGGTGTTCCAACCAGAGTTGTTTCAGCTCCATGTTTGGAATGGTTCGAAGAACAGTCTGCTGAATACAAGGAATCAGTATTGCCTGCAAATGTGACAGCAAGAGTTTCAGTTGAAGCTGGTCTTTCACTTGGTTGGCAGAAGTATGTCGGTGGCAAGGGTGAGAGTGTCTCAATTGAACACTTCGGAGCATCAGCTGACTACAAGACTCTATTCAGAGAATTTGGCATCACCACAGAGGCAGTTATTGCAGCTGCTGAAGAATCTTTAAGTAACTAGTAGAAGGAAATCCATGAACAGCCCACTAGCCCAACTAGCCGCAAACGGTGTCAGCATCTGGCTTGACGATCTATCTCGCACCAGAATCAACTCAGGTGCTCTGGCTTCACTTATTGAGTCAAGAAGCGTCTCAGGTGTGACCACTAACCCGACTATCTTCGCCGGTTCTATCGGTAAGGGTGATGGTTACTCAGAGCAGGTTGAAGAACTTGCGAAGGCTGGCGCAACAGCTTCTGAAGCAATCTTCGAGATCACAACCAAAGACGTTGCAGATGCCTGTGATATCTTCGCTGGTGTTTACTCAGCAAGCCACGGTTTCGATGGTCGCGTATCAATCGAAGTTGAGCCTGGTCTTGCTAACGACACCGCAAACACTTTTACCCAGGCTAAGGAACTCTTCGCCAAAGTAAACAAAGAGAACGTCATGATCAAGATTCCTGCTACCAAGGCAGGTCTTGCTGCGATTACCGAAGTTATCTCAAACGGAATCAGCGTAAACGTAACTCTTATCTTCTCTCTTCAGAGATACAAGGAAGTTATTGCTGCATACCAGGCTGGTATCGCTTTGGCTAAGGCAAACGGACACGACCTAAGCAAGATTCATTCAGTTGCATCCTTCTTCGTCTCTCGCGTTGACACTGAAATCGACAAGAGACTTGTTGCTATCGGAACTGAAGAAGCAGTTGCACTAAAGAGCAAAGCTGCTTTGGCTAACGCACGTCTTGCCTACGAAGTTTATGAGCAGGAATTTGCAACCGAGGGTTGGTCAGCGCTTGCCGCAGCTGGAGCAAACAAGCAGCGTCCGCTTATGGCATCTACCGGCGTGAAGGATCCAGCGCTGAGCGACACTTTGTATGTAACAGAGTTGGTTGCTCCAGAACTTGTAAACACAATGCCTGAGAAGACTATGGAAGCTGTCTTCGACCACGGTGTTATTCCAGCGAACAGCATTCAGGGTCACTACGAAGAGGCTAGAGACATCTTGGCTGCGCTAGCTGCAGTTGGCGTTAGCTATGACGATGTAACAGAGCTTTTGGAGACCGAAGGCGTGGACAAGTTCATCATCTCTTGGAACGAACTAGTTGCATCTGTTGAAGCTGCACTGGAGGCTGCAAGGTAATGTCACTCAAGGTAAATGTCCAGGGTCTTGCAGCAGATGCTGTGAAGAGCACAATTGACGAGTTGGTTTCAAATCGTATTGCCAGCCGCATAGCAAACAAAGACTTCACAGTCTGGGGCAAGGAAGCTGAATCAGAGTCAGCAATTCGTTTGGGTTGGGTCAACTCAGCAAGCGACTCTGCTCCCCTGATTCCAGAGATTCTTGCACTGCGTGAATCATTCCTAAGTGCAGGTGTAAACCGTTTTGTCCTTTGTGGCATGGGTGGCTCTTCGCTAGCTCCTGAGGTAATCACCAAGAACTACGGTGTTGAACTAGTTGTTCTAGATTCAACTGAACCAGAGCAGGTTCTCAGTGTGGTTGCCAAAGACATCGAAAGAACTGCAATCGTAGTTTCGTCTAAGTCTGGTTCAACCGTTGAGACTGACTCACAGAAGAGAATCTTCGAAGAGGCTTTCACAAAAGCTGGAATCGAAAAGACAGAGCGAATCATCATCGTCACCGACCCAGGTTCTCCAATGGAAGCAGCTGCTAAGGCAGATGGCTACCGAATCTTCAATGCAGATCCAACTGTTGGTGGACGCTACTCAGCTCTAACCGCATTTGGTCTAGTTCCTTCAGGTCTTGCTGGTGCAAACATCGCAGAACTTGTTGAGCAGGCTCAGTCAGTATCTGCTCTCCTGTCTTCTGATGACTCAGCTAACCCAGGACTTGTTCTTGGTGCAGCGATGGCTAGAACTTCCGGTCTATCAACATACAAAGACAAGCTAGGTCTGCTAGCAGACTCTTCCCTACCTGGCTTTGGTGATTGGGCCGAACAGCTAATTGCTGAATCAACAGGAAAGATCGACAAGGGTGTTTTGCCTGTTGTACTTGAAGAAAATAGCTTCGAAGTATCTGCAGAGCAGAAGGACCTATTGCTTGCGCATGTTTCTGCAACTGGAAACCCTTCAGGTGACCTGTCAGTAAGCGGCCCTCTCGGTGCACAGTTCCTTCTTTGGGAGTATGCAACCGTTGTTGCTGGTTACCTACTTGGAGTAAACCCATTTGACCAGCCAGATGTTGAGTCAGCAAAGATTGCTGCTCGTGGAATGTTGGAGCAGCGTGCTGCTATCTCATCCCCTGCATTTGTTGACGGTGGCATTGAGGTTCGCGCTCTAAACCTAGATCTGTCTGCACACTCAGACATCTCTTCTGCTATTGCTTCTCTTCTAGGTGAGCTTGCTGAAGATAGTTTCGTGTCTGTGCACGCATACCTAAACCGTGAGTCTGATCTCTCAGCCGAGCTACTTCGTAATGCAATTGCTAGCAAGACTTCTCGTCCAACTACTTTTGGTTGGGCACCTAGATTCCTTCACTCAACTGGCCAGTATCACAAGGGTGGACCAAAGCAAGGTGTCTACTTGCAGTTGATCTCTAAGACTGAAACCGATGTTCAGGTACCCGGCAGAGACTTTACTCTTGGCGAACTTATCGCATCTCAGGCTGCTGGTGACGCTAAGGTTCTTGCCGATCTAGGTAGACCGGTGTTGAGTTTGACTCTACGTAACCCAATCTCTGATTACGCAGCAATTGTGAAGGCAATAGGGTAAGGAAAACAATTGAGCCCTGTAAAGATAGCTCCTGGTCAAAACCCTCTACGAGATCCTGCAGATCGAAGACTTAACAGAATTGCAGGACCATCTGGTCTAATCATATTCGGTGTTACCGGTGACCTAAGCCGAAAAAAGCTAATGCCTGCTGTTTACGACTTGGCTAACCGTGGATTACTTCCGCCAGGCTTCTCTCTCGTTGGTTTTGCAAGACGTGACTGGGAAGACCAAGACTTCGGCCAGGTAGTGCACGATGCTGTGAGACAGTATGCGAGAACTCCATGGAGCGAAGAAGTTTGGGCTCAGCTATCTCAGGGAATCAGATTCGTCTCGGGTGAATTCGGCGATGACGCAGCTTTTGACAAGCTAAGAGAAACCATCGAGACACTAGATGCAGAACGTGGCACCAACGGTAACCACGCTTTCTACCTCAGCATTCCCCCAAAGGCTTTCCCGCTAGTTACCCAGCAGCTTTCAAGATCAGGTTTGGCAGATCCAAAGCCTAACCAGTTCAGAAGAGTTGTTATCGAGAAGCCTTTCGGTCACGACCTGCAGTCAGCTAGAGAACTCAACGAAGTAGTCGAGTCAGTTTTTCCTGCAGACTCAATCTTCCGTATCGACCACTACCTCGGTAAGGAAACAGTTCAAAACATTCTTGCTCTTAGATTTGCTAACCAGTTGTATGAGCCACTTTGGAACAACAACTACATCGACCACGTTCAGATCACTATGGCTGAAGACATCGGTGTTGGTGGAAGAGCTGGTTACTACGACGGTATTGGTGCTGCTCGTGACGTTATTCAGAACCATTTGCTTCAGCTACTTGCTCTAACCGCAATGGAAGAGCCTGTTTCATTCGACGCTGCTGATCTTCGCGCTGAGAAGGAAAAGGTGCTCTCTGCAGTGCGTCTTCCTGCTGACCTTGGTAAATACACTGCTCGTGGTCAATACACCGGTGGTTGGCAAGGCGGCGAAAAGGTTGAAGGCTTCCTCGAAGAAGACGGCATGAACCCTAAGTCAGTTACTGAGACATTCGCTGCAATGAGATTAGACATCAATACTCGCCGATGGGCTGGCGTTCCGTTCTATCTTCGTGCTGGTAAGCGCTTAGGCAGAAGAGTTACTGAGATCGCAGTTGTTTTCAAGCGAGTACCTAAGCAGATATTTGGCGAATCACAGACATCAGCACTAGGTCAAAACGCTTTGGTTATCCGTGTTCAGCCAGATGAGGGTGTCACCATCAGATTCGGATCTAAGGTTCCTGGCGTTGGTATGCAGGTTAGAGATGTGACTATGGACTTCGGTTACGGTCACGCCTTTACCGAGGCATCTCCTGAAGCTTACGAACGTTTGATTCTTGACGTTCTTTTAGGTGATCCACCGCTATTCCCAAGACACGAGGAAGTTGAACTTTCTTGGAAGATTCTTGACCCAATTGAAGAGTTCTGGGCTAAGGCTGGTAAGCCTGAACCTTATCGCCCTGGCACTTGGGGTCCAGCTTCGGCTGACCGCATGATGGCCATCGACGGCAGAGCTTGGAGAAGACCATGATCAAAGACCTACCAAATACAACAATCTCTAAGGTCTCTAAAGAACTCGTTCAGATTCGTGAAGAAGGTGGCGCTGTTGCACTTGGACGCGTGCTAACTCTTCTTATTGAGACTGACTTCAAAGATCTTGAGGAATCGATTCTCGCTGCGAACGAGGCATCGAGAGCCCACCCATGTCGAATCATTGTTCTTGCTAACAATGAGAAGGCAACCAAGAAGTCAAGGCTAGATGCTGAGATTCGTGTTGGTGGAGACGCTGGCGCATCAGAAGTAATCGTTCTAAAGGCCTACGGAGAAGCCTCAAGCGATCCTGAGTCTCTAGTTACCGGTCTTTTACTTCCAGATGCTCCTGTGGTTGCTTGGTGGCCAGGTATCGCTCCTGCTAAGCCATCGACCTCTGCTATCGGGCGTATTGCACAGCGAAGAATCACTGATGCTGCTGCTCAGAAAGATCCACACGCTTGGCTATCTAATCTTGCGAAGAACTACGCACCAGGCGACAGCGACTTCGCTTGGACCAGATTGACTCTTTGGCGAGCACAGTTGGCTGCAATACTTGACCAGCCACCTTATGACCCAGTTACAGCTGTTGTCGTAACCGGCGCAGTTGACTCCCCTAGCACCGATCTATTGGCAGCCTGGCTTGAACTGAAGTTGAAGGTCGAAGTCAGCTTGGTTAGAACTGTTAGAGGTAAAGCAGTTGCTGGTATCAAGGGTGTGAAGCTCGTTCGCAAGTCCGGAGACATCGAAATCGTTCGCCATGTTCCAGATATTGCAACACTTATCCAGCCAGCTCAACCGACTAGAGACATTAGCCTTCCTAGAAGATCACGCCGTGACTGTCTGATTGAAGATCTTCGTCGCTTGGATAGTGATGACGCATTCGGAAAGTTGATCACCAAGGGATTTGGCACCAATCGCCAAGCACCAAAGGTTTCAAGCCAAAAGAAGTAGTCATGGAAACCTCTACCGAAATCAGAAGAGCAGCTAATGGTCAAGAAGTTGCTCAATTAGCAGCTCGAGAAATAATCGAGACTCTCGAGCAGGCTTTGGCAAACAAGCCTGTCGTGAATGTTGCGCTCACTGGCGGGACTGTTGGTATCTTGACTCTCGCAGTGTTGGCTGAACAGCCTTATCTGTCTCGATTAGATCTCTCTAGAGTTCACTTCTGGTGGGGTGACGAGCGTTATGTTGAGAGCACCAGTTCAGATAGAAATGCTAACCAAGCAAGAGCTGCTTTCTTTGACAAGGTCGATGTATCAGAAGATAACATCCACGAGTTCCCTGCATCTGAAATTGGTGATCTATCCAACGGCAAGAAAGTGTTTGAAGATGCTCTGTCTAAACACTTTGGATCTGGTCTTCCGGTATTTGACCTAACGATTCTTGGCATGGGGCCAGATGGGCATATTGCATCGCTCTTCCCAGGACATGAGGAACTTTCAGTTGGTGAAGTTGTTGTTGCTGAACGCAACTCTCCAAAGCCTCCTGCTGAACGATTGAGTTTGAGCTTTGATGTTCTAAATGCTTCAGCGAAGATCATTTTCGTTGTTTCTGGTTTAGATAAATCAGCTGCAGTTACAGCAGTTCACAATGATGAGAATTGTGAATTACCTGCTGCCAAAATTCAGGCACAGAGTGAAACCATTTGGTTTATCGACCAGTCTGCTGGTCAGGAGTTTTGGAGCTGCTAAGCCTTTTTGGTCTTAGCAGCTTTCTTAGCCTCAGCTTTAGCTTCAGCTAGCAAGCGCTCTCTTCTATCACGTACGGCAGCAACTGCCTCTTCTAGAAGTTCTTTCGCTTCAGCTGCTGTGCGACGTTCCTTAACGTAGGCAAGATGAGTCTTATATGGTTCGTGCTTGGCTATCTGAGGTGGGTTGTCTTTATCTAAACCTGAAGGCAGACCACAGTGTGGGCAATCTAGTTCGTTAGGAAGTTCTGCTGCATCTACGCTTGCTGCGAAAGATGGGCTGAATGAGTGATTGTTGAAGCAATAAAAAGTCCTGGTGATCTTTTCTGCTTGAAAGCCGTTATCTTGCTCTCCCATTGGACCAGCGCCAACTCGAGAACCCCTGATTGCTGCTCCGTTACCGCTCAAGGGTTACGCCCAAGAATAGGTTGATGCTAGACCCAGTATCACAATAGTGACCACCCAGACCAGTCCAAGGATTACGGTGATTCGGTTTAGGTTACGCTCTGCAACACCTGAAGATGACATTGTGGTGTTGATTCCGCCACCGAACATGTCGCTGAGGCCTCCACCGCGACCCTTGTGAAGAAGGATCAGTAGGGTTAGCAGCAAGCTGGTAACTCCAAGCAGAATTCTTAGAGCAATGAAAATACCGGTCATTTGTGAACTTTCGTCAGTTATTAGGCTAAAAAACCTTGCCTAGCCAATTATAAGGTCAGGTGCTTTAGAAAACGGGCGATGCCAGAGAACTCATCAACGTCTAGGCTGGCCCCACCAACCAAAACTCCATCAACTTCAGGGCTTTTTAGGAAGCCAGCAACGTTTGCTGCCTTTACTGAGCCTCCGTAGAGAATCCTTGTTGATTGGGCTATTTCAGCGCTAAAAGCCTCTGAAATGGCCTCTCTAATCTTCAAAGCAACGCTTGCAGCCTGCTCAGGGGTAGCGATCTGACCGGTGCCAATAGCCCAGACCGGCTCATAAGCCACAATGAACTCCCCTAGCTTCTCGTGACCTGCCAGAGCAGCCAAAATCTGTCTAACCGGAACTGCTGAAGGCCCTTCTGCTTCGAGTTCTTCTAGAGTCTCACCAACGCAGATAACAGGGATTAGTCCGTGCTTGAAGGAAGCAGATACCTTTGCCTGGATGACTTCGTCAGTTTCGTTGTGATATGAACGACGCTCTGAGTGGCCAACCAAAACATACTTTGCATCAAGCTTCTTTAGGAATGCTCCTGAGATCTCACCAGTGTATGCACCTGAGTCGAACTTGCTTAGATCCTGAGCACCTAGCTTGATTTCAAACTTCTCTGCATCAATCAGGC
>Ga0209356_1000977_pt1 | contig 11344 bp, 19 predicted proteins | sample LauGreFaBDMM15SN_2_FD_188213 | JGI IMG/M metagenome (GOLD analysis project Ga0209356, IMG submission 188213) | Freshwater lake microbial communities from Lake Michigan, USA - Fa13.BD.MM15.SN (SPAdes) (version 2) | ecosystem: Environmental > Aquatic > Freshwater > Lake | place: Lake Michigan, USA...
TTGGATAGTCTCGCAGAAGGCCGTCACTCGTTCAGCGTCGAGCTGGGCGAGCTGGCGGATAAACTGGGCGTCTCTCAGGCACAAGCATTTTCGCTTGTGTCTGGTGCTTTCTCGACTTGGGATTGCGAGGAGAGGCACTTCAATGGCGAGGCTTGGGCCAACTTCCTTGACGCGGTGAGCGAAGGCAAGAAGGGCTTGGAGATTACCTTGGTTCGCTCTGCTGGAACGTATCCCGAGCATCATCCGCAGAAGCATGAATCCGAGCCAAAGGCGACTGTCAAAAGGCGGAGTCACAAGTGAACCAGATGCAGCTCTCAGACTCGGCAAAACTGATTTATCCTACGCTGGCGGGCATGTCGGACGCCTCACTGAAGGCATTCACGGCTGCGGTCGTCGAGTGGATACAGCAGAAGTACGGTCGGAACATCCAAGGCGGGCAGCGATGCCACACGTTTTCCTCAATGGGCGAACAGGTCTTGTTCCTTCCGGACACGCCGATCTGCGGGGTGCAATCGGTCGAGATCAACGGACGCGACTGGATGGAGTTTGAGACCTACGTCGACGTTGGACGCGACGGCAAGATGACGCTTGGCGGCTCACGCTACGGCATCAAGTGGAACCAACTGGCGGGCTGGTCTCCGGGCATCAACAATATCCGTGTCACCTACACATCTCAGGGCGTGTCGCAGACCATGTTTGACCTGTACGTTGGCGAGGTCATCAATTGGTGGCTAGACGCAAACGGACGCAGCGTAGTGGTTTCCAGCGAGTCGATTGGCGATTACAGCTACGTTCTCAATTCCGCATTTGTTAAAGGCGTGCCGGTGCGTGTCAGCACCATACTCTCGTCGTTGATGCCCGTAAGGACATACTGACATGGCACGCGACATCGAAATTAAGATGAAGACGTCCGGTTTGCTTGCGAACGTCAACAGTGCGGTCATGACGGGCGTTGGTCGAGCCTGTGACTTTATGATTAAGCAGACCAAATTCGCACTCAATACCACAGGCCCAAACAAAGCCTTGCAGAAGGCATTCGGGATCAGCAAGAAGGACGGGCCACACTCGTTTGACGCTGGTCTGCTTGGCATTTCCGGGCTGAAGTTCATCGGTCTCGGCAAGAACAACCGGACGGTGGCCCACGGTGGCACGTTTACGGACGACAAAGGCGGGCAGCACGCTGGCATGTACTTCTACGGTGAACCACTCAACAAGTGGGTTCAGGCCAGTCCGGTCGGCAAGCCACCGCACGCACAGTCTCGTGCCTTGCGGGACTCGATTGACAAGCAACTGGACTATTCCAAGATGTCAGGCCGCGTTGGGCCGCGTGACGAGCTGGTTTACGCACGCAGGCAGGAGTTGGGTGGCCCCGGATCCTACCCTGCCAGACCGTACTTGCGTCCTACGCTGATTGCAAACCGTGCTGCGATTGGACGGATCCTGATCGACGCTGTGAAACGGAGGCTCAAGTGATTCCTGCCGCACTGATGAATGCGTCGCTGACGGTTTACCTTGAGAAGCACGGGATGGGTGCTTCGGGCGAACCTAAGCAGACCTTGGCTGTAGTGGCAAACGTGCGTGGACGCGGGGAACTCAAGAGCATACCCCGGCAGAGCGGAGACTACATGCAGACTCCGCACACGGTTTCCGTTTGGCTCAATGGCGGGATGGAGTTGACTCCTAGGCACTGGATCAAGGTCGTTGCCGATACGGGGCAGGAGCTTATCGGCCAAGTGGCGACGACCAGTCAACCGGGCTTGATGGCCCACCACATCAAGGTGACAATTGAAGTTCGCAAGCCCACGGTTCCCTTGGAGGCAAAGCCATGAAACTGCTCTCGGAAGCGATTCACGCACAGTGGGCGGCAAAGGCGGGACTTCCTCCGCTGCGGTTCCAGTACATTCCGATTGAGGAATTTGAGTCTATCGCGACCACGCGGGTACTGGCTGCTTTCAAGTTCGACGGGTTCAACCGTGACTACGGCAACGGCAACCTTCAGTTCGACACATATAACGTAGCATTTACGGTGATCGGGCTTGAGGCCGCGGAGACATGGGAAGCAGGCCAGAAAGCGATTTCGGCCATGTCCGAACTGGAGGCCGAGGGGCTGTATAATGCACAGGTTACGCCAAGTGAAATGGCGACGCCTGCGGAACTCGGCAGCATGAACGTATGGTCGTTCGGGTTTACGGGTAAATATTCCATACTGGAACAAGGAGCGTAAGGTGGCTAAAAAGGGCAATCCGGTAACATTCAAAAGTGGCGTTGTCACGATGGCTAAAATGGCCAACGGCACATCAGCCAACGCGACCAACTTCCTGATCAAGTCCGGTTCCATCGAGGACACGGTGGCGATCAGCGAAGGAGCAAGCAATTGTGTCGGCACGTTGCGGGCAGCGGGTGCTGCTTCCTGTACGATGTCGTTCACGGTCTACATTTCCGATTCGCCGTACACGCCGGCAGGCGTTGATCCGGGCTTCTTGCCCGGCGACTTGGTTCAGGCCAACGTCACCAACGGGATGCTGGCTTACGGTGGCGAGTTCATTGTGGAGTCGTTCAAGGCATCCTTGGACCCACAGGAAATGACCACAGTCGAGATGTCGCTGCAATCCAGTGGCGATCTTACGCTCCGCAAGACAGGCGTTGTCTCCTGCGGATAAGCGAACATCCCTGCATGGCTCATCCGTGTATTGACGCCGCACACGGGGGGGCTGTGCAGGGATTCTTTTTAATCGAGGCGTCGCACAGGTGTCACCGTGGTATTCGACATTGACGATTTGATCGCACGCAAGTTTGAGTTCAAGATACATGGTCGTAAGTGGGTGATCTCGGAACTGACGGCAGGCGACCGTGCCGAGGTCGGTAACGTGCTTCGCGGAGTGGTTCCGAATCCTCTGACGGACGCCAAGGAGGCGTGTCGCGACTTGCCACCGGCTACGGCCAAGGAAGTCTGGAAGGAGGCCAAGCGGCAGTACGCTTATTGGCCACCGTTACCTGAGAGCGAGGACGGGCAGGCTTACCTGTTCAGTTCCAAGGAGGTTCAGGTGGCTGTACTCTACCACGCGATGAAGCGGAATCAGGAAACCACACAGGACGATGTGCGGGCAATCGTTGACGCCATACCCTACCAGACCGCACTCATTAAACTGCTCATGTTTGCGATTACGGGGCGGGGCGTTGACGACCCAAAAGACAGCTCCTCACAGGCGTAAACTGGCACAACCTGATGAGGCGACTGGTTCTGGAAGGCCACATGCGATACCAAGACGTCCTTGAGCTTACCCCTTGGCAGATCATGGTTTTGATGGTCGATAAACCGGACACAACCGGACAGTTGACGATGGAAACCTTAGCGGAACTCAGCGAAATGGTTCCGGACTGGAGCGAAATGTAATGGCATCAATAGCTGACGTATATGTCGATATCGGGGCGAGAACCACTGCTCTCGGACGCGGGCTGGAGCGGGCCAAGGCGATGCTCAACGGGTTCGCCAAGAGCAAGGGAGCGGGCCAAGGAGGTGGCGGAGGAGGTGGCGGCGGGATGGCTGCTGGTCTCATGGGCGGAGGCGTGATGGGGGCAGGGATTGCCGCGGGCATGAAAGCCTTCGAGATGGCGAAGGACTCGGTGATGGCCGTGGGATCGGCCATTGCTCAGTCTTCGCGGATGGGTGCGGACTTGAACGAAACCATGAGCAAGACCGGGGTGCTTTTGGGAGGGGCAAGTCAGGACGCGGTGAAGTTTGCCCAAGCCTTGCAGGACGGTGGGCAGGGGCAGATGAAGGATATCTTAGAATCCATCACGGGTTCCGCAATGGCCATGAAGGGCATGGGTATGGAGACGGGCAAGGCCATTGAGATGGCGAAGGCACTGGAAGAGCGGGTCGGAGACATCGGTTCGCAGGATAACATTGATCCCAAGCAGATCCGCGAGGATATCCAGTCCGCGTTTGCCGGCGAGCTTCAGGTGATGCGTAAGTACAAGGTATTCATGGACATGGATTCCCTGAAGAAGACGGGTTTGCCGTTAGGGGAAGCGATTGCCCAAGGGATCATGGAGCAGACGGCGCGGGCCAAGGGCGACTTCGCACGCACGCGGCTCTCCACAGCGAACATGGGCCGAAGCAATACGAACATGATCGAGAGCATGATGACGCGGTTCGGGCAGGCGATCCAGCCGGTGTCACAGGCGTTTGCGTATCTGAAATCGGTGATCCTCCAAGCCATATCCGGCATGTCCGTAGGCGGGTTCACGGGCTTGATTACGCAGATCCAAGGCGTGCTGATTGACATGGCGGACGGGCTTGCGATTGCTGTGGTGAACGTGATTATCCCGATGGGACAGGCATTGATGACGGTCGGTGGCTGGTTCATGAGCGTAGTCGGGGCTGTGGGCGGATTCTTCCGGGACACGATTGTCGCATTTGGCGGGTTCCAAGGCGTGTTCGGTCGCATGGGCCTAGAGTTGGCCTATCGCTTGGCTCAGGGCATCGACCTGATGATCCAGCCATTCCGGTGGGTTGCCAAGCAGTTGGGCATTACGCTTGGCGAGGGCATGAGCAGCATCGTGGAGTCGTTAGGGCAGCAGCGTGAGGCCGCGGATCAGGAGGCGGGAGCGAGGCTTGCCGAGGCCAATGCGAAGCGGGACGCTGACAAGGCCGCGTTGATGGCGGCACTCAAGGTAGAGTTGCCGACCAAGGGCGAGGGTGCTTTGGGCGAGATGAAGGATAAGCCACTTACGACCAAGGAGGAGAAGGACAAAGGCCCACAGCGGATGGGGTTTGCTTCGCTGCTCAACAACGCCACGGCCAAGGAAGACAAGCAGCTGGATCTGATGAAGCAGATTGCCGAGAACACCAAGAAGGTTCAGGCCGCGGGGGCAGTCGAGGTCGCGACAAAGAAGGCTGGTCCAGACCGAACACCACAACTGGTAGGAGCATAAGAGCATGATATTTCCCGGATGGACTCCAGTTACGGAAGGCTTTGGCTACACAGCCGAGGCCAATTCGGTTTCCTACACGGGACGCTGGATTGTGCCTTGCACGGCAGCGAACCTACAGCTGGCGTTGCGTTTGATCGACTGCAAGGATCGGTTTGCGGCACGCAAGCTAGGCGGGCCAGCACAGGATTATGTGGGCAAGAAACAGATCGTCCAGACGCTGCTGTCGGCACTGACGGCACAGAAAATGAGCTTCAAGATTCTGGACACTTACGCACCGAATACCATGAATGCCGACGGCACATCGGTAGACAGCAATTCGGGCATCAATACGCTTGAGAATGCAGACTTGGCTGAGGTTTCGGTCGAGTGGATGCAGGAGCCAGCCAACACACTCGGACTCAACTGCTGCTGGGTGATGATGCAAGGTTCTGGCGAGTTCGTGGAGATCGGCGAATCGAACACCATCGCGGCCAAGTATTCCGCAGCCGGGGTTGCTGGCGGGGCGGGTTCCGCGTATGCCAACGGCACGTTTGCTCCGCTCAACAAGCCGATGCCAAGGGTGGATAGCAAGGACGTGATCCGCGTTGAGTATCCGTGGGTTGATGCGTCCTTGGTAAACCTTTCGACGATGGTCACGATACGCGGATGCGTCAACCGGAAGGATATCTCGATCTGGGCTGCTGGGACGCTTCTCTACTTGGGTAGCGACATCGAGTACAGCATGAGTCCATTGGGTTATGACGGGTACAAGGTAACGCACAACTTTGAGAGCAAACCGCAGGATTGGAACCTGATTGACGCACCGATGGATGTTCGGCCAACGGAATCTGTGCGGTCGAAGTATCCGGGCGCAACGTCCGACCTGATGGCATGGTCGAGCATGGCTCCTGTCATCACCAACGGGGTTGCCAGTGGGCCGATCAACAATTCCCACATTTACCGCAGCTACAACTATCAGGATTTCACGAATCTCCTGTTCTACTATGGAGTTGCTTCGACAGCTCCTAAGCCACCAGTTACGATTGCCGTCTAAGGAGTTCACGCATGGCGGTATGGAAGCAACCTTTCACGGGACACGGGCTGAAGACTCCATCTGGAGGCAGGCTCAACTATTCATGGGTCGCGATAGGTTCAGGACCAAGCGACGCCAACCCGCTCTTGGTCGATCACGCCACGGTGACGACCACGGAATCTTCCAGCGTTACAACGGTGGGAACCACAGCGTATAATGGCTTCACGGACAGCTACGCAAGCCCTACGACAATCTCTGGCACGGTGGAAGGTTACTTGGCGGCAAGTGACGGCGACCACGCGAGCGATCCCGTATCGGGGCGAGCAGGGACGCGGGCATACATGATTGTCACGGGCGGGACGTTTCTGGTCGAAGGCTGGATATTGCTGTCCGACTACACGGTAACGCTTTCGGCCAACGACATATGCACGGTGAAGTTCTCGTTCACATACAAGGCGCTTCCGATCCGCCGAACACTGGGATTCCTACAGGGAGGATGTCCAAAGCCATGAAAGATGCATCTCCTAAGCAGGCGTTGGTTTACGACTTGGATATCCGGCTTACGTCGAACGACACGTCGAATCCAAAGAAGTATGGCTGGATTGAAGTCTACCGCGATAAAACTGGCAAGTGGAACAACCTGACGCTGTCGGGGAACATCTCGTATGATCCAGCCTACGAGTACAACAACGGGAACGTCACAATCGGCATGGTTCGGCCTGCTCACAGGGATCCGCGCACGGGACAGGTGCTTTTTTTTTAGCCTTAGATCAGCAGCAGGGCGAGACGCTGTACCAGATGACAATCTCTTCTGGGCCTGCTGGCGGTAGTGGCAACGGAACGTGCGGAATATGGATGGCGACCTTTGCGTCACTGTGTTCTTCGCCATTTAAGTATTGTTTGAAGTACACATATAAAGGCGAAGTGATCGACCTTGGCTGCGGCGGAAACGTCTCGGTCACGCTTCCGAAACCAACGGACGCAAATCCGATTGTCATTACGGCAACGGTTGATCCAGCAAACTCCAATGCGACGTTCTACGGTGCGGCAACGTACCCTGCCAACGCTTCGACCACTGACGGCAAATGGAGTGGTCAGAAGTGCGACTGGACTCCGGGCGCATCGTCTTCGATCACACTGAACTCCAACTCGACGTGGTTTAACGGAATGAATATTAATGTGCCTTACAACGGCACATACAATTATGTTCCGCCTACGCCTCCGATGATTGTTCCGCCAACCACAATCACGATATCTGGTTACAGCGGTGCGATTGACACTCCGATTCCTGCTCTCGGAGGGCATGACTCAGGCGCAATGGGCGCACTGTCAGGCGGAGTTCCCACTCTGACAATGTCAAGATCATCTCCCTACAGCGTCTGCTCCGGAACAATGTTTTACCAAGGAACTGCACCTGCAGGCCCACAGGTAACAGTTGGAAAAGGGACGTATACGCACACAGACGGGAAGCAATACCCGATCCTTGGCGGGAAAGCCACGATATCAAGGAACGGCAAGGCGTGGTGTACTGCATCAAGGAACTCACCCCCTAATGTGCCAGCGGACTGTTTTAATGGTCGAAATTACAATTCCGAGTGGGCTGCTGGCGGGAGCTACAATCAGATCTGGGACGTCATAGAAACTTGGGTTCCTGACAAGCCGGATGCAGGAGTGACTGCTTATGTCGTGTTTAGTCCGGGGGACGGCAACGAGATATGGGCTTCAGATTACAGGAACAAGGGCGACGACTTCACGTTGTCAGGAAGTACCAACGGAGGTCTTTCGGGATTCTACACTCCAGTGAACATTCCCGGCGCGTCAAACATGGCTACGGGCAATCAAGGCGGATCGCCTTGGACTGCATCCTAAACTCCCGAACTCGTTTACTTTCCCTAGGTCTCCGAGGCCGCGTTACCCGCGTAGGCCGCGGAGATCGTTTTTTTGGCTTAGATTCCCTAACTCATTGTGGCCTGCGGGGTAGCTTTTCTTCCTTTGAAGGCGGCAACCCCTCTGCGCAACGAGAACGGGCCTAGGACGCGTCCTTGCCGATCGGCGGAGATTCTACCAAGGCGTCCGGCAATCGGCTTACCCCGCGCATTCACAAGCGGCTACTGTCCCAAACCGGGGTAAAAACCGATCCTTGCCTTTCGCCTCCCTAAAGAGGAAAGCCGAGAAACCGAAAAGTTTTTTATCTTGTAGGAGGCAAGGCTTACGTTAAAAAAGACAAAAACTTTTAGATATTTCTAATTTTTAGTAGTCCTTTTCCAGATATTTAGCGTAATATATATACGGGGCGGTTAAGTGAGTCGGAAACCAAAAGCAAAGGGCAAAGAAAATGATGACTGTCAAGAAATACACAGAAGCCGCAATTAAAGCCTTCCAAGCTGACGCAGCTTGCAACGGACGCAAGACGAACACATCAAAGATCAGGGATTCCGACAAAGGCTGTGTGGTTTCGCTGAAGCGGGACGGGGTAACGCTGGCCGAATACGCCTTCAACGGCAAGAGCAAAACACCCGTCCTGCTTTTCATTGCCTAAGCCGAAACGCCTTCTGGCGTCTACCAGTTACGCTGGTACTGATGAGGCTGAAACACACAAACGGAAACAAAGGGTAACGAGATGATCGCAAAGACGCTGAAGAAAGCTGCTCAGGCACAAGAGGCAATCAAGTCCTACTACTTTCTGGGCTTTGCCGAGTTGATCGAAGAAAGCATCGTCGAGTGGGCTTGCGTTGACGGGGCCAAGGTATTTGCTGACGGGACGGTTCTGATAAAGAACAGGGGCCACGAATATTACATGGCGGGCGTTGAGCTTGCCCTGTTCTTTGAAGAGTCCGGCGTGATCTGACAAGCCGAAACAGCCTACGGGCTGTCTGTGGTTATGTGACCACACTGATGAGGCTAGAACACACGAACGAAAGGGCAGAACAATGAAGCGGATTTCAAAACCAGCAAGACCGACAATCTTTACCAGTCCAATCATTGAGGAGGCTTTCAATCAGCATTCGTCCGGAAGGAAATACACAAAAAGCACCGTCGAGACCTACGTTGGCGACGTTTCCAGAGTTATCGAGGCTTTGCTTGCCTGCGCAAGCGACGACGACATCGAGGCTGCTATGGCGCTAACCGGATTTTCTGATACCCAATCGCTTGGTGGCGTGAAAATTATTCGGGCAGAGATTGCCCGAAGGCGATCTCTTTAAAACACACACACAAGGAGCAGGAATAATGGCAGAGTACAAATCGGTGATGACTCGCAAAGTCTTAAAGGCAAAGGTGAAAGCCTTCTTGCTTGCTTGGATTGACGAAACCTTGGACGACTCCGACGACACCTTTACGTTGTGGGACGATGCCGACGATGCCGCGGCAAGGAGCTATCAGGACGCAATTGAGGACGACAAGACGCACGCCGTAGCCATGCGAGACGCCAAGGAGCGGTTCCTTGACGAGGTACGCAGCTCACTTGCGGATATGGCGGACGGGCTGTTTGAAGAGTTCGGAGGCAGCAAATGAACAAGGAGTCACTCAAGCAAGCCATCGCCTACAAGGTTCACCGTATCGAGAGTACGCTGCTTTCAGCAGAATACCGTGAGTTTGAGCGGGAATACAGCGAGGGCGAACTGCTCGTCCGCCTACAAGGTTCACCGCATCGAAAGCACACTTCTCTCAGCAGAATACCGTGAGTTTGAGCGGGAATACAGCGAGGGCGAACTGCTCGTCCAGTGGCAATTGCTGGACGCGGTGGTCAAGGAACTGGACAAGTACATGGCTGCTGTGTCTACCGACGGTTACGAGATCAGGTACGGTCACGACCGTACAGGCCAGCGTGTCCGGATTGGAAGCAAATAAAAATTTCTGAAAATATTTCAGAAATACGGTAGACTTTTTTGAAGTTCTATCGTAATATCTATTCTCGGGTCGGTTATTGAAACGCGGAAACCAAAAGCAAGGAGACGGGCAGATGAACGAACAGAACCCACAAGTCGAGCAGAGCGCAAACGATACGGTTGAGAAGATCAACGAGTCCGCTGTCAGAGATATTCTGGTGGCGGCACATGAAATGAAGCGGATTGCCGAGCGGTTGTTGCAGGATTCGGCAGCGATCATTGCCGAGCTGAGGAATATTGAGACCGGAGGGGATATCCACTACGCCTGCTGGTCGATCGGTTCTTCGCTGGAAGTTTGCACGGACAACCTGTCCCGCCAGAAGATCAGAGTCGAGCTTGCCAAGCATTACCACGATCATCTCCAAACGCTCTCGACCGTCTATGGTCGGAACGTGTGCGGGATGCCTTTGGTCGAGCGGGCCAAAGAAACCATCGCGATTCACGCAGAGTGAGACGGTTCTTGGTTCCCCAAGGATTTCCCTTGGGGGACGTTTCCAACGCAACTACGAACAGACAGGACACACGAAAATGGCTCACGAAATTGACATGACGACTGGTTCAGCCGCGATTGCCTACTACGGCGAGACGCCTTGGCACGGGCTTGGCAAGAAGATGGACGGGATGATGACGAGCGAGGAGGCTTTGAAGGCCGCTGGCTTGGATTACACAGTCGAGATGTACCCCGCGTACTTCTTTGACGGGACGCAGCACGTCCAAGTGCTTGGTCGCTCGATTCCGGTTCGCACCGATACGATGGCGGGCTTGGGCGGAACCAGCGATAAGTTCAAGCCGATCCAGAACAAGGACGCCTTTTCCTTCCTTGACAGCCTTTCGATGGACGGGATTGTCCGCTACGAGGTTGCCGGTGCGTTGCGTGGCGGCTCTCAGGTCTGGATGCTTGCCAAGCTCCCGACAAGCACGGTCATCAGCGACGAGGACGTGGTCAACCACTACCTTCTGCTGTCCAACAGCCACGACGGCATGAAATCATGCTCGGTTGGCTTTACCACAGTCCGCGTGGTCTGTGCCAATACGTTGAGCATCGCGGCCAAAGGCTTGCGTCACGAGTACAGGATTCGCCACACGGGCAACATCCAGACCAAACTTGACGACGCAAAGACGGTGCTTGGGCTGGCAGGCCAGACCTTTGTGGAGTTCTCGGAGGCTTCCAAGCGGTTGAGCTTCAAGCAATACCGCAATCAGGAGCAAGTCGACGCCTTCCTCAACCTTGTCCTTGGTATCACCAAGGAGCCAAGCAAGCAGCAAAAGCTAGGCAAGGAGAGGCTCAAGGAGCTGATCGAGACCGGCACGGGGGCAGACCTTAGCACGGCGAAAGGCACTTACTGGGGGCTGGTCAACGCGGTCACAGAGTTCGTGGATCACGACCGTCCGAACCAAGGTCGGAGCAAGCGGGACGAGGACGAGGTACGGGTCGAGTCCATCGCTTGGGGTACGGGCAACGCCTTGAAGCAGAAGGCTTGGAATCTGGCACTTGCCGTACTTTGAC
>Ga0209356_1000978_pt1 | contig 11340 bp, 9 predicted proteins | sample LauGreFaBDMM15SN_2_FD_188213 | JGI IMG/M metagenome (GOLD analysis project Ga0209356, IMG submission 188213) | Freshwater lake microbial communities from Lake Michigan, USA - Fa13.BD.MM15.SN (SPAdes) (version 2) | ecosystem: Environmental > Aquatic > Freshwater > Lake | place: Lake Michigan, USA...
TGACCATCCTGTGGTGCGCTCGGGCTACAAACGTTTGCTTCTGCAAGAACTGGGCTTGGACGTGGTGGCAGAGGTCGGCAATGCCGACGAAGGCTATCAAGCGTTTGTGGCGCTTCAACCCGATATCACCATCACCGATGTGTCTATGCCCGGTGCTGGGGGTTTGACTTTGCTGCAAAAAATTGTGCAACGAGATGCATCTGCGCGGGTGCTGGTGTGCAGCATGTATGACTCGCCCCTGTTGGTGCAGCGTGCTTTGCAAACTGGCGCCAAAGGCTTTGTGTCTAAAAATGCCGAACCCGATGAACTGGTGAACGCCGTGCATGCGGTTCACCGTGGCGAAACCTACCTCAGCCAAGGCTTACAAACCCAAGCGCTGACGGGCGAACAAGCCTTGGAAGCCCAGCAAATTACCGAGTTGTCTGTGCGTGAATATGAAATCTTCAGGCTCTTGGCCATGGGGCGCAGCGTTGCCGAGTGCGCAGAGTTGTTGCATGTCAGTCAGAAAACCGTGTCTAACAACCAAACACACATTAAAGAAAAACTGCAGGTGGAAACCATGGCGGCGCTGGTGCATTTAGCCCAGCGCCATCAGGTCATAGACGTAGGTCGTTGTTAGAAACCGTAACGCAAGCCAGCAAAAACTGTACGACCGCGTCCTGGTTGCAAACCATTGGTACGAGAACTGAAATACTTCTTATCAGATAGATTTTCACCGCTCACGAAATACGTGACCTTCTGGCCTTTGGGGGCATAGGACATAGATGCGTTGAACAAAGTGAGTGCTGGAATTTCTCCAAATAACCCACAGTCAGTCTGCGCATCGCCATTATTTAAATTACCACAGTACCCAGCAGGGGTTGTACCGCGGTAATTATCGGTATTGGCAAACTGCTGACTTATATGCGTGACACCTAAACGTCCTATCAATCCCTGCTGGTTTTCATAGGAAAGATTCAATGCAAGCGTATGTTTGGGTGCATATGGCAAGCGATTTCCTTTGGCGTAGGAACCATAACCATCCTCGCCCTCACCACCAACTTCCCCAGAGTCTTTGAACTTGGCGATAAAAAGATTGGTGTAAGCCAGACTGGCGTAGTAATTGTTTCTCTTGCCAGTTAGCTCACCGAAGTTGATCTTTCCAGCAAGCTCAAAACCGGTGTGCTGAGCCTTGCCTTCGTTTCTGAAAATATTATTTGATTGAACGACGATGTCCGAAATGTTCATGTTAAAAAAGGTACTTTCCACATAACCAGATTCAAGCACCGATGAACGAATACCCAATTCTGTCGTGGTGGACAACTCAGGCGTTACGCGCTGAAGGGTGGTACCTTCAGCACCAGCTATATCTCGATCAGGTCGTGGAGGCGCAAATCCGCGATGTATGCCTCCAAAAACGGTGGATTTTTCTGAACCATTCCAAGTGAATCCAAAACCAGGCAGGGCTAAAAGTTTACTGGTGTCAAGTGTAGACAGGACATCACCAAAATTTGTCCCTTCAGAGAGAACTTTTTTCGAATTCACATCCTCTAGGCGAAGCCCCGGCGTGAACGACCAATCACCGGTAAAGAAAGTATTCTGCGCGTAATAAGACATAGCCTTGACATCCGCAGTCAAGCGCTCGTTCTCTTCTTGCGCAGCGTACAGCCCACCATTGCCGCCGTTCAGGTCAAATTTCTTCCGGTCAATTTTTTCTTGATGGTAGCGAAACCCAAAAATAGCTTGGTTTTGCATTCCAAATGCAGTGTGTTTTACCTCTAACTTAGGCTCGATACCAAAGAACTCAAACGTTCGCGGTCTGACTGCAAACACGCTGGTGTTATTCATACCATATGCACCACCATCTTCTTCAAACTCCCTGGATCGACGAGACGCTCTTTCAGTTTGCGAATAATAAAATTGGGTACTGAGTTTCATATCAGTATTCAAATCCCAGTCATGCACCACCTGCGCTGTATTTCGGGTCATCGTAAAGCGTTCAGCTGCATCGGCTGCATTAGCGAAAGTTCCCTTGTACGATGTAGAAAGATATTCTGTTGAAGTCAACCCTGTTTCACTGAACAGCGAATCTTCTTGAAAATTCGAATACTTAGCGGTAATTCTTTGATCCCGGCTGATTTTGTACTGCCCTTTGAGTGCCACATCTTGCACATCAAAATGATGCTCGGCACGAATACCATCACCACTCTTTTTAAGCACATCGATCATCAAGCCGCCATTTTCCGTACCTGAACCGACATTGAAATGGCCATCGTAGAAACCGTTATTGCCAGCTGTGATTTTTACCGAGCCTGCGGTGCCCTTAGTAGGTACAGCTCTCGTCACAAAGTTAATCATGCCGCCCATGGTCTGCGGACCATACAAAATCTGACCTGAGCCTTTGAGCACTTCGATACGCTCGATACGCTCAATCGGTGTGGAATAGTGCGATGAAGGATCACCATAGGGCGCAAAAAATACGGTGGGTGCACCATCTTCTAAAAGCAGAGTGCGTGAACTTCTACGAGGATTTAGGCCTCGCATACCAATATTGAGGTGGGTACCAGCTGCATCCTCTGACACAACATGCAGTCCTGGAATCTCGCGAATGGTTTCAATAATTGAAAATGGGTTTCGTGCCTCAATCTGCTCTCGGGTCATGACCGAATAGGAACCCGGCAAGTTCTCCACGCTACTTGGCAGAATGCTGGTGCTGGTGACCGTGATGGCGGGTAAGGCGTTTTCCGCAGCAGCGGCCTGCGCTGCAATCGTGCCGGAAAAAAGCGACAGTACGGCGGTCGCGATGATTGTTTTACAGGGTAGGTACATGGTGAATCATTTCAAAAATATGACAACCAACTCACTTTAGGCGATACTTTTGGAGTCGCCTAGGGAAAAAATCCCCGTCAAATGAAGTTGTTTCAAAACGAGAATTAGAGTAACCCTACTAGGGGTTCCCCTAGGGGTTATAAAAAGATTAATTAGTAATATATCTGTTGTCCGCATTTATCAACCAAGGATTTTTCTATGAGCCTTCAACTTCAAGTCAACGGTAAAACCGTTCAATCCCACTCCGACGCAGACACCCCTCTGCTGTGGGTTCTTCGCGATGAACTCGGCATGACCGGCACCAAATTTGGTTGCGGCTCAGGCCTGTGCGGCGCATGTACAGTGCACCTTAACGGTGACGCTGTCCGTTCATGCCAAACCCAAATCGGCACCACTGCTGGCCAAAAAGTCAGCACCATTGAAAGCTTGGGAACAGCTGGCACCCACGCGCTGCAAAAAGCTTGGGTCAAGCACCAAGTTCCCCAGTGCGGCTATTGCCAATCTGGTCAGCTCATGAGCGCTGCTGCACTGCTGAGCAAAAACAAAAACCCTAGCGACGCAGACATTGATGCTGCCATGGCTGGCAATATTTGCCGTTGCGGTACTTACACACGTATCCGTGACGCCGTGAAAGATGCTGCATCTTCAATGCGCAAAGCCTAATTCAAAGGAAATAAACCATGATGAGCACACAAACCAATCGCCGCGACTTCCTCAAAACCACCAGCGTCACCACTTCAGGCCTAGTCTTGGGCGTGGTGTTGCCCGGCACAGTCGCTGAAACCATGGCCGCTGGCACATTGCACACCCCCAATGCATGGGTGCATATCGCCGACGACAACAGCATCACCCTCATCTCCGCACGTTCAGAAATGGGCCAAGGTGTTTACACCTCTATGCCTATGCTGATCGCTGAAGAGCTGAACATCGACGTCACGAAAATCACTGTGGCTGCTGGCGCACCTAATGCTGTGTACGTCAACGCCTTGTTGGGCGCCATGATCACCGGCGGCTCCACTTCAGTTCGTGAAGGTTACGAAAAACTGCGTATCGCTGGCGCACAAGTGCGTGAAATGCTGGTTGGCGCTGCCGCTGCAGAGTGGGGCGTTCCCGCTAGCGCAGTAAAAGCTGACAATGGCATGTTGATTGGCCCCGGCGGCAAAAAAGCCACCTACGGTCAAATGGCTGAAGCTGCTTCTAAGCAGCCCGTGCCAGAAAAACCCACCATCAAAGCCGCCAAAGACTTCCGCGTGGTTGGTAAGCGTATTCCCCGCACCGACGTTGCTGCCAAAGTCAACGGCACTGCCGAGTTTGGTATCGACGTGAAAATGCCCGGCATGGTTTACGCCAGCTTGGAGCAATGCCCCGTCATCGGCGGCAAAGTGGTTAGCGTTGACAGCGCAGCTGCCAAAGCCATGCCTGGCGTGGTCGATGTGGTTCAAATTACTGATGGTGTTGCTGTGGTTGCTGCCACCTACTGGCAAGCTGTCAAAGCCCGCAAAGCTTTGAAAGTCACCTGGGACAACGGCCCCGTCGCTGCTTTGTCAACCGCCAGCATGTTGGCCGGCCACGTTGAAGCTGCTGCCAATGGCAAAGTTCTGCCTATCCAGCCTGCCAAGGGCGATGCTTCAGGTGCTATCGCTGGTGCCGCTAAGAAACTTAGCGCTACCTACATCACACCTTTGCAATCACACTCACCCCTGGAACCCATGAACTTCACGGCTCATGTCACCGGCGGTAAGGCTCGTTTGATTGGTGGAAGCCAGTTCCAGCAAGGTGCCCAAGGCGCCGCAGCTGCTGCTCTGGGCATGAAGCCTGAAGACGTCTCTGTTGAGACCACTTTCTTGGGTGGTGGCTTCGGTCGTCGTATCGAGTTGGACTTTGTTGTTCAAGCAGTCCAAATCTCTAAAGCGGTCAAATTGCCCGTGAAATTGATCTGGTCACGCGAAGACGACATGACCCATGACTTCTACCGCCCTGTTGGCTACAACCAGCTCAGCGCCGGTTTGGACGCCAACGGCATGCCAGTCGGCCTGAAATTCAAGGTCACTTCACAGTCCATCACACAACGTGCTTTCGGTTTGCCCAAAGACACCATGGATCCCTTCATGGTTGAAGCAGCTGTTGCGCCTTACAACATCGCCAACACACAACACGACCTCGTCATCCATGATGCAGGTTTGCGTGTAGGTTACTGGCGTGGTGTGAGCCACAACATGAACTGTTTTGCCAACGAAAGCTTTGTTGACGAAATGGCTCTGGCCGCTGGTAAAGACCCCGTCCAGTACCGTATGTCTATGTTGGAAGGCAAGCCCCGTTTCCAAAACGTGCTCAAGTTGGCTACTGACAAGGCTGGCTACAGCAAAGGTGCTCCAAAAGGTCGCGCTTTCGGTGTTGCCATCATGGAAGGCTACGATACCTACGTTGCAGTTGTGGCTGAAGTTAGCCAAGGTGCTGACGGCGAAGTCAAAGTTCACAAAACCACTGTCGCAGCCGACATGGGCATCATCGTGAACCCCACAATCGTCGAGCAACAAATCCAGTCCATGGTCATCATGGGCATGGGCACTGCGCTCAAGCAAGCCATCACCATCGAAGGCGGCGTCATTCAACAAACCAACTTCAACAGTTACGCCATGGTTCGTTTCAACGAATCACCCTTGGTGGACATTGTTTTGGTTAAGAGTGAAGAGAAGCCTGGCGGTATTGGCGAGCCAGTCACTGCCACTATAGTGCCAGCTTTGGCCAACGCTGTTGCCAAGCTCACCGGCAAGCGTGTTCGTAACCTGCCTATCACTGGCAAAGCGATCCAAGAAGCTTAAATCTTCCTCTGATCTAGCCAACGGCCTATGCTGTTGGTTGGTTCAGAAAGATGTCCCTTCTAAGAGCGGCTTATGCCGCTCTTTTTTTCGTCTTAAACAAAAAGGAGGCAATAAACACTGGGTGCGACTGAGCCCACCACAGCCAGAGAATGTGAGGCTGCCCATACGCAAGGCATGCATTTCATTGATGCGCCTTTGGGTCGAACGCCTGTAGAGGCCGAGGCTGGCACCCTTGACGCCATGGTGGGTGCGGATGACGCGGTGTTTGCCATTGTCAAACCGGTTATTGAATGTTGGGCCGCCAATATTGTTCATTTAGACCCTGTCGGTTTAGGCCACAGCATGAAGATAGACGAAAAAAAACCACCTCCAAGGTGGAGGTGGTTTTAATCAGAACCTGGTAAAAATTATTTCCTTTGAACAGTAGCTAAGAACTCAATGAGACTTTTGATTTCTTCCTCTGGAATGATGCCATTCCAGGCGGGCATGCCATAGTCTGGACGTCCTTTGCTGATGGTGGTGAGTGCCACATCTTTCCATTCGTCCTTGTAACGTATGGTGAGCTTGCGTAAATCGCGTTCTTGGACAGGAGAGGCCCCGTTGGCGCCATGGCAATGTGAGCACTTGTTATTGAACACCGATTTGGCTTCATCAGGACTCAATGAGGCGTTGGCCACCAAAAAATCAGGTTTTTGAGCCTCTTTCATGCCCACCCGAACAAAACCAGATTGAGCAGGCGCAGGCTTGTTTTGTGCTGTCAGTGTGTTTGTAGGCGCAATGAAAGACTTGCTGTTTCGAACCAATTCAATGGGTGTCTGTGTGGGGAAACCATATTTAACAGACAACTTGGCGATTTCAGGCTTGAGGTCTTCCAGAGCTTGATTGATTTGGTCTTTCAGGCCTGGCTTGGACTTGGACACGGCCACTGCCACTTGACCCGTCATGCTCTCGCCACTCACAGGCAAAACTTGCCAGCGGCTGTTGAATTGTTTGAGGTTGTCAAAACCTGCGCTGGGACCCCACATCAAAGCCAAATCAACTTCACCGTTATTCAGCGCTTCAAACAACTGCTCATGGGTACGGAAAGTGTTCCATGTGTAGCCTTCGCGGGTGGCCAACAAAATTTGAGGTGGCGAGCCAAACATAACACCCACGCGCTTGCCTTTAAGGTCGGCCAGACCTTTGAATGTTTGACCAGCAGGTGCCACGATGGCGTAGCTGAGGTTGAGGAAAGCATTGCTTTTATCAACACCTTTGACGCGGTACTGCGCATCTGCAGGCAGTGCGAAATAAGCGTCGCAGCCATCCATGGTGTTGCGCAAAGCGCGACGTTGGTTGAACGACAACCACCACACATATTCCACTGTGGTGCCAAGTCGCTTGCCAACCATTTCAGCAAGGTCTATATACAGACCCCTGTCAGCACCCTCAGATTTACTAAAGGGCAGATTGTCAGGGTCAGAACACACACGCAAAGGTTCAGCGGCAGTGGCAAGGGAGGCGGTGGATGCCGCCAAGACCAAAGCTGCAGAAGAGAGAAAAAAGCGTGTACTGTTAAAGCCAAGCTTGAACATCAAAAAACTCCACAAAATTAAAAAAATATACTTTTAAAAGACTGTCTTAAAACCAACAGCACTTTAAAAGAAGACCTTGAATTAAAAACACCGCCCCGAAGGGCGGCGTCTAAATCACAGCTGAGATCAGTTTAAAGTGAACACGAACAAGGTGCCGCCTTCAGGACTGGCAGCAACCATTTTTTCACCCAAAGCGCCGAAGAAAGCAGGAATTGACTGTGTACGGCCAGAGACGACTGCCAAATACTGTTTGCCGTCCAAGGTGTAAGTCATGGGGGCAGCAGAAATGCCAGAGCCAGTGTTGAATTTCCACAGTTCTTTACCAGTTTTGGCATCCATGGCGCGGAAAGCACCTTTGATGTCACCCGCAAAGACCAGGCCGGTAGAGGTGGTCATCGTGCCACCGTTGAAAGGGAGTTCTTCCTTGTTGAACCAGACTTCTTTTTGTGCAACGGGATCCCAAGCTTTCAAACCGCCGCCGTGGCCACCAGGGCCCATTTTGCCGAGGTCAAAGTTCACGCCCAAATAAAACTGGCCGCGTTTGTACTCTTCTTGAACACCTTCCAAGTCCATGCACAGGTTGATGGTGGGTATGTACACCAAGCCAGTTTTAGGGTTGTAAGACATGGGCATCCAGTTTTTGCCGCCGATCAAGTTGGGGCAAATGTCTTTGGCCCATTTTTTCATCTGGGGACGCTTGACGTTACCAGCGGCTTCGATGGGTGCGCCAGTTTTGAGGTCAATGCCAGTGGCCCAGTTCACACCGTTGACGAACTGCTTGGCAGAGATTAACTTGCCGTTGGCACGGTCGATCACATAGAAGAAACCGTTACGGTTGGCTTGCATGATGACGGGCACTTTTTTGCCGTCAACAGGCAGGTCAGCAAACACGAGTTCGTTCACACCGTCATAGTCCCATGCATCATGGGGTGTGAACTGGTAGTGCCAAACGATGTTGCCGGTGTCAGGGTTCATAGCCACCACTGAAGCACTGTACAAGTTGGAAAACTTGCCAATGTCAGAAGAGTCATTGCCACGAACAATAGCAGACCAGGGACTTGGGTTGCTGGTGCCGTAGTACACAAGGTTCAACTTGGCATCGTAGGATCCGATGAACCAAGCAGCGCCACCGCCTGTTTTGGCAGAGTCACCTTTCCAGGTGTCAGCATGTTTTTCATTGCCCATTGGCACGGTGTGGGTACGCCACACTTCCTTGCCAGTAGCTTGGTCTAGTGCAACCAAGGCACCACGCACACCGTATTCACCGCCGCCGAAACCAGTGATGACCAGATTTTTTACCAATGTAGGGGGTGAAGTGATGACTGAACCTTGGGTGTAGTCAACCACTTTGGTCGTCCAGATTTCTTTGCCCGACTTGGCGTCAAGTGCAGTCACTTGTGAGTCGAGGCGACCAAAGAAAATCTTGCCATCGTTGTAAGAAACACCACGGCTATTGACGTCGCAGCAAGCGTATTGATCAATCGCTTTGGGCATTTCGGGAGAGTATTTCCACTTGACTTCACCGGTTTTTGCGTTCACGGCAAAAACGTTTTTGGGTCCGAATGAAGAAGTCACATACAGGGTATCGCCCACCAAAATAGGGGTCGATTCTTGCGAACGGTTGGTGCCCAATTGCAACGCCCATTTAACGGTCAACTTGTTGACGTTTGCTGGTGTGATTTGAGATGCTTGGCTGTAACGCTGATTACCTTCGTCACCGCCGTAAATCGGCCAATTTTGTGCGCTTGCCAGTGAGGCAGCGCCCAAGGCGACAGCCATGGCAGCTGATTTAAATAAAAGTTTCATACAAAATCCTTCAGGGTTAAATAAAGAACAACAGGAATTCAACTAACTCAAATATTCTAAAAAAGTTGTATAAGACATGAACTAGCAGAAACCCTAGTTGGGGTATTAAATTAAAGGAATTTCTCAAAAAGAAACAAGCCTGACTTTCAGAGGTAAGAAAGCCCCAAGCTATAAGCCAGCTTGCAATCAGTTAGGGCGTGAAATCGGTGATGCGCATGCGCATTTGACCGCCCTGAAAAAATTGGGCTGTGGTGGGCTCATCGCGCTCGAATTGCGCCAAACCCACGCCTGGGCAATACCACTCCCTTGTCAGCAGGGGGGTTGGTTTATAGGTACGGCCATCGTCATGCCAAAGCATCATCTCCATTTGCCCGTCCACACGCACACATTGCTCAAAGCGACCTGCTGGCGTATCAAGCGATACATCTTTGGCAGCGACAACGTAAGTCATGGGAATGCTTTTGTATTTATCCACATAACGCATTTCAGCCGGTGACTCGTTGCGGCGGCGTAAAAAATAAGGCAGGGTGTTGTGCTTCCATTGGGCGCCTATAGCTACATCGCTGGGCAAAACCTGGCGTGGTTCCTCATCCATCACCGCTTGCTCTTGCAGCGGTGACTTCATGGCGACTCGACCCACACCCTTGTCAGTGATTAGAAACCAGTATTCATGGCCATTGCTGCTGCGTCGCAGCCAAGCGGTTGAGCCGTCAGCCAAAGAAGCGCTGCCCAAATTATGAAATTCCATTTTTTGCTTGACGGTTTTGCCTTCGGGGTCGTCGTACACCGTTTCAACTTCGTAGGTCCAACGTTTGCCGGCGCCCAGTGGGAACAAGGGGTTGTCGTTGGCCGGTTTGTCACAAGCGGTGAGAAAAAGCAGGCTGCAAGCAGCAAGAATGAAGCAGCGCATGGTTATTTCTCTGGTACTTGGGGTGTGGGGAGGTCGAGTATCTTCACCTCTTGTTCGTCAGTGCCTGGGTTGAGCCAACTCGGACCCTTGCCATTGCCACCCTTGACCTCGGCCGTGCCCATTTGCGGCACGCCTTCGCGGCCTTTTTTCATGCCGTCAGCGATTTGTTCGTGAAGTACACGCGAGTAGGGCAACTTGTAAGCACGCGGCTGCATCACGCTTTTGCCTTCTTCAATCGGCGTCACCCACATGTACAAAGCGCCTTGAAATTTGCCACGAGGCTCGTCCACAATCGCGGCAATCATCACAAATCGGGCGGGCAAGGCGTCTGTGCTGGGCAAACCCAGTAAAGAGTGCACACTGGCATAGCCAAAGAAATAAAACCCCGTCACGCCCAAAGCCAGCAAGCCTTTGAGCCAGCGTGGCCAATGCGAGAAAACCAAAGCGAGTGCAATGAGCAGGGTAAATGCCGCGAAGGCAAGTATGAAAGTAAGTGTCATATCAAAAAGACTTCACAAGAATTTTGGGAATGGTGTTGATGTTCTCTACACCGCCATTGGGATTGACTGAAAACCGCATCATGGTCACCTCTTTGCCGCGACTCTCTAGCGTGGCTTGACCATAGTAAACAACCTCGGCCTTGGGGTTGACCTTGATGACCGACAAAGTGGCCTCTACCGGTTGTCCGGCCTTGGGGTCGTTGCGGTCGATTTCCTTGCTCTCGTAGTAGTGCGCATTGACCACAAATTCGCCAGGCACGATGCTGCGAATGGTGACGACTTCTTGGCGCAAAGGGTTCACCACTTTGTTGCCGTTGATCATGAGGGTGTTGTTGGAGGTACCGCGGTCGTCTCGGTCTAGGTGCATCAAGTCGGCCTCGCGGTTGCGAAACCACACGCTTTCACCCGAGGGGCCTTGCACCCATAAATCCAAATCATTGGGGTCTAAATCGGGCCAGGACAAGGTGATGATGAACTCGGCCTTGGCGGGAATATCGCCAGACTTCAAAGCTTTGGGGTTCATGGCCAACAAAGCAATGATGAAGCAAAACACAAATGCGATCAGCATGTTGAACAACATGTCATAAAAGGGGTCAACCTCGGGTTCGCGAGAGTGTCTGAGTTTGCGCATAGGGCCGCAGTAATCAGCGAGGAATGCGCATGCCGTGGCGCTGGGCTTGCGCCACCAAGTCATCGGCAAAACGGTCCATGCGCGTGAGTTGCAGGCCGAGCAAAATATTGCCGACCAAGCCCACCATGGTGGTGAGCAGTGCCACGCCCAGGCCGGAGGTGAGGTTGCGCAGCAGGTCTTGGGCTTGCGACGGGTCAAAGCTTTGGATCTGACCAATTTCCATGGCCAGCACTGAAAAGCCAATCACCTTGCCCAAAAGTCCCAACTTGAGTTGCACACCATTGACCCA
>Ga0209356_1000983_pt1 | contig 11317 bp, 6 predicted proteins | sample LauGreFaBDMM15SN_2_FD_188213 | JGI IMG/M metagenome (GOLD analysis project Ga0209356, IMG submission 188213) | Freshwater lake microbial communities from Lake Michigan, USA - Fa13.BD.MM15.SN (SPAdes) (version 2) | ecosystem: Environmental > Aquatic > Freshwater > Lake | place: Lake Michigan, USA...
GGGTTCATTTCCAAGCACGTTAAAATCCCCACCTAAATTGGCCAACGAAATCCCCTTGCTGATCGAAATAGGCACTTGGCTATAATTTTTCACAAAAGCTTCTGCCGTAAATCGTAATCCATCGTTCACTAAATATTCAAGCCCCGCGACGTAATGATCACTGGCCTGGTATTTGGCATTTTTATTGACCAATTTCCCATTATTATCCGCAAAGCCTAAAATAGTGTAAGGCGCTAATTTATAATAGCGGCCTATGGATCCATTTAAAGTCCATTTGTCGGATAAAACATAGCTTAAAGATAACCTTGGCGATAAAGTTTGAAGGGGATCACTTCCTTGGTCTGTAAAGGAATTCATGTCGGTTCTTAATCCCGCACTTAGCCCTAGTCGGGTATCAAAAAACGCTTTGCTTACTTGGCCAAAAGCCCCATATTTTGCGAATGATCCTAGTGGGCTTGTGAACGTATATTTTAATTCTGGCTGAATGATGGTTCCCGTGGCACTCGATAATTTTTTACGAACAACCGTATTGGAAATGTTGGTGTAATCAACTAATTGCGCCGACAAGCCATAACTAATTTTCCATCCATTTTGACTGGTATTAAAATCGAATCGCAATTTATTTTCGGTTTCTCTCGACTGAAGTGATAAGTTGACGAGATTAGGGTCCTTAACTTGATTGTCTTCGTATTTTTTGATGTCATTATCAAAGGTATTTCGACTGATGGCCAAATTAAAATAGCCATTTTCGGTTAGTCGTTTAAGGGTAATTCCTGTCGTGTAATTCCACTGGTTGATGAGTGGATTTGAATTATAGATATACAGTTTTTCAGGAGTCTCTTTTTTGATGGTAGAAAAACTGAATTCATCGATCGCACCCAAAGCCATAAATGAAATGGAGGTTTTATTGTCAATTTGATGCGTAATCTTGGTTTGAAAATCCCAGAAATTAGGTCTTATGGGAATGTCTAAGGCTTGAAAAAGAAATTGCAAATAAGACCTTCTTGCGGATGCCAAAAAAGTTGTTTTCCCACTTTTTGATAAAGGTCCTTCCGAAGTTAAAACAAATTCTGTGGCGCTTAATCGCACATTTCCTTGAAATTCATTGGGATTTCCTGTTCTTTGGCGAAACTGAAATACTGAACTTAATGCGTTGTCATATCGCGCGTCAAATGCTGAAGAGTTCAATTTTACGTCTTCGATGAATGAAACATTTAGCATGCCTTGAGGTCCACCACTGGATCCTTGAGTTTGAAAATGGTTGAGTACGGGAATTTCAATGCCATCTAGGTAATAAACATTTTCATTTGGCCCACCTCCTCGAATAATAATGTCATTTCTGAAACTGCCTCCCTGAGCCCCTCCACCCACGCCAGGTAGTGCTTGTATCACTTTACTTATATCAAAATCTCCGCCTGGGTTGCTTTTTATTTCCTCTGTTGTCAACCTTTGAACACTTAATGGGGATTCAAGCGTAGCGACTTTTGCTGTTTTTCGATTTTGAGTTACAATGACCTCGTTGAGTTCATTGTTGGCAGATTCTAATTCTATATTGAAAAAGCTTTCATTTCCTGCATTGACAATGACATTAAAAAGCGTTTGCTTTTTATACCCGACCATGGACAAAACAAGGTTATAAGATTTTAAGGGGATGCCTGTGATTCTGAATTTTCCTAGGCTATCGGTCTGTCCTACTTTATTGGTGGACTGTAAATTTATGCTGACTCCCTCGATGGGCTTCTGAGTTAATTTATCAACTACCTTTCCCGAAATTCTGCCGTTGGTCTGAGCCCATCCAATATTCATGGAAGCAATTAAAAGGAAAAAAATGAAATTAAGATGTAATTTTTTCATGTGAAACTAACATTTTTTTAGCCGTATTGTTCATAATACTTTTTTCAAATGCGACTATTAAATTTCACAAATGTAAGAATTATTGGCTATTCAAAGATCCTTCCTTGAATTCTCAAAAAATCAGGATATAGCGTTAAAACTTCAAATGAATTTGGCCCCATAAACTTCTTCCTACCCCATTGATTCCAGATCCATGCATGCGGTAGTCGACATCGCCTATATTTTGGGCTTGTAAAGAAATGCTGAGGTGTGAATTAAAATGGTAATTGGCCTGCACATTAATAATCGCCCAACCCGGTGTTCCCAAAGGGTTCATTCGATTATCTGCCTTATCTCCGGCACTTAATCGGTCTTGGGCAGCGGCAAATAAAAGTTCAGAATTTACAAACAGATTTTTTCTAGCATAGCTTAGGCTGAGGCCACCATGCAAAGGAGGAATCCGCCGCATGGGTTCATTCAATGTCACGCTTTGGCCATAAACATAGGAAATATTAGCTTTTGCGGAAACGGAATTTGAAAGTTCATAACGTCCGCTCCATTCTCCTCCTCGTAAAAATGCTTTATCCACATTTCGCTTTTCGTATACGGGATAACTTTGTATTACTTTACTCGTTTTTACTCGGGTGATTAAATTTTCTAATTCAGTTTGAAAAAGGGTTAATTCCTGAAAAAATTTAGCTTTTGAAATTTTAATTCCAAGCTCATAATTTTGTGAATACTCAGGTTTTAGGTCAAAAGCAGGTAGTTCATATCGAAAATCTACGATGCCTAGGCTACCTAAATCGTCCATGTTGGGCGCCCGAAATCCCGAACTTGTATTGGCATAAAGGGAAATTCCTTGGGCAATGGCGCGTGCAACACCCAGCGAATATACGAGCGCACTTGATTTTACCTGAGTTAAGCCTAGGGTCGTGTCGGGCAGGCTAGCCAAATTTTGGTGAAACCGCAATCCGGTTTCTACTTGCCATGCATCTAAGTCTAAGTGATGGATGGAATAGATGGATTGATATTGGTAACCTGCATCATTGGGGTAAAGTCCTCTTAATGCTTTGGTCGAATTATTGGTCAAATTAATATCTTCACGTGAGCTGTTTATCCGGTCATTGAAATAATCGATGCCGCTATGTGCGGACCAAGAGGGAGAAAATTGACTTTGTACGTCGGCCAAAATTCCCATGGTTGCGATCTCATCTCTTTCAGCACGAAGTGTCGTAGACGCATTTTTCTGAAGCTTTCTTTGTTCGATGCTGGTTTGTTGGGATACAGAAAACTCGATTTTTTTAAAGATAGGATTTTCATATTGGCCAATAGCCTTTAAATAGCCTCTTTGGTATTTCTGTAAATCCATTTCGTTGATTTTGAAATTTTCCAATTGGATTTTGTGGAAAACAGGTACTTGGCTTTGCTGAGTGGTTTGAATCAGACCTTCTAAAACCCATGCTTTTGATAATTGCTGGCGAATTTTACCAAAATAGTCCCATTCATTATAGCCAGTAGGCCGCTGCAAACCTAATCCACCTCCACGAACCATATCGCCAAATTGCTTATTGGCCCCCACAAAAACGATGCCGGTATTTTCGGAGCTATAAGTCATTTTTAATTGCTCGCTCAGCTCCATTCCTTGGGTGGCTACGCGCGCCGACACCTGTCCGCCAAAGGTTTTTTGAGCCGTAAATTCAGGCTGAAGTGTGAAGAAATTCACCACACCCGTTAATGCATCAGATCCGTATTGCACAGATCCACTCCCTTTTAATAATTCGACTTTGGAGATTATGGAGGGGTCTATCGTATTAAGGTATTGGTTGGGACCATAGCGAAAGGTTGAATTATTGAACCTAATTCCGTCGATAATCAGCAGGGTTTGATTCCCCGTTAAACCCCTGACAAATGCGGAACCACCTCCCAAATTGGTCTTTTGAATGAAGACTCCTGGAATATTTGAAAGCATATCGGGAGTGGCACGTGACGCCAATTTCTCGATATCTTTTTGTTGGAAGACACTTACAGAATAGGGAGTTTTTAAATTAGAAATCTGCTGTCGGCTCGCACTTACAACCACATTTGCCAGTGTGTCCGGATTGTTTTTCTGCCCAAAACCCACAAATGGGGTAAACCAATTAACTGATAAAAGCAATAGAAGCCATTTTTTATGTCCTTTAGCTTTACTAACTTTCCAAAAGTTAGTAAAGCTTAGGACATACACAAAAAATGAAAAGGGTAAAAAATTCTTAATCTTCATCTCCCTCAGTAGTATTCAACAAGGCAGCCCTTCTAGGTGCTGGCATTTCGGAATCTTCTCCTCTAACTGCTTTCCAAATAACTTGGTTTAATTCCAAATCGGGTGCTGAATCTTCTTTTGAGAAATCAAATTTTTCACTCATGCGAGAGCTCGCATTCTCCTTCGTATTTTTTTCGAACAAATCTACATTGGGTAAAATATGTTTGAAAACAGAGAGGTCTGCTTTTGATGTAAAACTTCTAAACATCGGTGTAGCCGATGCGTCATATTGACTCATTGGAGGTAAGCCTAAAATTAATTCCATCGTTCGTAACATCGACGAAGTGGAGTATGGCGTATGGTCCACAAATCCCCTTTTCACAAATCCACCCGCTACATAGGCTGTTGTCCGGTGTGCATCTACGTGATCGGAACCGTTTTGGGCGTCATCTTCTACAATAAATATGGCCGTTTCTTTCCAAATAGGAGATTTGGACAAGTGCTCAACAAACAATCCAATGGTATAATCATTGTCGGCTATGTAAGCATACGGTGTTTTTGCGCCAATTTTTTGTCCTTCTGTATGGTCATTGGGGAAACGCAATGAATTAAAGTGCGGCACTTGCCCTTTCACTAATAATGAATCGAAATCTTTGCGCCAACGGTTAAACCTAAGCGTGTCCATAATATTTTGGTCAAACGAAGGAAAATACGTGCAAAAATGTCCAGCTAAGGAAGGAATATTGGGTTTAAAATCATCTGCAAATTCACCATAAGTTCGGTAGCTAACTCCTGCTCTTTTGCAATAATCCCAGATAAAACCATTTTTAGGATTCGCGATTTCTCGGTTGCCCTCGCCATCGTAATTTCCTCCGCGGCCGCCATAGGAAGTAGGCCATGTCTTTTCTAAATAGTCTGTGGCATGAGCCGATGTGGACCAATTATGCCCATCAGAACTTACTTCCCCATCTACATAAAAATTATCTAAAAGAACGAAATCCTTGACAAGTTTATGTTGGTTAGGCGTATATTTTTCGCCAAACAGCAACAATGTCGTGTCTCCATTTCCGCCCTTTACATCTGCTAAAACCTGATCGTAAGTCCTGTTTTCTTTTAGAATATAAAAGACATATTTGATGGGTGATTTATCGCCAACTTTCATGGGAATTGGATTCCCTTTTTCGCCTTTTGCGTTTAGTTCTCCGGCTTTGGTATAGGGCGTATTTTGATAAACAGCTTTTGATAATATGGCCATATCAGCGGCTGAAGGCTCTTTAAAAATGGACATGGTCCCTTTCATTAATCCTCCGATGTATTCATTTCGTACGGCCCGATTGTTATCCGATTTTTGATAGGTAACTGTTTGTGCTTTTACGACTGGGTTAGGTCCTTTTGGATTAGCAAAAGAGGAAAATCCTTTTCCATTGGCCACGTAAACCATCCCGTTAACGACTTTTACTTGGGTCGGATACCAACCCACCGGAATGAATCCCAGTGATTTTGATTTGCCTAAATCTTCTACTTCAAAAACGGCTAAGCAATTATTGTCTGCATTTGCGATGTATAATTTTTCCTCATCTTCAGAAAGAGCGATGCCGTTGGTTGATGAGCCTTCTAATGAATTTGGAAATAAGGCAGCATTTAAAACTTCGATTTCTTTTCCTTTCTCTAGGTCAATAACTGAAACAGAGTTGTCATTTGCGTTGGCAACAAAAAGGGTTTTCCCATTTTTTGTCAAAACCATTTCGTTCGGATGATCACCTACTTGGATCGCTTTTAAGAATTTTTTTGATTGCGTGTCAAAAGGTAATATTTGTCGTCCACCCCAAACAGAAATATAGAGCACCCCTTTTGATTTATCAAGTAAACACGTATATCCCTCAGCAGGCAACGCATAAGATTCCAGGACTTTTTGTTGGCGCGTATCGACTAAATAGAGCTTATTGTTTTCCTTCGTAACGACATATAGAATTCCTGTTGCGTCATCTAAATCCAACCCAGCGGGCGAGATATTGTCTTTTGGGATGTTGCTAAGTGAGATTTTTCCTTTGTCGACTAGTTTATCTTCTACGATTTCAAAATGTAAAATGACATTATCATTTCCCCCGGATGCATATATCGTTTTGTTATCGGCAGCTATTTTAAGTCCGTACCATGATTTTGGAATGACCTTGCTATCGACGATTTCACCTTTCTTCACATTGAATAATTGGAGACTCTGAACGCTCTGTCCGTTGTTGGTTGCCACCATATAGGATTTATTGGGCGACACGACCAAGTTGAGAGGCAGGTCCCCCAAAGAAACTGATTTTCCGTGTGGTGAAAGTTTCCAACTGTTTGGCAAAGTGACTCTTTTTGAGGCTAATTGAGCCGTTAAAGTCTTCGATTGGCCCACTCCTAAAATAGGAAGTAATAGGCAAATGAGTAGGTTAAAAGGAGAGAAAATTTTCATATAAAAATGTAGGTTAATGGAGTTTTTAATGAGCTTGAGGTGCAAGGTAACAAAGTGAAAAAAAAGATTTGTTAACAAAGTGTAATTTCTTTACCATCCCTGTGAGAAGATTTTTAAATTAGCCTTAAAAATAAGGCAAAAACAATTTAAATTTTATTCCATGTCCATTAATTATCAGGTTAACCCTACTATTTCTGTTCAAGATTTGATTAGTATTTTAAAAAAGTCTACGTTGGGATTGAGAAGACCTTTGGCGGATTTAGAGGCGATGGAGAGTATGTTGGCACATGCGAATTTTTACATCGGGGCTTATGAAAATGGCCAATTGGTAGGACTGGCGCGTGCGATGACTGATTTTGTGTATACAACTTACCTAGCGGATTTGGCGGTCGATGAAAAATATCAACATCAGGGGATTGGAAAAGAGTTAATTAAAATCTTGAAAATAAATATCCCGAGGGCGAAATTGATTTTATTGGCCGCGCCCGCAGCGGAGGCATATTATCCAAAAATAGGGATGCAAAATCATCCGCATTGCTATTTTGTAGACCAAATCGAGGAGATTAATTGATAACAACGAGTCGCTTGGTGGAAATTCTTCCCTCTCGACTAATGTAAGAAATAAAATAATTGGCATTAGGCCAGTTGGTCACATCGACTACCCTTTCACGTTCCACGTCGATGGTATCCGTATAAAATACAAAGCCGTTCATGTCATAGATTTTGATGCTTCCTTGTATTAATCTTGGCCAGCGTAGGGTAAATTGTTTGGTCGCAGGATTTGGTCCAATCGTGAAAACATCAGATTCTCCGTCTACCATTTGAATCGGAAATCCAGAAAATCCAAGAGCTCTCATGCCCAATTTATTTTTCAAATAAGGTCCAGGATACGGATACTCGGCAAGGCCTACGACAAAATTTGTATGAAAGCTAGGAATGTAACTAACAATATTGCCTTCATATTGTAAGGTAAAAGTGATGGCTATTTTTTTTCCGTTAACCACTTCAATTTTTTTGATGTTTGTTGACATGGATTTAGTATTAATTTCATCCCAAAAAAATTGATCAGCGAGTGTTAATTTATGTGTTTTGTTTTTATGGTCTACGACCATTGTGTCGTTTGGAATTATTAAATTTTGGCCATCTTCAAAATCAATGAAAAGTTTATCTCGATCTTTTTCAGATAGGAAATAGGCTCTTTGAATTTTTGGACTATTAACTTCGGTGGGCCAATTCCGCTTATAAATTTCTTTTGAGATAATTCTAAACTGTTCTAAAGCCGCTTGTCGATAACCATCGTTACTATAATGTAGACGGTCAAAACCTTTTATTCCTACTGTAGCGTAAACTTTCACATAAGGGTCATAAGCCTGCTTTCTTTGATCTTCTCGAACATAAGCGGCTTCAGGATATGGGTATTCGTACACATTGTTTTGTGAGACAAAGAGGAACTGAGAAGCAGGAAAAAACTTTTTATACTTTTGCTTTAAGTTTTCAAATTTCACCCCCCATAAATATTTGGTACCTATGGAAGCCGCGGCTTCGGATTCCCCTTGTCGGTATATGATGCCTTTCACATGGTTTAATGTCCCAGATTTTAAGGCTTTATAATACATGATATTTCCTCCATCTGGGGATGAAATATTGCCATCTAGAATGGAAAGCCAATCAATATCGGAGCCACCGGCAGCGGAATTTATAATGGAAATTGGGATTTTTTCGGACTCATAAAGAAGCCTGCCCATCTCTGCAGCCCAGGGTCCAATTCTAGCTCCGCCCACAGGAAGTGACCATAAAGTATCGGCTAAATTATAAGGACCAAAATTTTCATTGCCCTGAACTGCTCCAAATGACCTAAGCCATTCACCTTGATAAACCAAATTATCTATAGGCCCAATCCATGCATTTGATTGCCCAGTAACATAATACGCATCTCCGGCAACCACATTTTTTCGCTTAACCACTAGGCTAGAATCTTTCCCTTTGAAGCCATATACTTCAAAATCATATTCAGCTAATTCAGCGGGTATTTGAAATTTAGTTGAAAATTTAGCCGAAGAACCGCTAAATGTTAATGCCACTTTTTGGTATTTATTGCTGGCGTTATTTCGTAAAATCCGAATGGAAACGGCAGTAAATTCGGCAGATTTTGCTACCCCTTCTACCGTAATATCTGCTAAGTTGGTAGACTCCCTAGGATACAATTGAAAATCTTGAGGTAATTTATTGAAAGTAAAAGAGCCAAAAGTCTGAGCCGAAGTTTTACCGAATAAAAACAAACTAAAAAATAAAAGGGAAATAATTTTTTGCATCTCAGGTAATAAGGCTTTGCTTTTAAGAGTCCACAATTTACAACAAATCGTCAAATTATTTTGAAATAATACCCCTAAAAATAATTTTAGCAAATCTCATTTCATTAAAATCCATTAACTTTGAAACTTATCTAGTTTATTATGAACGTCGTTGTTTTTACAGGGGGTAATGGAAATGCTAATCTTATTAAGCACTTAAAAGACTTATCCTATGTGAATCTAAGCCTTTTAATCAACGGTTATGACGATGGACTTTCCACGGGGGTTATTCGGAGTGCCAACCAAGGTATGCTTGGGCCCTCAGATTACCGTAAGAATTTCACGTATATTTTAGATGACTTCACCGATTATAACCGCAATCTTAAAAAGCTTTTTGAACATCGATTAAGTGAGGAAGAAACGAGAGTCCTTCTTCATAACCCAGATGAATTGATCAAAAAACTGATTCAAGAAAATTATCCGTTGGACCGTCGTTCAGAAAATTTCATCACTCGATATTTTGAATTTGGTTCTCAAAAGCTTTTAAAGTTTACCCATAATTTCTCCATTTTGAATGGTTTTAGTGTGGGGAATATTATCATTGGGGGTATTTATGCGGAAACGAACGACTTCAATCTTGCACTGTATCTACTGACAACCCAATTTGAATTAACAGCTAAAATTATCAATATATCTACGGCCGATGATTCCAAATTAGTGGCCTTTGACGGGGACGGCAATTTTTTAGCGAATGAAGCGGACATTGTCAATTACGATGGCAATAAGCCCCTTTCAGAATTCTATTTATTGCCTTTAGATGAGCTAAATGCGCTCGATAAACAAGGTAATTATAATAAAGAAGAAATAGAGCGAATTTCAAAAATACCATCCGTTTCTAAAGAGGCTCTTAAAGCGCTGAAAGAAGCCGATTTGATCATTTTTGGTTCAGGGACTCAGTTTTCATCCCTCCTGCCTTCGTATCGAATTTGCAAAAATGCAATTCTGAAATCTAAAGCCCAAAAAGTTCTAATTGTCAATAATAATTATGACAACGACATTAGAAATATTCAATTTGACGAGTTTACACAAAAAATTCTTCAGGAAATAGATCAAACAAAGATTGATTTTTTTGATTCCATTGTCGTAGATACCCATTCGGTCATTCAGCCATTAAAAGAGATTCCTAATTTGACGATTGCCGACGTTGCGGACCCAACAGGCAAGCATGACGGGCAAAAATTATGGACATGGATCAACCGGTCACTGGATATCAAGTCTGGGGAAGTTCCTGTGCTCATCTCTTTTGCCAAAAATACCGAGGAGTTTATTAAGGACTATTACCACAATGAGATGGAAAGCCTTAATAGCGATCCAACAAGGATAATAAAATTCTACCAAAAAGGGGAAAAAGAAGCTTCGTCCTATACGCTAAATTTAGACGCATCGGGGAAAGTGTCACTTTATGAAATTGACGCATGGATTCGAATCATGCAATTAAACCAATTAGATGCTGTGATCGGGTCTAGGTTTGAGTCGAGGCGCCAACTAATCAACTCGTTTAAACACTCGATTGTCGAGTCTAATTTAATCTATTTATTTGCCCTAATTACTTCGTATTGGGTTAGTCTCATTTATTTTATTCGATTTTGGAGGATTATGCCAGACCCGCTCAGTGGGATTTATTTGATCAAATCAAAGCATGACATCCCTTACAAAAACCTTTCCTATTTCTTGAAAAAAATAAATAGAAAAAAGAATTTTGAATTTGTTTCCTTACCCATCAGTTACCGCACATTTAAAAAAGTTAAAATCTTAACCAAAATAAAAAATGTAATCGTCAACTTGCTTGGGCTCTATGTATAATCTACTTTTTGATTTTGATGGAACTCTTTTTGACACTGATTCAGCGCACGAATTAGCATTTCAAAAGACTTTTAAGACTTTTAGCTTAGGGGAATGCCCTCCTTATGAGTCATTAAAAGGAATCAAAACCAAAGACGTTTTTGCCAATTATTCTGACGATGAGGACATGGTGAAAAAACTGGCTTCATATAAATCGCAAACCTATCAGGCCGACCTAAATGCCATAAAAGCCTTGGTTGATTTTGACCTAATTCGACAGTTGAAAAGTGCAGGGAATCGAGTATTTATTGTGACAGGAGGAAGTCGGCTCTCCATCGACCTATTGCTTAACATGCATCAAATTGCTGGTTTTTTTGACGGAATTATTGCCGCTAATAATTACACAAAATCCAAACCAGATCCAGAACCTTTTTTAACCTGTATTTCAAAATTCAATATTTCAGGCTTAACGCATGGAATCGAAGACTCGATGCAAGGCATAGAAAGTCTTAAAAATGCAGGAATATTTGCTGTTGGAGTTCATAACCCAAAAATTGTCAAAAAATCAGATTTGTATTTTCCTGAAATAAATGAATATTTAAAATATTTAATTGCCCAAGGATGAAAAAAGTCATCGTAATTCCAGCCGCAGGTAAAGGA
>Ga0209356_1000984_pt1 | contig 11295 bp, 10 predicted proteins | sample LauGreFaBDMM15SN_2_FD_188213 | JGI IMG/M metagenome (GOLD analysis project Ga0209356, IMG submission 188213) | Freshwater lake microbial communities from Lake Michigan, USA - Fa13.BD.MM15.SN (SPAdes) (version 2) | ecosystem: Environmental > Aquatic > Freshwater > Lake | place: Lake Michigan, USA...
TTATCCCTGACCTCTTGTTGGGCCCTTTCTTGGTAGGCACAATAGTGCCGTATCCTTTGTATAGCTTGCTCCTTACCAATTCGAACTTTCTTCATAATGTCAATAAGAATTGCTAAAATAGCTTTTTAATCTTAAGATTTTGCTTTAGTTTCGTTCTAGTTATTCAAGGGTAAACAGCCACCCTAAAAAATCAAAAATTGAACGCATGAAGTTTATTGTATCTTCTTCTTCTTTATTAAAACACCTTCAACAAATTTCTGGTGTCATTAATACCAATACTGTATTGCCTATCTTGGAAGATTTTTTATTCGAAATAGAAGAAAAAAAATTGAACATCGTAGCGACTGATTTAGAAACAGTCATGCGCGTACAAATGGAAGTAGAGAGCAAGGTGAATGGACGTGTTTGTATTCCTGCAAAAATCTTAATTGATTCTTTGAAAAACATAGCAGACCAACCCTTGACATTTAATATTGATAAGAATTATGCAGTAGAAATTACAAGCGATAATGGAAAGTATAAAGTGATGGGTGAAAATCCGGACAACTTTCCAAAAGAGCCTACAGCAGACGATACAACCGGCTTTAATATGACAAGCGGTGGCTTGTTAACAGCCATCAATAAAACATTATTCGCTGTGAGCGGAGACGATCTTCGTCCTGCAATGACAGGGGTTTTCTTTGAACTAACAAAGGAGAGCGTTCAGTTTGTTGCTACAGATGCACACCGTTTAGTGCGTTATAAAAGAACAGATGTGAAAGCAACTCATAACGCTTCTTTCATCGTTCCTAAAAAACCACTTAATTTATTAAAAAATGCATTGCCAGATAATGATGATGCTATCACGGTTAGCTTTAATAACAATCACCTTTTTGTAGCACACGGGTCTACACAATTAATCTGTCGATTGATTGATGCAAGATTCCCAGACTATAAAGTGGTGATTCCTGCTGATAATCCTTTCCGTTTAACAGTGAGCAAGCACGACTTTCAAAATGCATTACGCAGAGTGAATGTATTTAGTAATAAAAGCACCAATCAGGTGGCTTTAAATATTACAGGAAGCGAATTACAAATGGCTGCGCAAGATATTGATTTCAGTTTCGAGGGGAACGAGCGCATGAGTTGCGAATACCAAGGAGAAGACATTCAAATTGCCTTCAACGCGAAGTTTTTGATTGAGATGTTGAATGCAGCAGATACCGATGAGGTCTTTATTGAATTATCTACACCTAGTAAGGCAGGCTTGATAAAACCTTCAGAACAAGCTCCAGGAGAGGACTTGTTGATGTTGGTGATGCCGTTAATGTTAAATAGCTAATCCCTATCCTATACAAAGTCTTCAACAAGACTTAAGAAGAACCCGGTGTATCTGACAGCAGAACATCGGGTTTTTTATTTACATTTATGCATAAAACAAATTGCTATGATTGAGGCGATAAAAACCTATTTTGAAACCATTCCAAGTTTGCATCGAGCATTGATTCTTGCCGGAGGAATTAGTTTTTTTTGGATCATTGAATCCGCGGTACCACTGTTTCAATTTAAATATAATAAAACCAAGCACGCTGCGTTAAATATTTTCTTCACTTTTACAACGATTGCCATCAATTTTGCGTTTGCATTAGTGATGGTGAAGACGAGTGATTATGTGGTGGCCAATGGATGGGGATTATTACAAGTTGTAAAAATGCCCATCTTGTTTGAATTCATAATTGGTTTAATGCTATTGGATTTAATAGGCGCCTACCTTGTGCATATGATCGAACATAAAGTGAAGTTTTTATGGAAATTTCATATGGTACACCATGCAGATGTTTATGTAGACACGACAACGGCAAATCGCCATCATCCTGGTGAATCTGTTATTAGAGCTGTCTTTGCTATCATTGGTGTAATGGTATTGGGTGCGCCTATGTGGTTAGTGCTATTGTATCAAAGTGCTAGCGTAGTTTTATCTCAGTTCAACCATTCTAATATTAAAATTCCAAAATGGTTTGATCAAAGCTTTGGTCTAATATTGGTGTCACCTAATATGCATCGTGTGCATCACCATGTCACAAGACCACAAACAGATGCGAACTATGGAAATATTTTTTCATTCTGGGATCGACTTTTTGGAACCTATGACAGCACAGACATGAAAGACATTGTATACGGATTAGATGTGGTAGACAATTCAAAGCATGCAGACATCTCTTATCAACTAAGGATGCCATTTGACAAAAGCATAAAATCAGATTATTAATCCATCGCTTTACAAATTCGAATAAATTAAAATTATCCATGAATAAAGTTGGCGCATTTATACCAGCTAGGTACGCAGCTACAAGGTTTCCAGCAAAGCTGATGCAAATGCTTGGCGACAAATCGGTGATTCGACATACATATGATAATACAAAGGCAACTGGACTGTTTGATGAAGTGTATGTAGTCACGGACAGTGAAATAATTTTTAATGAAATAGTGGCCAATGGCGGGAAAGCCATTATGAGTATAAAAGAACACGAAAGTGGATCCGATAGAATTGCTGAAGCCATCAAAAATATAGACATAGATATTGTGGTGAACGTACAAGGGGATGAGCCTTTTGTGAAGCGCGAACCATTAGAAAAAGTACTTGCTTGTTTTGAAGACCCAAGAGTTCAGGTTGCTTCTCTAATGCAGGTATTAATCAATCCAGCATCCATCGAAGATCCTAATTATGTAAAAGTAGCGGTCGATAAAAACTCGAACGCCTTGTTTTTTTCACGCAGTGTGATTCCATATCCAAGGTCCACAGATATTGCGATTACATATTATGAACATGTAGGCGTGTATGCATTTAAAAAACAAGCTTTAATTGATTTCACCAATTGGCCCATGTCACCATTAGAAGCCGCAGAAAAAATTGAGTGCTTACGTTATTTAGAAAATGGCGTATCCATTAAAATGGCTGTCACTAATTATATGGGCGTAGAAATAGACACCCCCGAAGACTTGATTAAAGCAGCAGCTTTGTTATAAGTAGCATTTTAGTATAGTTATTGTATGTTTTAAAAAACGGTTCAATCAAAGTTAAAATCACATGAACAAAGGAAAATTATTTCAGTCAACCGTGGTCGCTGCACTTGCAGGGTTTATTTTTGGATTTGATATGGTGGTGATTTCTGGCGCCGATAAGCCGATTCAGGATTTATGGCAAACCACGCCTTGGTTTCATGGATTCTTTATTATGTCCATGGCATTATGGGGCACCGTGATTGGGTCTGTATTTGCAGGTGCACCAACAGAAAAGTATGGTCGTAAAAAAGTGTTGATATGGTTAGGTATTATGTTTATTGCCTCTGCCATTGGATCTGCATTGGCACAAGACCCTTATACTTTTTCTTTTTTTAGGTTAATTGGCGGTATTGCCATTGGTGTATCTTCTGTAGCTGCGCCTACTTATATTTCTGAAATTTCTAATAAAAATAATAGAGGAAAATTAGTGGGCATGTACCAGTTCAATATCGTCTTTGGTATTTTAGTGGCTTATTTATCTAATTATTTTTTAGCGGGTGTAGGTGGAGCCAATGACTGGCGTTGGATGTTAGCTGTTTTATTAATTCCTTCTATCATTTATACATTAATGACACTAGGCTTGCCGGAAAGCCCAAGATGGTTGTTCTCTGTTAAAAACGACGAGGCGGGCGCTAGACAAAACTTAGCCATTGTTGGTGTGGAAAATATAGATGAAACGATTCAAGAAATAAAAACAGCTTACGAGGAAGAAAAAGCACAAGGCACTATTCAATTATTTACCAAGCATCACAGCAAAATAATTTCTATTGCTTTTTTTGTTGCCTTTTTTAACCAGGCCTCGGGCATCAACTTTCTTTTATATTATGCTCCTAGAATTTTAGAAGAAGCAGGATTTGCAAAAAATAATTCTTTATTAAGTTCTATCTCTTTAGGTTTAATGAACCTGGTCTTTACATTCGTAGGTCTTTGGTTAATTGACCGCATAGGCCGTAAGACTTTATTAATCATTGGTTCATTTGGATACATTATAAGTTTATCCATGGTGGCTTACGGTTTTATTTATCATAGCGCACCCGAGTTCATGCTTAGCTTTCTACTTTTATTTATAGCTGCGCATGCTATTGGGCAAGGTGCTGTTATTTGGGTATTGATATCAGAAATCTTTCCTACTCAAATTAGAGCCAAGGGTCAAGCCTTTGGAGCTAGCATACACTGGGTTTTTGCAGCACTTATTACTTTAGTCACACCAGTATTTTTAGATAGTGAAAATGGAATTTTCAAAGATAATCCTTGGCCCATCTTTGCTTTCTTTACCGTGATGATGGCATTACAATTAGTTTGGATTTTAACTAAAGTACCAGAAACAAAAGGCGTTTCCTTAGAGGAACTACAAAAGAAATTAGCACAGTAAACTAAAAGCGACTCCATGGGGTCGCTTTTTTATGAATAAGATTGTAACTTTGATACGAGTAAAAAAATAATTATGCAGTTTCGTAATTTTAAAATGGTCGACTATGTAGTGTATGGCCGTGGTGCGTTTAATCAAGTAGATGAAATCATTGCCCCGCATCGTAAGGGCGATTTTCCAATGATATTTTTTCTAGATCATTTTTTTGAAGGAAAGCCTTTGGCAAGTAGAGTGCCCTTAAGAGGCAAAGACAAAATCGTATTTGTGGATGTGACCTATGAACCAAAGACAACTCAGGTGGATGCAATTGCAGCTGAATTAAAAGCTGCGTTTGGCGAAGTGAGTGGTATTGTTGGTATTGGCGGAGGATCAACTTTAGATTTAGCAAAAGCAGTTGCCTTGATGATGAAAAATCCAGGTTCTTCTGCAGACTATCAAGGATGGGATTTAGTTAAACAAGCGGGTGTATATAAAGTGGGTATTCCTACATTAAGTGGCACAGGTGCAGAAGTGAGTCGTACGACAGTACTTACAGGACCAACGCGAAAGCTCGGAATGAATTCTGACTTTACACCATTTGATCAAATTGTATTGGATCCTGAATTAACAAAAGACGCGCCTGCAAACCAACGTTTTTATACAGGGATGGATTGTTATATACATTGCATTGAAAGTTTAGAAGGTACATTTTTAAATGAGTTTAGCAAAAGTTATGGTGAAAAAGCATTAGAACTTTGTAGAAAAGTTTTTGTAGAAAAAAATACTTGGGACGAGGAGTGTGATGATCAATTGATGATGGCTTCTTATGCAGGTGGTATGAGTATTGCGTATAGCCAAGTGGGTGTGGCGCATGCAGTGAGCTATGGCCTAAGTTATTTATTAGGAACAAAACATGGAATTGGAAACTGTATCGTAATGAATCATTTAGAGGCATATTATCCAGCCGGTGTAAAAGAATTCAAGCACATGGTTGCTAAAAACAATATCGATATTCCTGTTGGGATTTGTGCGAATTTATCAGAAGAACAATTTGATGCAATGATCAATGTGTCTTTAGGCATGAAGCCTTTATGGGAGAATGCACTAGGAAAAGAGTGGGAGCAAATTATGACTCGAGAGAAGTTGAGAGCGCTTTATAACAAACTATAGTAGATATATATTTTGATTTAATAGACCACAAATTGGCATTATGAAAAAACGACTTTTATATTCTTTTAAAAAAACAGTCTTAATGCTATTATTTGTGTTTGTATTAACAAATGTAAATGCAAATACGAATAAAGACACTTTACGTGTTTTGTTTGTAGGAAATAGTTATATCTTTTTTAATAACTTACCTCAGGTGGTATCGTTGATATCAGATAGCATGAATACTAAACTTATTTGTAAGCAATCTGTATTGGGAGGTGCTACTCTAGGTGATCATTGGGCTAGCAGAAATGGCATAAGAACTAGAGCAATTTTAGAACAAGAAAAATTTGATATAGTTGTTATTCAAGATAATAGCATGTGGCCATTGGAACATACAGATAGTGTTTTAATGTATGGAAAATTATTCTGTGATTTAATTAAATCTAAAAATTCAACCCCTTATATATACAATACATGGTCAAGGAAGGCGACGCCGCAAACTCAGTCAACTATTAATAAGGTATATGAATCATTGGCAGTTCAAACACAATCGGTATTGGTTCCTGTTGGATCCGTGTGGGCGGAAGCTAAAATACAAAAACCGAATGTAGAATTGTATATGAGTGACGAATCCCACCCATCTTGGCACGGTACTTTTATAACAGCATTATGCTTTGTGAAAAAAATAACCGGCACCTTGCCTGCTAAATATCCTCCTATCTATAATTATCCTGCAATAGATAAAGAAAATATTTTTTTAATGTGGGTACCGCAGGATGATGTTTTGTTTTATGACAAAATTGTAAAAAATTATTTTAAATAGTCTACAATCCCTGCTTTATTAAATTCAACTACTCCGCTACTGCTACCACTTCTTTCACTTCTGGTATCATGCGCTTCATCATGCCTTCGATACCTGCTTTAAGTGTGACCATGCTTGAAGGGCAACCGCTACAAGAGCCTTGTAACATTAAGTTGACAATCCCTTCCTTATAACTTTTAAACTGTATTGCTCCGCCATCCATTTCAACAGCTGGCTTTACATAGTTTTCTAATAATTCTTTTACGCGCTTTACTACATCATCATCATCAGCCGAAACAACATTGGTTGCTTCTTGTTTCATCTTTGCAACTTCATCTTCGTTCACTACTACACCACCTGCTTCTAAATATTCTTTCAAGAAAGTTTTGATTGTAGGAATCACATCCTGCCAATCTTCTGTATCAGTTGTTTTTGTAAGCGTCACAAAATTGCTAGCGATAAAAACACTTTTGATAAAAGGGAAACTAAATAATTCTTTCGCCAATGGAGATGCAGTAGCCAAAGCTTCTTCTGCAACATCTAAACTTTTGCCTGGGTACAATAGTTTGTTAGCCACAAACTTCATTGTTTCTGGGTTTGGGGTCATTTCTGTATAAATGCTCACGATGGTATTGCCTGTTGTAATCATAATTGCTTTTTTATTCAGTCCAATACAAAAATAATCAAATTGGACGGCTTGATAGCCCAAGAAAGGGGATAATGCCTTTATTTTTCCGATATCGAAAAACACGCCTACCTCATTTAGCTATTGATGATCATTAATTTAGCATAGTTCAACATGATCTTTTTCTCTCCATTGACATCAAATAGGATATTGGCTATGGGGTTATGCGCTGAGCCTTCAATGGTTTTAATGATCCCGAAACCAAACTTTTGATGCTCTACTTTCATGCCCTCTTCTAAAGCAGTTGGGTCAGCAGCGGCAAAATTGACCGAAGGAATATGGTTTTTATTGAGTGTACTTGGTGGTGTGACTGGTAAGTAGCTAGGCTTACTACTAGCAACACCGCTTCCGGTACTTGGCTTGATATAGCCCGATTTATTACCTCCATGCATTCTGTCGTAGGCGCTGCCCCAGCCACTTGATTGGTTTCTTGCGCCACCACCCGCACTAGACTTGTCTAATTTTTCTTCTGGCATTTCTTCGATGAACCTACTTGGATCATTTTGCACCAGCTGACCAAATCGATATCTTGAATTCGCATGGCTTAACCATAAATGTTTTTTCGCTCTTGTTACGGCAACATAAAATAACCTGCGCTCTTCCTCTAATTCCTCTCTTGTATTAATACTCATGCCACTTGGGAATAATGTTTCTTCTAATCCCACTACAAAAACACAATCAAATTCCAACCCTTTTGCGGCGTGCACCGTCATTAATTTTACGGTGTCTTCGTTGCCATTGTCATTATCGGCATCGGTAATTAAAGTGATCTGTTGTAAATAAGAGCCCAAACTTTTATCTCCTAATTCACCATCATCATTGCTAGGGCTTTCTGTCCACTCTTTAATAGAGTTCAATAATTCTTGTACGTTTTCGTAACGTGCTAATCCTTCGGTAGACTTGTCGTTGAAAAGTTCCTTAATCATATTGGTACTCTTACCAACTTGCACCGCCACATCGTAGGCATTATTTTTTGTTAAGAGATTTTGAAAATATTTTATCATGGTCACAAACTCTTCTATTGAATTGAGTGTGCCAGCTTTAAATCCAAATCCTTTTGCTTTTTCTAGTACTTCAAAAAAAGTAATATTTTGTTCACTCGCTATCACTAAACATTTTTCCACTGTGGTTTTACCAATCCCTCTAACAGGGTAATTGATAATTCTTTTTAAGCCCTCTTCGTCTTTTGGATTGGCAACGACGCGTAGGTAAGCGATAAAATCTTTGACCTCCTTTCTTTGATAGAAGCTAAGCCCACCGTAGATCTTATAGGCAATGCCTGTTCTTCTTAAACTTTCCTCAAAGGATCTGGACTGGGCATTGGTCCTATATAAAATGGCAAAATCTTTATTGTAAAAATGATTTCTTAATTTATTTTCTTGAATACTATCTGCCACAAATTTTCCTTCATCATTGTCGGTCATTGTTCGCACCAACTTAATCTTGTCTCCTTCTTCGTTATCAGTCCAAAGTTCTTTTGGAATTTGACCTTTATTATTTTTAATCACATAGTTAGCCACTTCAATGATAGACTTACTACTTCTATAATTTTGTTCTAGCTTGACCAACTTAACGTCGTCATAATCTTTTTGAAATTGTAAAATGTTTTCGATGGTCGCGCCACGAAAGCTATAGATACTTTGTGCATCATCACCCACCACACAAAGATTTTCGTGTACCGCTGCAAGTAGTTTCGCAATTTGATATTGCACCGGGTTGGTATCCTGGTACTCATCAATTAAAATATATTTGAACTTATGTTGATACTTATGCAGTACTTCTGGAAAATCATGCAATAGTTCATGCATTTTAAAAAGTAAGTCATCAAAATCCATTGCCCCACTTTTAAAACAACGAGCCACATAGCTTGCATAAATTTCTGCAATTTGAGGGCGATTGGACCTAGCATCTTCTTGCTTTAAAAAATTGTCCATCGCATATTCACTAGGACCTACTAAACCATTTTTAGCTGACGAGATGCGATTGTGTACAATATTGGGTTTATATAATTTATCATCCAAGCCCATGTCATTAATTACCTGCTTTAAAACAGACCTAGAATCGTCGGTATCATAGATGGTAAAGCTCTGAGGATAGCCCAACTTGGCAGCTTCTGCTCTTAAAATACGCGCAAATACGCTGTGAAAAGTACCTATATACAAGTTGCGAGCTTCGGTATTGCCAAGGGCTTTTTCCACCCTTTCTTTCATTTCGGCCGCGGCCTTATTGGTAAAAGTAAGCGCCAAGATATTAAAGGAGTCCACGCCACTATGCATTAAATGTGCAATACGAGAGGTCAATACTTTTGTTTTACCACTTCCCGCTCCGGCAATAATCATCAAGGGTCCTTTAAGGTGCAGAACCGCCTCTTTTTGTTGCTCATTTAATCCGTTCAAATACGCTTGTTGCATCCTGCGAAGATACGTGTACTTGGTGCAATTATAAAGCAGGTGGAAAACTAAAAATAATAAAAAGCTTTAAAAATAAGTGGGCAAAAAAAACAGGGCACCTGTTGAAGGGTGCCCTGAAAAATTTGGAAAGAAATTGGAATCAATCTTTTAAGAATGATTGTTCTAAGGACTACTTATTTTCTAATAATTTAAAGAACTGATCTAATTGTGGTAAGATCACGATTCTTGTTCTTCTGTTTTTAGCTCTATTTTCTGCATTATCATTACCAACTAATGGTGCATATTCACCTCTACCAGCTGCAGTCATACGCTTAGGATCCAAACCGTAGGTATCTTGTAAAATACGCACTACAGTTGTTGCACGCTTTACAGATAAATCCCAGTTGTCTTCTAACACAGAACCATTGTCTAATAATTGCTTAGAATCTGTATGTCCTTCTACCATGAATTCGATAGATGGTTGTGCTGCTAATACTTTAGCTACTTTACCCAATACAGATTTAGCCTTGTCTGTGATATTAAAGCTTCCGCTTTTGAATAATAATTTATCAGAAATGTCAACATATACAACGCCCTTATCCACTTTCACATTAACGTCTTCATCGTTTAAGTCGCCTAATACGCCTTTCAAGTTCATTACTAAGTTCATGTTGATTGAATCCTTACGAGCCATTGAACTTTGTAAGCCTTGAATGTAAAGGTCTTTTGATCCGATATTGTCTAAAGACTTCTTGATGCTTTCTGCTTGTGCACCTGTTACAACAGACATGTCCTTTAATTGGCTCAATACCACATTGTTGTTTTCCTTCAAGAAGTCAATTTGCTTATTTAAATCAACCACTTGATTTTCTAAAGCTTTTCTTTCTGCAGCCATTTTATCAGTATCGTTTACTGCTTTTGCAGTTGCATCTTGTGCATCACGGTATTTACTTTGAAGGTCAGCGTATGCGCCATTTAATTCCCCATATTTAGTTTCTGCCTCTTGTAATTTTTTAGGGCTAACGCAAGAGAAAGCACCTAAGCTTATAAGAGCAAGCGCTAAAAAAATTTTACTTTTCATGTTAAGTCTGTTTTTAGTATATGAATAATCAAGTTATTGCTGTGACAAAAATAAGAAACTACGGCATAGGAATAAAACAAAAATGAAAAATCACTTGTTTTTAACAAACTATATCATCTGTGATGCCATATTCAGGAACATAGCCCTCAAATTCTTTAAAAAAATTGACAATGGAGCGTAAATCGGCAGATTCATCATTGCTGGTATAGAAAGGGTCTGCAAAAACCACCCGTCTCTTGCCAAAATCAAACCCTACCATCAGAATGGGCACCCCTGCGTTTTTAGCGATATGGTAAAAGCCCGTTTTAAATTTAAGGACCTTTGTTCTTGTGCCTTCTGGGGAAATTGCAATATGAAAGCGTTCATTTTTGCGATAAAGGTCCACCACCTGTTCTACCATATTGTTCTTTTTACGTCGATCCACAGGGTGACCCCCTAAAAGTCTAAAAAACCACCCTGTGAGGGGGTTAAAGAGTTCTTTTTTACCCAAAAAATGCACAAATTTAAAATGCATTTGTTGGCGTACGGCTAAACCAAGGAAAAAATCTACCCCATGGGTATGGGGCCCTGCAATGATCACAGACTGCTTTAATGTATGCGGAAAATTACCTTCTGTTCTCCAACCCCTTACTGTAAAAAACCACCACGCTAAAAATTGCTGAAACATATAATAAAATTAAAGATGCATTAATAGGCCTGCGTTATGAATTGGATTGACTTCTGAAGCAACTATTTTTTCTGTCTTAAATTTTGGAATAGCAGCGGCTTCGATATTTTTTAAATAGACTTTATCAT